>ERZ780208.1657-NODE-1657-length-17352-cov-4.110193_pt1 | contig 17352 bp, 20 predicted proteins | sample MGYA00511167_ERZ780208 | MGnify/ENA primary metagenome ERZ780208 (study PRJEB29588, sample SAMEA2159202) | human gut metagenome | biome: human gut; feature: human-associated habitat; material: faeces | place: Denmark | collected 2008/2010 ... | reverse complement strand
ATAATTGTTTCCTCCTTTTTATATTGTTTTATCTTATGTTTTATAAAATGTTTTATTAAAGTAATTACATTATTACCCTGTAAACACGATTTGTCAATATGTTTTTTCACAATTTTATATATTTCATAATTTCAAAATACATTTTTTGTGTATTTTTCACAATCAACACGCAAAAACGGAAAGGAAACCGTAGTTACTGTTTTCTTTCCGTTTTTTACTATAATATCTTTTTCTAATTTTACACAACTTCTCGTTTTTCACACATATAAAGCGGACATCTGCATTCGCTTTGCAACCTGTCAGTGGGAGTTTTTAACTCCAACCGACTAAACATCCCCTTGCCCTACGCACTAGATGCGGTGGACTGCTTATCTGCGTTCAAAAAATTTACAATTCTACCATATGTTTTGTAAAAAAGTATTTCGCGGCTCCAACAGCCGACGCTTCTTTCTTATACGAACAATTTTTCAAGTATGAAACATCATGCTCAAAGCCATTATATGCCATCACTTTTTCTCCCAGTGGTATCATATAATCTGACAATACCCCTCCCACATCACCTCCTAGTATGATATCCATATCATATGCCATCCGCAGATTTGATATCAAAACAGCAAGATGATCCAGATACTCATTCCATGTCTGCAAAATTTTTTCATCACCACTTTCAATTTTTTCCATAAATGCATCCAGTGACTGCCTGTTATTTTGTGTCAGTACACTTGCAGCACAATATGCATCTGCACATCCTGATTTACCACAATAACACTTTCTTCCACCGGGAACGAGTATCATGTGACCAAACTCCCCTGCTTTCTGGTTCTGCCCTCGAAACAGCTTTCCATCTATGCAGAATGCACCTCCTAAGGTGTGGTTCAAAGACAGATATATCGCATTTGGATACTTTTGTTTTTTTTCTGCAAGCATTGCAGCATTAGCATCGTTTTCAAAATATACTGGAATTTCCAGAGCCTGCTCTAAAAAGCGCAGACTATAATTCTCTATACCTAAAGCATGGGATTTTAAAACGATCCGTTCTTTCTGATCAATAATTCCTGGAATCGCCACTCCAATCCCAAGTAGCGTATTCTTCGCTAATTCGCCTTCAAGAAAAGTTTTGACCTTTTGTGCCACCTCTGTACAATAGGATAATTCTGCCGTAAATTTTAAACGGATACGATCCTTTTTTATAATCTCATCTCCAAGATTTACTAATACCATTTCTATATGATTCGCTGTAATCAAAATTCCCATTGCATGACAGTATGACTTATTAATCCCTATACTTTTTGCCTTCCGTCCACCGGTCGAAGCATATTCCCCAGTTTCTTCCAACACCATTTTTTCTAACAAGTCATTCACATTTGCTAACACAGTCGGCATACTCAAGTTTAACTCTTTTGCGATTTCTGCCTTGGATGTGACATGATTGTTCAGCACATAATTAATTATTTTTTTTCTTGTTATATTTCTTTTATCTTTATTTTCCGTTTTCTTACCCTCTTTTATTAAATATTTTACAAAAGAATTATATGCTTTTTTATTCTTCTTGTAAAGTAATGTTTGCTATTGTCCTCTGGCAGATGGCAGCCATTGCTATCACAACACATTCCCTGATATTCTTTCATGACCGATTTTTCTCCTCGTACATATATGGGCTTCTTACTTCGCCCTGAAATTGCATTACTTTGTAATCCAGTGTATTTTTCTTTGACATGGCACGTTTGGCAGTCATATCATTTATAATAATTTTCATGCACTGTGTCATATGTACGAATTTGGGATTAAATTTTACTGATACCGGATGATAATGGTTCATTAAAAGTGTCAATGCTTTTTCCTTTTCTTCTTCCAGTACGATCTCTACACGTCCCGTACCAACAACACTTTCATAGCAATGGAGAATGAAGAACAAAATGATTTTCGTCTGGAAGGAACCGGATTTGCCTATACACTATCGCTGATCAATGGCAAATATAAAATGCCAATTCTGTATTGCCTTTCCAAACGTGAAGTCGTCCGATATAACGAAATGAAAAGATATCTTGGGAAAGTAACCTTTAAGACATTAACGGATTCGCTAAAAGCATTAGAAGAAGATGGATTAGTGAGCCGTAAAGAGTACCCTCAAGTGCCCCCGAAAGTAGAATATAGTCTTACTGAAAAAGGAAGATCTCTGATACCTATGCTTACGGCTTTGTGTACATGGGGAGAAGAACATAGGAATTAAAATTTATTGTAGTTCGCATAAACATACAAGCAGGAGCACTTTTCAAATACTCTGTGCAGCCGGATTGAGGAAAAAAATGCGACAGCCCCTACATATATAACACCTATTTTATATGATTATTCATAACCTATGACTATGGATTGACTGGAGCATATTTCCGCAATTCTTCCAGATAGCTTTTTCCAAGTTCACTTAATTCCTGATTTTCATTCAGCACATATCCAATATGCATTGTTTCATTTTCTGCAAGCGGAACGGAGATGATATTTTCTCCGTTCAAATATTTCGGGAAAATGCCGCTGGAAATAGTATAGGCATTCAGTCCGAGCATGAAGTTGACAATAGCCCCTCTGTCATTGACCCAAATTTCCTTATCCACCGGGATGGAGCTGAATAGTTCCTCTGAAAAATAGACAGATTCATAATCTCCCTGTACAAAGTTTAGCCGCGGATAAGGTGCAAGGTCATGGACGGAAACTACTTTTTTCGATGCCAATGGGTGATCTTTTTGCAAAAAAACATGAGGCTTTGCTGAAAATAGCTCGGTAAACACCAGATGGTTTTCCTCTATCACTTTCCGCATGACGACTTCACTTTCATGCGATAAATAAAGGATGCCTAAATCACAGACACGATTTTTCACATCATCCAATATCTGATGTGTTCCGGTTTCATTATAATAAAAAGCGTATCGTTCTTGTCCAAAACGCTTAACTAACTCCACAAAAGCGTTTTCCGTAAAAGTATAGTGCTGAGAAGATACTCCAAATGTCACTTTCCCCGGAAGATTTGTAACATACCGATCCTCCAGCAGTTCCATCTGCTGTATCACCTGACGAGCATAACCGAGAAATTCAGCACCATCTTTTGTCAGAGTAATTCCGGTTCTACTGCGGAGAAAAATGGTGATACCAGCCTCTTTTTCCGTTTCTTTGATGGAATTGGACAGACTTGGCTGTGATATAAAAAGCAGTTTTGCCGCTTCGGTAATAGAGCCAACTTCTGCTACCTTCAAAATATATTTTAATTGTTGAACCGTCATTTCTTCATCCTTTTTATTCTTCCAGCTTCCCGATTTATCTCATAGTACCATTATCAGCGTACCTGCACCGATCAGTACAATTCATATAATCAGCATAAACGGAAAGCTCATGCTGTTAAGCTTTCGATCTTGATTTGGCTGTGAACTCTGAGATAACAACTTTGATGACCTCCACTGTCGATGCCATCTCTTCATTGATATTGAATTCACGACCCGTCTGATTTTTCATAAAGAGCGAAAGGCCTCGTATTTTCTCCTGCACATCCTCTGTTAATTCTGCACGGCCACGCCCAATCACAGATGCAAATGATGCTCCGTATTTGCAAGCTACATCTCCGCCGGATATAAGCTCAACATCACTTTCTACCTCAATGCACACATTTGGATTACTTCTGATCAGATCCAGCTTATGCCCTTCTTTTGCACAGTGCATGTAGAAAATCAAGATACCCTCTTTATATTCGTATCCGTAGTGAAGTGGAACGATGTAAGGATAATCAGCATCAAACAAAGCAAGATGCAGGACTTTTGCTTTTTCAATAATCTGCAGAATTTCAATAATATTTGTTACTTCTCGATCTTTTCTTCTCATAGATAAACACCTAAAGAATCGTACACGATTCCTCCTTGTAAAAAACACTTTCTAATCCCCATCTTCTTGCCCTTTAGACAAGAAGCATTCTTCACCTTCAGTTCGGTCAATCCCGATTTTCTCAATTCTCCAAACTTGAAGTTGTCTGTTATAAAATATCAGCAACAAATTCCTCTATCAAACGATTCACCTGTTCGGGTTTGTCTGTATTGGAATTGTGTCCTGCTCCTTCGATCCACGTCAAAGGAATTTTCGCATTGCGATGCCATGCTTTGTTGTACCGTATACACGAACCAGCGTGATCTTGTGTGCCGCACATCAATAATGCGGGACACTTGATTTCATACGGCAGATTCTTTTCCATGGCCGCTGCCAAAATACGAAAGCCATGTCCAGCAATTTGTGCATAGCGTTTCTGGTTTCCGTCATAAGTCAGCATCATTTCACGCATGAGGCTTCTACCATATTCAGTCGTGGCAACGCCTTCCGATCCCGATTTCAGGAGCCATTTCCACAGATAATGAGCATATACCGGCTCCATCCGTTTCAAAAGCCATATCTCAACTGCCGTCACATAGCTTCGTTGCAGCGGTGCAGAATCAATGGAGACAAAGCCTGTCATTTTGTCTGGGTAAAGCTGCGCATAAGCCTGTCCCACATATCCACCCATAGACTGCCCGACAATAACAGGCTTTGCAAGTCCTTCTTGGTTTAAGATATCATCCAGCCATTTTGCCTTGTCGAACAAATCAAAATCAAACCGAAACGGCCATGAGGAAGCGTGTGCCGGTGCATCCCAGACGATAACATTATACCTGTTCTCGAAATACTGAATCTGCTTATCAAACAATCTATGGTCTGCCGTCAATCCCGGTAGAAGAACAAGCGTAATTGTATCCGGGTTTGACACGCTTGCCCAATAGTGAATCGTTCCGCATCGAGTATGATAAGTTTTTTCTTTCATTTGGCTTCCCTCCACAAATTCTAATTTCTTAGCAATACAAACAGAAAATTATTTATCATTTGTATTTGTTTGATTGTTTTCCTTTTTCTTATGAGTCGAACCTAAGCAAAGAAATGCGGAACCAAGACTTAACCATACTATAGCCATAGTATTTTCATTTCCACTCATTAAGCCAATAGCTGAGGCTATCAAAAACAGAACTGATGCAACATAAAATAAGATTGATTTGTTTATTCTTTTTTTCATCAACTCTCCTCCAACTCCCGATTTTTCGTTCTCTGCGACTTCCCAATAAACGGGAATTTGTAAATATCATTTTACATTTTTATATGAAACCACAATATGACTTGGTGCAAATAATACTGATGCAATAATCAATAGCACTGACCTACTCATAATCCCACTAAATAAGAACAACATTGAAGGAATAATAGAAAGTGCTAATGCTCTGAAAACGCTGTTTTTCTTAAAACATATAATCCAAATAGCACAATAAAGCATTACCAATATGGTATCTACAATCAGATATAGTGCAAATGCTTCGTCAGACCACCACCCGAACCAAGTTCCCGGAATATTGATTATCATGAATCCGAAACAACCCAATCTCCCTACTTGTTCTGTGACCTCAACATATTTATTGTTCCACTTATTATCAAATCCATCTTTGCACTTAATCGCAAATACAACATTGGGTATCATAATGACTGCAATAAAAATCAGCCCAAAAACATTAAACCATTCCATATTATCTACCATCACAAACTTGAATTTATACCCGGTACTTGTCTCGATTTATAGTCATATCAACTAAATGAAATACAAGTAAGATAATAAAAAAAACGGAAACTATTATTATTCCTGCGCCCAGCTTGATAAAATCAATTATACCGCCAAGACAAAAGAGCATTGCCCATGTCTTAATCCGTTTTCCAGTAACTCTGCATATTTTCTCTGTATTTAATCCAGTATAATCTCCTGATAAAAACAGCACACTTCTTTCTGTATTCCTTGATTTGATAAAAAATCTTCCAACAAAAAAGAGAACAGTTGCCATCAGTAAATCAATAAATATAATTATTATTTTCATTTTCAACACCTCTAATTCTAAGTTCACAACTTCCGATTTGCAAATTTCTTTTACTTATTATATCACATACACATATCTACACACTAGCAAAAGATCGATAATCTCTATCTTCCTGTTGAACCAAAAGCTCCATTTCCACGCTCTTTCCAGTTTTCAAAAGTAAAATCTGGTATCAAGATCGGCATGATCACAAGCTGTCCTACCTTATCACCCTCCTTGATTTCATATTCCCTGTTACCGACATTGGAGATGATTGCATGAACCTCTCCCATATATCCAGAATCAATAGGTGGCAGCTCACACACAATTCCCTGTGAACTTAATCCGCTCCTTGGAAATATATACCCAGCATAGCCATCCGGTATTTTTAATCCAAATCCCAGAGGAAGCTTACAGATATCTCCCGGCCGGATCACAGCATCCCTGGGACTGAATACATCTGCACCGGCATCATTGGCATGAGCCCTTTCCGGGCTTCTCCCACCAAAATCAATCAGCTGTATCTTCATCTGGTACTCCTTCCTCCAACGCACTCTCTTCGCACAGTTTTGGAAAATCCACCCTGATAATGTCTGTTGGCGACATCTGCGGTGGAATAATCTTTCCACAGGTCATATTTCCTTCCTCACATCCACCATTCATACAAAATGGTCCACAGTCCGAAAACAGTTCCCTGTTCTGCTCCAGAAGCTGTTCCCAGATTTTCAGCATCACATATCTGGTTTCCTTTGTGTTTCTCCTGCATGTTCTCTGACGGATCATGTGCTTCCACTGATACGGTGTTGCGCCGATCAGAAGAATATTCCTCATTCCCTGCGGTGCACAGTATCCGGCAGAATCATTATCAACCCCATATCTGATCATTTCCTGGTAATTTTTCATTGCCATGCTGCACTGTCTTAAATATCCTTCCTCCTGTCCGGTTCCTATCAGATCATAGGGAATGACAAAATCCTCCACTCCTGAATAGTCACTGTATTGCAGGCTTGCCGACATATATTTCACTTCATTCTGGTGTCTGGTAATCTGTGCCAGGAATCTTCTGGATGCACCGACTACAACCACATTGATGATTCCAAACTTCTGGATTGTCGGATGTGGCAGCTTCACAAGATTTGCCACGGTGGATCTCTGATATGGCTTTTCATACAGATCCATGAAATCATCCAGGCAGGAAATCTGATGTCCTCTCTGTGTCAGCCTTGCCGCACAGACCATCAGCTTCTCTGCCTGGTCAATGGATTCCGGATTTAATATCTTCACTTCAATTTTCTTCATTCAGTTCCTCCTCTACAATCGCACAAAGAATCAGGAAATAGTTAATACTGTCGGTGATCTTCTCATCCCACTGCTCTTTGGAATACTGCTGCTCACCCATACACATATCCGATACAGAGATCAGATGCTTGGACAGCATCCCCATAAGTGCTGCTCTCGGCGTGGTATTCAGCACCACTGCTGCCTTCTTGAAATGCGCTAGCCTGTCCACTGCCGTATTCTTCACTGCTCTGGGAGCGTACTCTGCTCCCTTTGCCACCAGCATGGATTTACAACGATCCGTCTGCCTGATGATCACTTCATTGAACTCTTTCTGGTTCATGCCCTTTCCTCCTTCGCTTTCGATGTTCTGCTTTTCTTAGGTGCCTGCTCTGCCTTTTCCGTATTGGCTTTCAGTTTTGATTTCACAGACTCCTTTACCTTTGACAGAGTCCTTTTCTTATCAAGATCCTTCAGAGCCTTGTCAACAACTACCTTTAATTCCGGGTTGACAGTTTTCTCCTGTGTCTCAGGTACGACCGGAATAAAGCCCATATCCTTTGCACCCTCTGTAATTTTGTCCATAAGCTCCTGTGCAAACGGACTAGATATTTTTGCCGATTCCTGCACCTGTTTCTTATCTGCCATCAGCACTTCCATCTTCTGATCAATCTGATAGATGAACTCCGATGCAGTCTGACGGATCTTATCAAGGGATGCTTTCAGCTCCGGTGTTTCCTTTCCCTCTGACCAGCCCGCGACATAAGAAAAGGAATAGTCAGAAGTGTTGATTCCGTAATGCTGGCATACTACATATGCAACACTCTCAGCCTCAACTTCTTTCCCATTCCTTGAAATGTCTTTTGCCTCCGGCACATTATCCTTGTCATGCAGTTTCTGGTGTGCCATTTCATGAAGCAGTGTCTTAATGGTCTGTACTTCACTCATGCCATCCTGAACCACAATTTTTTTGTCTTCCAGATGATAGAATCCCTTGGCATCTCCATCAATCAGCTCAAAAGATACCGGAACCGGGCTGATTTCCTGCAATGCCTGCAAAAGTTTTGGATATCCTTCAATATTTCCCACCAGTTCAGACGGACCGATGGTAGGAAGTTCTTTTCCATCTGTCTGGGACAGGTCAAATGTCTTTACCACCTTGAATGCCCGGATTGTGACTTCCACTTTCTCCTTTACCGGTTCTCCATCAGCATCAAATACCGGTCTTCCCTTATCATCCAGTTTTGTCTGTTCCCTCTCGATCTTATAAGGTGCCGGGGCAAGGATACTGATTCCCTTTTCTCCCTTTTTCACATACCGCCCCATCTGCTTCCAACCGGTAAAACTCTGGCACAGCTGTGCATCCGGTTTCTGCATCATGATCAGAAGTGAATTGTTTACGGAATATCTCGGAAATTTCGCCATCGTGTCAAGGAACTGCTTATATCTGTCACTCTGGAACACCTCCATAACTCCCTTCTCCAGTTTGTCCGTTATCTGCTGCAATTCATCCGTCCGCTTATCCCTGGACTCCAGCCAGTCGATTTTCTTCTGTATGCTGTCGGGGATCTGTCCCACAACTTTTACATCCGGCATCTCATGGATCAGTGATGCGATCATCTGTTGTGCCTGCCAGTTGTCTGCAATCTCCGGTATATAACGAAGCATATCCATATCAATCCTTCTCCCGATCAGTACATCCATCTCCGTATATTCATCCGGATCCTTTGGATCAGCCGCCCTGATTCCGATTGCCGGAACTCCGTGCATACGCTCCGGTGGAATTGCTTTGAATTTTGCTACCGCCTCTGCCACACTCTTGATATTCTCATGAAATTCACCCATGCTGTGAAATTCCATGCATTCCGCAACCGTAAGCGTGATTACCTTCTTCTCTTCTTTTACCGCTGTATTTTCTGCCACTCTAAATCCCTCCAGTTCTATATCTTCCAGATCTTTTGTCAGCTTCAATGACGCTAAAGGCATCTGGTTTTTCTCCTGAAATGAATAAAATTCATTTCCAGGTCCCACTATGATGTGGTCCACCAATTTAACACCTATCAAATCACAAATCTTATTCATTCTGTCAGTCAGACCGATATCTTCCACACTTGGAACCAGTCTGCCGGACGGATGATTATGGACCAGTATGATAGCTGCTGCATTTGACAAAATGGTACTCTTAAGAATCTCCCTTGGATGTGCAATCGACTGGTCAAGTGCTCCTATACTTGCAATATTTATATTGATTGGTCTCATGTCTGCCCGCAGATTCACTACAGCAACAACTTCCCTGTCATAATCCCGAAACGTATCTGCCATAACTTTTACTGCTGCCGCCGGACCGTTCATAGGTTCCTCACTGAAAAGCGGCGGCATTTCCACCATACGGATAGCCACCTGATTCAGTCGATGCATTTCTTTTTTCTCCGGCTCCTGCTTCTCCATGCCGGCATAAAATTCCTGTTTCGGACGAATTCCGCTAATGTTCATCCTCCACTCCTTCCCTAACAGGTATGTTCATTGTGAACTCCCTGTTTTTCATGCTCCTGAGCTTGTCCAACAAAGACTCTTTTGTAGATGTCTTCTCATGCTTGGAAATCTTCTGCAATTCCTTCATATATCCCATATATCTGCTTTTTCTTGCCATACTACCGCTCTCCTTTCTCCTTTTGCTGTCCTTGTTTCTTCGGAACCCTGGCCGCTTCTTTTTTCTTTTCATGCAGATCTGCTATCACAGAATCTTTAGGCTCTGCCCTCTGCATCCTTTCCTTTATCCTTCTTATCTGGTCTCTGGTAAGTGGTTTGTCCACAATGCTCCTGTGAAGGATTTTCCCGATAGGAAGCCATGTGACATCCTTACCTGCCATTTCCTGCTCCATAATAAACTTCATATGGGATGCGGAAAACTTAGGGTTCATATAATGTTCCATGTTCAGGTCTGCTTTTGCTGCTTCAAAAAGCACTCTTCTCTGTGCCGGCTTGAATTCCTCCAGTCCTCTGCCGGCATCTTCCAGTGCCTCTTCCACACGAATGGAAGCTACAGACCGCAATGCATAATCCACTTCAACAAATCCGCTGTTATAATCATCGAATGCTTTCTGAAATCTTGCCTTTTTCTCCTCCGGTGTTAACTGGTCAAATTCTTTCTCTGCCATAGATTCCTCCCATTGAAAAAAGGCAACCTCCCGACTGCCTCATCCCTGTAATCCTATTTCTCATCTGCTTCGTCCATCTGGATATCCTCTTCCATGGAAATATCCTCATCGGTATCCTGGTCTGATACAGATTCTTCCCCGATATCCATATCTGCAAGATAATCCTCGTCATCCTCACTGTCGAAGTAGTCTGCATCCGGATCCGGTGCATCCGCTTTCTTCTTGCCCTTATTGGACTTCATATACATAAATCCACCGATTCCTCCAACCGCTGCAAAAAGGACTACTGCCATGATTCCGGTCACATTTTTACTTTTCTTTCCGGTTTCAGATGCTTTTGCCTCTTCCTTCGGCTCCTCAGAGATTTCTTCCGTAGTCTCTGTACCTTTGACCTCTTCTGTCTCTTTCTCCGAAGCAGTCATGCCCTGGGAATTCATATAAGATTCCACCTCATCATCCTCCATGAGCTTCAAAAGGTCTGATTCATCAACAAGATTCAGGAAATGCACGGTCTCTGTTCCCTTATCATCACGGTCAATGATGATATAGAAATAATTGCCGGACTTGGTTGTAACCGTAATGAACTGCTTGCCACCTGCCTTAATGGAGCCATAATCATCCACCAGGTTCATATTTCCATCAGGTGAAAGAGGGCCATAACTCTCCTCGGCTGTCTCAGTGCATTCCTCTGAACCTTCTACATGTGCATCCACCCCCTGGCAGACATTGTAATCATAAAGGCATACTGCACATTCCTCATTGATGGAATCCTGTGAGCATTTTTCCTCACAGATGCATTCCGCTTCCTGACTCTGTGCAAATACAGTAACCGGTGCCACACCCGCAACGGCTGTCATTCCGATTACCAGACCTCCCATAATCCTTGCTGCGATCACGTTTTTCAAATTATTCATTCTCTTCATCTAAGAAATCCTCCTCTTCCTTATCCATATCTGTCTCATTGTCTTCATCCGGTTTCTTACCGGATGTATCTGCATTCACGGCTCCGGGCATCGGAACCTGTCCGCTGAGCATTTCCTGTAATCTTCCACTGTTTGCAAGCTGTAAGAACTGTGCCAGCTGTTCCGGTGATAAATTGTAGGATGCAACATCACTGACGATCTGCTGGTTTTCCTCTTCTTTCAGCTTTGCTTCCAGCTGCTTTACCTTTGCATCCGCTGCCTCTCTTTTGGCTACTGCCTTTTTCAGATCCTCGCGGAGCTTATCTAACTTTGCATACATAAGCGCTCTCCTTTCCTTTGTGACAGCAAAAAAGCCACCACTTTGGTGACTTTCGCTGCATTTATAATTACTGGATTCTTCCATAGCAATAGGCATGTGCCCTCCAGTATGGCGTATCATATGACGCATACTGGATTGGATTGCCACAGTGAATCATGATCTTATTTACCGGATCGACTACAATACCCACATGGGATGCTCCGGCAGTGTTATAGGTTCCCTGGAAAAAGACCAGATCTCCCGGTTTTACATCGGAAGCTGCCACCCTTGCGGTTGCATTCTTCCAGCCATTTGCCGTAAGTCTGCCATAGTTCCAGCCATTTCCACAATTATTGATGACATAGCTCACAAAACCGGAACAGTCAAAACTTGTACCTGGTGAGGATCCTCCCCATACATAAGGATATCCAAGATACTTTTCGGCTTCCCGGTGCATATTGGAAAACTGCTGGTTCGTCAGGTATTCTCCCGGTACGGCATATCTCTCATATTCCTCTGATACACCCGGATTTGCATATACATTATCCCCGAAGATATCCGGCTTGTTGCCCCTGGTCTCCAGAAGCAGCGTATACCGTTCCATCTGATCCTGCGTCAGATTCAGTGCACTGACAGCTGCGGATATTCCATTGTTGGTCAGCGTTGTATTCAGTATCTTGTACTCATACTCCACTTCAACCTCATAGGGTTCATATACCTCATATGGAACTGACACGGTATAGGTATAGGATTCAAGATGACCATTTACCAGGCGGTATCCGGTTCTTTCCTCATCCCGGTAATGTGTCACATAATGCCATCTGGTCTCTGTCCTGGTTCTGATCTCCACAACTTCCGTTGATGTCAGCGTATACTGATAATCAAAGATGGTCTGTAATTTTGACTGGACCTCTGACGGTGTATAGTTCTCATACAGAACCGTCAGCAGTGCCGCCAGTTCAAAAGGATTGTGGGATATCTCTGAAAGTGAATAATTGTATTCGTCATATCCTGGATGATCTGTCTCAATGCTGTCCACCTTATTCTGCAGCACCGTCTCCAGTGCCACATAATCTGCTTCCACCTGCCTGATATCATCATCCTCAGCGGTAAATGAAGTTGCCACAGTTCCACTGTTTATGCCGCTTCCAAGAGCAGAACAGGATGTCAGTGCTCCTGATAATACGAGAACAACAATCAGAATTGCCACCGCTATGATCATGCCGATCGGATGGTCTTCACAGAATTCTTTCAGCATCTCTGCAAGCCTTCCCATCAGGTCCTCCGCCTGATCCGTCAGCTTTTTGCTGATCTTTCCTGCTCCGTTTGCAGCTTCCTTTGCCTGCTTCTTTGCTGCCGCCTCAGCAAATTCCCTCTGCATCAGCTTTTTGCGTGTTTTCTTCACGGTAGCTGACATGGTGCTTTCTCCCGCCTCTCCGGCTTCTTTTGCTCCTTTTGCTCCCTGCACGGCATCCAGATGATCACTGCGGTTATGGATTTTGGAAGAATATTTCCTTGCCTGTCCATGTTCCCGTACTTTTCCAATGCCTGCTTCCACTGCTGCCAGTCCGGCATTCAGGCTGTCTGTTCCACTGTTGTCGTCCTCATTTTTAATCGTGGTTTTTCTTACCGTGGCTGCAACGGCCTGATTTTTATATATCCTCCTTCTTCCCTGCTTCTTCATGCTGCGAAGTTCTTTTGCTTCGCTGACTGAAAGCGAATTATCCTTTTTCCCATACCGGATCTTATCACGGTAACTCCTGGCTGCCGATGAATCATTTTTCAGCTTTTTGCCGTGGCTTTTCCCTGCATGGATATCCGGATTCACTTTTTTCTTCCGGGTGGACTTCTTAGCAGAATTCCTTGTATATTTTTCTTCATTCATGCTCTATCCTTTCCGAAGAAACAGCCTCTACGCTGACTGTTCCTTCTTTGCATCAGCCACTTCGGACAGTCTGGTTGTCATGATACGGTAAAGCTCCGTATTTGTCGGGAATCTGTCCACGAATGGAAGGATCACATTTCCATAGAATAAAAGCCCTTCGCCTTCTCCCGAATGTGTTACATACGAAAGCTGGTGAGGGCTGATATTTAACTGCTTAGCAAGGATCTGTCTGTCACCTACTGCCTGGTTGAGCATATAGATGAAATCAGAGTTTTCAAAGATATTCTCCACTTCCTTGGAAGCAAGAAGGTCCTTTACATTCTGGGTGATGCCGGTCGGGATTCCTCCCCATTTTCTGAAACGCTTCCAGATTTCAACCGTATAGGCTGCAGTCTGGTCTTCACGCAGAAGAAGGTGCATCTCATCCATATAGTATCTGGTCGATCTTCCCTGGATCCGGTTCTCCGTTACTCGTCCCCATACCTGATCCTGTACCACGAGCATTCCAATCTTTTTGAGCTGTTTTCCAAGATCCTTGATGTCATAACATACAAGGCGGTTCGTAAGCTCCACATTGGTTCTGTGGTTGAATACATTCAGGGAACCTGACACATAGATTTCAAGGGCGGTTGCCACATGCTTTGCCTCCGGCTCCTCCTGGGAAAGAAGTGCCTCATACAGATCTCCAAGGATCGGCATATTCTCCGGTCCCGGATTTTCAAAATATTTCTGATAGATCTGCCTGATACAGCGGTCAATGACCGTCTTTTCTACCGGACGCAGACCATCCTTATTCCCGACGATCAGCTCACATAAGGACAGAATAAAATCTGCTTTCAGCGCAATCGGATTGTCATCATCCGAATAATTCATATTGATGTCCATAGGGTTGATGTACTGGTCGGATGTCGGACTGATCCTGATAACCTGACCACCGAACCTTGCAACCAGTGGAGAATACTCTGACTCCGGATCCGAGATGATAATGTCATCATCCGTAACCAGAAAGCTGTTGGCGATCTCTCTCTTTGCAGAAAATGACTTACCGGATCCCGGTGTACCAAGAATCAGTGCATTCGGATTTTTCAGTTTCTTTCTGTCCACCATGATCATATTGTTGGAAAGCGCATTCAGACCATAATACAATGCCTCATCCCCTCTCTGGAAAAGTTCCTGAGTAGTGAACGGCACAAAAATAGCCGTACTGGATGTGGTCATTCCCCTCTGAATCTCGATCAGGTTATTTGCCAGTGGCAGTGTGCTCATAAGGCCCTGCTCCTGCTGGTAATCCAGCCTGATCAGATTGCAGTTATGTTTCTGTGCAATGGAAGCCGCCTGGAACACATTGTTTTCCAGCTCCTGCTTCGTCCTTCCTGTATTCATGACCAGAAACGTCAGAAGAAACATTCTTTCATTCTGGGACTGCAATTCTTTTAAGAGTGCCTTTGCATCCTTGCCATAAGTTGCAAGATCCGATGGGATGATATCCATGTCATAGCCTGCTCTTACTGCTTTTTTCTGTTCCTCGATCTTGGAACGGTCAAGCTCTGTAATCGTATGCTTGATGGTCTTGATCGCCTCATTCTGATCTACGGACTGGATATGCATGGTAACGATCTGGCTTGATTCCATGGAAAGGAAATCTGCCAGAAGCCTGTCGCTGATATCCGATGCATCAATGGATAAAAAGCTCATGCATCCATACATCTCTCCAATCTGAAAATATCTTCCGGTAGGAAATGCAAAGCTGCTCGGTGCAATAAAATCCTTAACCGAAAGTCCTGATCCTGTCAGGTACTTCCAGTCGAAACGGAACTTCGCATCATCCCCCATATGAAACTGTCTGTGCATCAGTTCCAGCCTTTCACTGCCGTTTAAGCTCCTCGCCTGTACTCCCAGCCTCTTGAAGTTATTGAGGATATCCGTTTCGATATGCGTAAGTCTCGGCTTTGCTGTCTTCATGGACTCCGCATGAATCCCGAAAGTAAGATATTTAGTCTTCGTAAGACCATTATTTCCCGCTTCCATCTGGTGAAGGAGCACTTCCGAATACTCATCCCTGACATCATCGAATCCGTCATTTTTATGGGAAATCTTGATGCTCTTCTCAAAATCCGATACATCCGTTGCCATATTCTCAAATGAAAGCTGAAACTTTACGGAACTGTCAAAGAAATTTAAGAATGCGCACCATTCCTCAAAGATCTCCGTCTTGTCTTCCTGCTGTGCCAGCTGGTAATTGATATCCTGAAACTGGACTGTCTTTGTATAATAATCAAGCCCTACACGGCAGATACCATCCGGAAACATCCTGTCAAAAGGAATGCTCTGCTGTGCCGTCTTCGGTATGCCATCATTTTTCCGGGCGTTTTTTACGATCTGCCTTACTGCCATCTGGTCTGCCCTGCTTAATCCTTCCGGCATTGTGAACTTCCTGCTCTCCTGATTTTTCTTTTTGAGAAAGTCTAACAATCTTTTCTACCTCCTTTTCTGCCTCTGCCTGACGCAGAAGTGCTGCGTAATAGTTATCCGTCTTATATGGGCGGATCTTCGGCCTTTTGAAAATTGCCTGTATCATATGGTTCAAAATGACTTCCAGCGGCTGTCCGTTTTTCTCATACATGGCAAGGAAAAAGAATGGCATCATAATGACCATCATTCCCATGACTGCTGTATTAGTCTTCATTACTGTCTTCATCAGAAAAAATGACTGTACTCCGATCAGTACCGCCATGCCAAAACAGATCAGCTGCCTTTTTGTCAGATTGAACATCACCTTGCTTTTTACTTTTGTCAGGTCCCTTGGAACACTGATATAAGATGCTGCCATACTCTGCCTCCTTAATGTGCATGGAATATACTGTGTGCTACTGCTCCGGTCTTAAATAAGGTAAATGCCAGCAGGATCGTAAAGCCCATAACCTTCCATAACGAAGCAATGATATCTGTGCTGAATGCTACTGACTGGATCAGGACTGCATAGATTCCCACACATACCATGATCAAAAATCCCTGAAATCCCAGTGCAAACAGACTTCTCATATAGTTCTGGCCCATCATGCTCTGTTCCCTGTTTCCAAAGGTTGCAAATGGGAGCGGTGCCAGACTGACCATCAGATAGATCTCCACCATACGTCCGTTGATAATCACAAAGATGACTGCCGAAAGTACGTACATGAGAAACTGCACGATAAATGACTGTAGGAATATTGCAAAAAGCGGTCCCAGCTCCATAGCCTCCAGTGTGGACTGCATGGTTGCCAGCGTACTTGCATCTACTGCCGTGCTTCCCTGTATAATGCCTCCTGCCTGCCGCACCACACTCTGTGACACATCAAATACCGCCATCGTGATATCAAATGTGTGTGTGATCAGTTCCACTGCCACGAAAGTCTTAAAGATCCATTTCCAGATGAACCATGTCTCAAAACTTGCCAGATTGTTATAACTGATGATCAGCTGTATCAGCTCATAACACGCAATGAATGTGAGCAGTATTCCGGCAACCGGCATGATCACGGATTCCGACAGGTTCCTGACCATATTAAAGACTGCCGGCATGAAATTACTCGGTGTCTTTCCTACTTCCGTTGCGATCTGTCCCACCTGGTCATTCACAGAGGAAAACGTATTGGTGAGGTTGTCCATGATTCCCGATACAAGAATGCCCTTCAGCCAGTCAGTAATCTGCTGAATTATGCTGTTCAATTATTTCCTCCTTTCCTCCTGGACAGGGATTTTCCCTGCCCCATGATCCAAACCTGATTTAGAATAAGCCGGAAAGTAATGGTACAAGTGTAGTTCCAATAAGGGCTACACCACCGCCTGCCATAAGCTGCTTCATTCCCTGTGACTTTGCTGATGTGTGATAAAGAAGTAATAGAAGTGTAAAAAATTTTGCCGTTCCTATCCG
>ERZ780208.1647-NODE-1647-length-17488-cov-3.762175_pt1 | contig 17488 bp, 16 predicted proteins | sample MGYA00511167_ERZ780208 | MGnify/ENA primary metagenome ERZ780208 (study PRJEB29588, sample SAMEA2159202) | human gut metagenome | biome: human gut; feature: human-associated habitat; material: faeces | place: Denmark | collected 2008/2010 ... | reverse complement strand
TCATGGACTGTACGAAAAGTTGTGCAATGTGCTGACTTCTCGTACATTTTTTGCTTTCAGGAGGAATTATAAATGCGTGTGACTATCGACCTTGAAAGGGACATTATCATTATTCCCGACAACTTTTTTGTGAAGATTGCCGAGGAAAATAAGAAGCTGGAGAGATATGGCGCAACGCCTGTGAGCGGGCTTGACCGCATCAAGCATTCTTATGAAATGGCTATGGCAAATACCGATGATCGGTTGCTGACGCAGAGCAACGCAAAGGCAACGCGGGCAAAGAAAACCATGACGCCCGAAGAAGCAAAGAAGATTCTGAAAGAAGAAGCGGCTAAAAGCGCGGCTACGAAGTAATGGCAAAGAAAGTCACGCAAGTTGAAAAAGAACTGATGTGGACGCTCTATCAAAAGTACGGCACATTCAAAGTCGTGGCGGAAAAGATGGGGCGGAGCGCGGGAACCGTTTCCCGCTATGTGCACGAGTATGAAGCAGCCGTGAGCGCGGCGGGGTATGTGATGAATGCCAAAAGCGGGCAGACATAATATTGAAAGAAATTAAACTGAGGGAGTTTATCATGGACGAGAAAAAGACAACATCGCAATATTCACTTATTGCGGGAATTCTATTCGGTATTTTTGCACTTAAAGACCTTTCTTTTTGCATTCAATTCTTTAATTATAGGGATATTGGTTGGTTAATTATTGGCGTTTTGTTTCTCATTGCCTCCGCAGCACTTGCTGTTTTGTTCATTACAAAAAAGAGCGGTATCTTCATGACCGCTGTACTGGGCTGCTTGACATTGCTTCAGTTGTGGCAATTTATTGATTACTTTAAATTAAAAAAAGACAGTACCCTCTGGTTCTTGGATTATTGGAGTGGCTATGCATTCGGTGAAAGATATAGTTCATTTGCCGTCTTTTTGTATTTGCTTGTTACGCTTGCTCATGCTGGGCTGTTCTGCATTGCAGCAGCGAATTACACTACATGGTTACACAACTACAAGCAGATGGTTAACCGTCTCTGGTTTCTTCCCCCAGCAATGATGCTTGCACGAGTGATACTCGGATTTTTTGCCATGATTTTGTCAGAGTTCTTTGGTATTATGGCTACTTCTTATGCATATTTTGAATTGCGCTCAGTATTTTTTATCTTGCTCATGGCAGCGGCTATGCTTTTTGCAGGATTGGCAATCGTCTTCCCTGATGGACTTCCCAAAAGTAATTTAAATGTTGTATCTGCTCAGACCGAGGGAGAAAATCAGAAGATGGCGACTAATACATCTGGTGTGACAAGCGAAGCATATTGCAGCCTTGTCAATCATATTTTGTTGCTGCTCTTTACGTTCGGTATCTGGCAATTTATTTGGATTTACCGAATGACCGAGTACACAAATGCAGTACAGGACGAAGAACCGCGTAACCCCACAAATAAGCTGTTGCTCAGTCTCTTTGTTCCGTTTTATATCATCTACTGGACATATAAAACCGCGCAGCGTGTTGATAAGATGGCAGCGACAAAGGGCCTTACATCTGATATGGCAACACTCTGCCTAATCTTGGAGATTTTCGTTCCTATCATCCCGCCTATCCTGCTGCAAGATAAAATGAACAATATTATTACTGCTGGCGATGCCCGCCCCGCAGCGGCTCCCAAGGCACAGAAAACAAACAATGATGCAACACTTGGCACGGCGGAAGAATTGAAAACATACAAAGAACTTCTTGACAGTGGTGTTATCACTCAAGAGGAATTTGACGCGAAGAAAAAGCAGTTGCTCGGACTATGATTTGCGGATGAAAAGATGAGCAGGACGCATTGTCCTGCTCATCTTTCTTTGACGCACAAAAAGCGCACAGACTTCAAAAATCTGTGCGCTTTTTTCTTTTGGAACGCTCAAATAATCATTGCGTCGGCGGCGGATGTGTGGTACAATAAAAGTGCAAAAACATAGATGTATCAAGGCTTTTCGAGTTTTTGGAAAGAAACTTTCGCACTTGCTTGTGCCGCTGCTGCGGCACATCGCGGATTGGTTCGGGACCATGAGGCCGTGAGTTCGAATCTCGCCACTCGGACCATGCAGAGTGTCCTTATAGGATCTGAGTATCCTGTAATGGACACTCTGCTTTTTTATGTAGAGAATGGTGAAACGCCGGAGATGTCGCTGCTCACCCGTTCCCGCAGGCACAGCAGCTTGACCTTATGCTCGGTCAGCAGGGCGATGTACTGCTTTGTCATGCCCCAGTCCCGCCCTATACGGTCAAGGCTGCTTATCAGCACCACATCCACCTTTCCGGCAAGGACGGCCTCCGTCAGCTCTTGCAGAGCCGGACGGTCAAGGGTCAATCCCGAGCCATGCTCGGCGGCAACACCGCCCGCTCCGAAGGCAACATGTCCGCCATGGACCTCAATCCCGAGAAGCTTCTTGACATGACGCAGGCCGTTCGCGACATCGTGACGAAGTACACCTCGATGAAGCCTTGCAGCAAGGCCGTTGCCGACCTTCAGGAAACGGTGAAAAAGCAGCTTGCCGCGCATGATGCCGCCGGCAAAAAGTACATCTTCGACTCGCCCGAACTCTTTGCGCTGCAAACGATCGAGGGCGGTGACTGCCACAGCGACCCGAAGCTTGTTCTGACAATGACCCAAAACGCCACAGCCGCTATGAATTGGCTGGAATCACAGTCTGATATGACGTGGTTCCACGTCCCGCGTCACTGGATTGATGTGGCCATCGGCGGCCTCTCCCCCCGCGGACAGTGGCCGCGTCAGGCTGACGGCAAAACGCCGATCTCTACTTACGATGCCTACATCGCTCCGCTCGCGAAAAAAGTGAAAGCCGCGGGCAGCACGATCTACACCTCTATGAAGGTGACCGAGATCGAACGTGATCCGTCGGGCCGAGTGACCGGCGTGAAAGCCGTTGATGTGAAGGGTGCGCCGCATATCTTCTCGGGTAAAAATGTCATCCTCGCCGCCGGAGGCTACGGCGCCAATCTCCAGATGGTGAAGAAGTACAACAACATCTCCGTTATTGCGACTTCGAACCAGCCCGGCACGACGGGCGAAGTGCTTGAAGCCGCCGTCAAGGCCGGCGCTGCGCTCGAAGGCATGCAGTGGATTCAGATCCATCCGCACGGCAATCCGAAAAACGGAGAACTCGAATCCGCCATTGCCGGCCGTCCGCAGGATACGCCCTACGTGAATAAGCTCGGACTGCGCTTTGTGGATGAAACGGGCCGGCGCGATGAAATTTCTCACGGCATCCTTGAGCAGCCCGGTCAGGTGGTCTACTCGATCTTCGATCAGGAAACCATCAACCAAAAGAAAGTGCGTGACGATCTGATGCAGATTGCCCTCTCGCACGGCTATGCCTATAAAGCCGATACCCTCGAAGATCTGGCCAAAGCCGCCGGCATTGACGAAAAGGGCTTCGCCCAGACCATGAAGGCCTACAACGCTGCCGCAGCAGCTCAGGACACCAAAGGGCTTTCGGTTCCGAAGATTCTGATTGGCATGCCTGTGACAAAGGCACCCTTTTATGCCGTTCCGCTCACGACCACTATCCATCACACGATGGGCGGTCTGCGCATCAACGAAAAAACACAGGTGCTTGACGACAAAGGCAACCCGATTCCGGGGCTCTACGCCGCAGGTGAAATCACCGGCGGCATCCACGGCGGCAATCGCCTCGGACGCAATGCGCTCACCGACCTATTGGTCTTTGGACACATCGCGGGTCTGGAAGTCACAGCCCATCAAAATTAAGGCTTGATACACCAATCTTCCTGCTGTCCTCGAAGTATTTCTCAATGCTTCGGGGGCAGCTTTATTTTCGCCGCTGGGAGAAGTGCTGCTGCGATCAATGCTGACCGCAGAAATCTTTTGGGAAGCCGAACTTCGTCCAAATCGGCGTCAGATCTGCCGGCACCTGCGGCTGACTGCCCGGGGTCGGACGGGGCGAGCGAGGCGAATGCCAGTCTGACCCTGTGCTCGCGAGGAACCCGTACTGCTTTGCCTTGGCCGCAAAGAGCGCATCATCATCGCGGGTCTGCGAACCCGAGGCCACTTCAATCGCCTCTCCGCCGGCTCCCTGAAAGGCCGTCAGCAGTTCGTCAATCATCCATCCTTCTTTGAGGTTGTAACGCCCGGGGTGAGCGAGAGAAGCCGTGCCGCCCTCACTTTTCACAAAACGCACGGCGTCGCGGATTTCCGGCCATTCAATCTGCACGTAACCGGGCTTGCCGGGCTTGAGGTACTTATCGAAGGCTTGGGCGTAATTGTCCACATAGCCGGCATCCAGAAGCCACTGTGCAAAGTGCGTACGGGAAAGCGATCCCGGATGAACGGCAAGCGCCATTGCGCCTTCAAAGGCCCCCTTGCAGCCGCAGGCCGCAAGGAGTTTTCCCATCCGTTCCCCGCGCTCAATGCGTTTTTTGTCAACGCCTTTGAAGAAAGCCTTGAAGGCTTCCGTATTCGGATTGAGGTTATAGGCCGCCACATGAATCGATTTTTGTCCCCAGCGCGTGGAAATTTCAATGCCGGGCACGAATGCGATGCCAAGGCGTTCGGCTTCTGCACGAGCCTCCTCAATGCCTTTCATCGTGTCGTGATCGGTGAGGCTCATCAGCTTTACGCCGTTGCCGGCACAAAGACGAACAACTTCTGCGGGCGGAAGAATTCCGTCCGACGCATTGGAATGCATATGCAGATCAATAGTCACGACAAAGCTCTTGAAAGACTGGACACGTTTTGCCTCAATTGAGGCAGATGCGTTGCGGTCTAAAAAGTTTATCGATTTAGCCGCACCGCTAAAATACTGAACCTCAGGTTTTTCATTAATAGGTTTCGTCATTGTCATGGATGCTCTCCAAAAACTGCTGTTCCCGCGCGCAAATGTGCGCGGTGAAACGGTTGTATTAGGCGACGCCCTTGAACAGGCCGTCGTCAATCAAAACCTTCCCGTTGCGGCCCGCCGCCTAGCGGGCGAAATGGCCGCAGCAGCGCTTCTCACTGCAGGCGCGCTGCAATTTGACGGGACAGTTGCCCTGCAAATTGAGGGCGACGGTCCCGTTCGCCGTGCCTTGGCGGAAGTGCGCCCCGGCTATGCCTTCCGCGTGATGGTGGAGCTTGCGGCCGGCACGGATCCGGCAAAGCTCGACCCCAACGCCAAGCTCAAAGATCTCGTCAATGTCTCCGGCCGCGGCCGCTGCGCCTTCATTCTCGACAGAGCGCATCGCCCGGCCGATGAGGCGCCGTATCAAGGCGTTGTGGCGCTCGAAGGCGACACGCTTGCCCAAGCGCTTGAAAACTACTTTCGCCATTCCGAGCAGGTGGACACGAAGCTCGTGCTGGCTGCCGACGACAAGACGGCGGGCGGCGTATTCCTGCAGAAAATGCCCGCCGAAGGCGGAAAACTCCCCGCTGACTATGACCCGGAAGGCTGGCAGCGGCTCACGATGTTTGCCGGCACGGTGAAGAGCGCCGAACTGCTTACGCTCTCACCCGAAGACATCAACCGCCGGCTCTTCTGGGAAGAGTCTCCGCTCGTCACGCACGAAGCGGCGCCGCACTTTGCCTGCACGTGCTCTAAAGCCCGCTTCGACGATCTGGTACGTTCACTCGGCCGCGAAGAAGTCGACGCCATCATCCGAGAAAAAGGCGCTCTTGACGTCGCCTGCCGCTTCTGCGGCGCCAAAGCGCACTACGACGCCATCGACGCCGCAGCGCTCTTCACGCCGGGCGTGCAGACGCAGAAGGCATAACGTTCGTTCTTTCTGAGACTAAGAATGCTCACCAACGGCACGGGGATGGCTCCGCGCCGTTTGTTTTGCCCGGGGCGTCAATCTACTGACGTCGATCCCGAGCCTTCGGCGCACGCTGGTTTTTGGGCGCGGAATAAAGATCCGACTTCTTAGGCGTAAAGGTCGGTTTAGCCCCTGCGGCAATGTCCGGAGCGTCGACGTCCGGCATGGATGCTGCTGCATCGGATTTGCGTGCCGCTTCTTCCGTCGTCTCAATGCGGAAGAGAATTTCATTGGGCTTGACCATATTGAGCTCGCGGCGGGCGCGCTCTTCAATGGCATCTTGATTGTTGGCGAGCGAATTGAATTCGGCCTGCAGCGCTTCATTGGTTCGGCGAAGCGATTCATTCTCCTCGCGCTGCGTATTGAGTATCACTCTCAACTCAGACAGTCTACTCCAACTTGCCCGCCCAAGCCACAGCTGGTACTGCGCGGCGCCGATGCCGAGAAGCAGAATGCAGATGAATAAGCGGACCATAGCGGCGTGGAGACAGTGACTGCTGATTTTGCAGTTCGAAAAAAACAAACCGGACAGCTCTCTATTGTAGATAGCTGTCCGGTGATGGAAGGTCTTCCCGAGCCTTAAATATGCAGCGCGGCAAGGTTCTTTGCTGCCGAACCCGTTATAAACGGGCTCCGGCAGGTTTTATGCCCTTCAGCCGCGCAGCGCCTTGAATGCGGTGCGGCCCGGATAGACGGCGGCACCGGCAAGGTGCTCTTCAATGCGCAGCAGCTGGTTGTACTTAGCCATGCGGTCCGAGCGGCTCATCGAGCCGGTCTTGATCTGACCCGCATTGAGACCCACGGCGATATCCGCGATCGTGCTGTCTTCCGTTTCGCCGGAGCGGTGCGAAATGACAGCCGTGTAAGCCGCGCACTTGGCCATATTGACGGCTTCGAACGTCTCCGAAAGCGTGCCGATCTGATTGACCTTCACCAGAATTGAATTGGCGATGCCGCGCTCAATCCCTTCCTTGAGGATCTTGGGGTTGGTGACGAACAGATCGTCACCCACGAGCTGAATGCGGTCGCCGAGCGCAGCCGTCAGCTTGGCCCAGCCTTCCCAGTCGCCCTCGGCCATGCCGTCCTCAATCGAGACGATCGGGTAGCGGCCGCACCAGTCGGCAAGCACACCGATCCAATCTTCAGCGGTAAGCGAATCGCCCGTGGACTTCTTCATCACATAGCGGCCGTTGTCAAAGAATTCCGACGAAGCGCAGTCGAGTGCGAGACAGACATCGCGTCCCGGCTCGTAGCCGGCGGCGGCGATGGCGTCCAGAATCAGATCGAGCGCTTCTTCGTGCGACTCGATCACCGGAGCGAAACCGCCTTCATCGCCGACAGCCGTGGACAAGCCGCGGGCATTGACGAGCTTCTTGAGCGCCTGGAAGGTTTCAGCGCCGCAGCGCAGCGCTTCACGGAACGTCGGAGCGCCGACCGGCACAATCATGAATTCCTGCAGGTCGAGGTTGTTGTTGGCATGTGCGCCGCCATTGATGACGTTCATCATCGGAACGGGCAGCGTTACGGCCCCCATGCCGCCGAAGTAGCGGTAGAGCGGCAGACCGGTTTCCTGAGCGGCAGCGCGCGCCACGGCCATGGAGACTGCGAGCATCGCATTGGCGCCGAGACGGCTCTTGTTTTCCGTGCCGTCCAGATCAATCATCAGACGGTCAATGTAGACCTGATCGGACGCTTCTGCGCCGAGCACGGCATTGGCGATTTCGCCCGAAACGTTTTCCACGGCCTTGAGAACGCCTTTGCCGCCGAAACGAGCCGGATCCTTGTCGCGGAGTTCAATCGCTTCGCGCACGCCGGTAGAAGCGCCCGAGGGAACCGCCGCCGTTGCGACAACGCCGCTTTCAAGCCAAACTTCCGCTTCAACGGTCGGATTGCCGCGGCTGTCGAGAATCTCACGGCCGATGACATCGATAATGGCGCTCATGTATGTGCCTCTCAGATCTATTAACGAGTGGAAATGATGGTTTGCTTGACGGCGCTATTCAGCCCGTCAGGCTTGGGTTGATAAAGAGCTCTCCGGCACCGCACTCCTTTGGATCAGCGAGCCGGCAGGAAATCAGGACGCAAAGCTCTCTTCAAGGTAGGGATGCGCCTTAACCAGACGATCGATCTCAACGAGCTCAGCAAGGAGCTCCTTCATGCGATTGAGCGGAACGGCATTGGGGCCGTCAGAGAGCGCCTCTGCAGGATTCGGATGCGTTTCCATAAAGAACCCCGCAACGCCCACTGCGCAGGCCGCGCGCGCGAGCACCGGAACGAACTGACGCTGACCGCCGGAACTCGTGCCGTTGCCGCCGGGGAGCTGCACGGAATGCGTCGCATCCATGACAACCGGCGCGCCGGTCGCACGCATGATGGCCAGACCGCGCATGTCGCTTACCAGGTTCCCGTAGCCAAAGGACGCTCCGCGTTCGCAGCACATGAAGCGATCGGGATCAAGTCCGGCTTCCTGAGCTGCCGCACGGGCCTTGGCAATCACGTTCGCCATGTCGCCGGGAGCGAGGAACTGCCCCTTCTTGATACTGACGGGGTTGCCCGACTGCGCACAGGCCCGGATGAAGTCCGTCTGGCGGCAAAGGAAAGCCGGCGTCTGAAGCACATCCACGACCGCCGCGACCGCCGGCACTTCCGCTTCGGTATGCACGTCCGTGAGGACCGGCACGCCTACTTCAGCGCGCACCTTGGCGAGGATCTCGAGCCCCTTTTCCATGCCCAGACCGCGGAAACTCTTTCCGGAGGTGCGGTTGGCCTTGTCGTAGCTGGCCTTGAGGATGTACGGGATACCGAGTTCGGCGGTGATCTCCTTCATCTGATGGGCAATGTCGAGCGCCATCGCTTCGGATTCGATCACGCAGGGACCGGCAATGAGAAAGAACGGACGGCGGTTGCCGACTTCATATCCGCAGAGCTGCAAAGCGCGTCTCCTTGAAGGGTGAATGAATTTCAGAAAAACCGCCCGAGGTTCGGTGGAGAATCCGGGCGGCTTTTTTGTCAGGCGGGTTTTAGGCCTCAGCCTTTTCAGCTTCTTCCGCAGCTTCGCGATGCTTTACGGCAGCTTCAATGTAAGCCTTGAAAAGCGGGTGGCCGAAGCGCGGATTCGAGGTAAATTCCGGATGGAACTGTACCGCGAAGAAGAACGGATGATTGTGGAGCTCCATCATCTCGGGCAAGTGTTCGAGCGGGGTCTTGGCGCTGATGACCATACCTTTTTCTTCGAACTGCGGGACGTAGGAGTTGTTGACTTCATAACGGTGACGATGGCGTTCGGCCACAACATCGCCGTAAATCTTGTGCGCAAGCGTATTGGGCGCAACCGGCACTTCCTGGCGGCCCAGACGCATCGTACCGCCCAGATCTGAACTTTCGTCGCGGCGCTGAACCGCACCCGAATGATCCTTCCATTCGGTAAGGAGCGCCACCACGGGGTGAGGCGTGCCGGGATCGAGCTCTGTCGAATTGGCGCCGCCGAGACCGCAGACGTGACGGGCAAATTCGATCACCGCACACTGCATGCCGAGGCAGATGCCGAGGAACGGAATCTTATTGACGCGAGCGTATTCAATCGCCTGAATCATGCCTTCCGTACCGCGCTTGCCGAAGCCCCCCGGCACGAGAATGCCGTCGAGCCCCTTGAGGCAGTCCGTCCCGTTTTCTTCGATCTTGGTCGAGTCAATGAAGCGGATGGAAACTTTGGTGCTCGTATGGATGCCGGCGTGCGTGAGCGCTTCGTTCAAAGACTTGTAGCTGTCGGCGTAATCGACATACTTGCCGACCATGCCGATTGTGACGTTATGGATCGGGTTCTTGAGCTTATGCACGATGTCGGCCCAGGCGGAGAGGTCAGCCGGCTTGGTTTCGAGACCGAGCTTCTTGCAGACGATTTCGTCGAGATGCTGAGCATGGAGCATGAGCGGCACTTCGTAGATGGTCGAAGCATCGGCCACGCTGATCACGTTCTCCATCGGAACATTCGAGAAGAGCGAGATCTTGGCGCGTTCATTCTCGGGAATCATGCATTCGGCGCGGCAGAGCAGCACGTCGGGGTAGACGCCTTCTTCGCGCAGCTTCTGCACAGAGTGCTGCGTGGGTTTGGTCTTGAGTTCGCCGGCGGACTTGATCCAGGGGCACAGCGTCAGATGAATGAAGCAGGTGTTGTTGCGGCCCACGCGGAAAGACATCTGGCGGACGGCTTCCACAAACGGCAGCGACTCAATGTCGCCCACTGTGCCGCCGATTTCCACGACGCAGACGTCGGGCTTGCCGCCGTGGGCAGAAGCCGCACCGCGGGCAATAAATTCCTGAATTTCATTGGTGATATGCGGAATCACCTGCACGGTCTTGCCGAGGTATTCGCCGCGGCGCTCCTTCTTCAGAACGCTCTCGTAGATCTGACCCGACGTGAAGTTGTTGGGCTTATGCATCTTCGAGGAGATGAAGCGCTCATAGTGGCCGAGGTCAAGGTCAGTCTCCGCACCGTCTTCCGTCACGAACACTTCGCCGTGCTGGAAAGGCGACATCGTACCCGGATCCACATTGATGTACGGGTCGAGCTTGATCATCGTAACCTTGAGGCCGCGAGATTCGAGAATGGCCGCAAGCGAAGCTGCGGCAATACCCTTGCCGAGCGAGGACACGACGCCGCCGGTGACAAATACGTACTTGGTCATAACCTTCCAACCGATGAGAGAAGACGGAGAGATAAAAAATTTAAAGCGGGCATTATAAGCGGCGGCAAAAAGCTTGCCGCCAATTCACGCAGCGGATCGCTCGCCAAGTATTCCCATGCGTTAGGGATGCACTGCAAGTTAACTTATTATTTTAATGAACTTACTGCGTTTTCTTCGAGCAGATTTTTTCGGACTGCCCGCTGCAGTGTTCTGCTGACCAGAAGAGCATGAAGGCTGAGGCGGCCTAGTCTCAGCCTTTTGAAACGCTCTCCGGACACCCGCATCAGGCGCGAAGCGCTGCCGGCTGCGGCGCCGGCGCTGCATGCCGGCATCCTGAGCAGTTCGAGCAGTCAGCGCGGCGGATCACGCGCTCCGTACCTTCACAATTCCAGCACGGTCCCATGCCTTCCCACTCGGGCTGAACCGTAACGTGGTCGATATTAAAGCGCCCCTTGATGCCTTCGCGAACGGCGTGCAGGATCCGCGGCCAGCACTGGTACGAAGCAATGCGCACGTGGCACTGCAAAGCATCATGCCCCGGGGTAATCGTCCATATATGAAGATCATGAACTTCATCCACACCGGGCACTGAGCGGATGTATTCGCCGACAGCATCAAAGTTCGTTTGTTCAGGCGTGCCGTCAAGCAGAATTCGTACGGATTCGCTGAGCACTTTCCAGGTTGCGCGAAGGAGCAAAAGACCGACAAACATCGAAAGGAGCGGATCGACAATAGCCGGACCGCCCGCCCAAATGATGCCGCCCGCGGCGATAGCCGCCACTGAACCCAGCAGATCTCCGAGCACATGCAGAAGCGCCGCACGCGTATTGACGTTCTGGCGGTCGCGCGACAAGGACCAAGCAACAGCCACGTTGATTAAGAGTCCCGCAAAGGCAATCACCATAACGCTGCCGCCCGCAACGGCTGCCGGCTCACGGATACGTTCAATCGCTTCATAAAAGAGCCAGAAGGTAACGCCTAAAAGCGTCAGACCGTTGACAAAGGCCGCAATCACTTCAACGCGGCCGTGTCCGAAGCTGTGCGCTTCATCGGCACCCTTCATTGCAAGACGATTGGCGACCAGTGCGAACAAGAGACTCATGGAGTCTGTGACCATATGGCCGGCGTCACCGATCAGGGCGAGTGAATTCGCCCACCAGCCGCCGACCAACTCAATAACTGAGAAGCTCAGCGTGAGGAGCACGGCAAAGCCAAGAACCGACAGACGGGTCTTCTCGGCAGCGTGCGAACGCGGGCTGTCTCCTTCCCCATGACTGAAGAATTCACTCGGAGATTCCAAGGCCGTGGGATTGTTTGTGTCCGCTTCCAGAATTGCTTCGTTCTGAATGCCTGCGGTCGCCGGCGTTTGGGTTTCGATCTTCGTCATATGCGTCTCTCCCTCGGAGAGCAGTCAATATATTTTTGTGGCTTTGTCCTTCAGTTCTTCCTTAACAAATGAGAATCACTGCCATTCTGTAATCCCCATAGCGGAACGGCTCCGTTTCCCAAGGCGGGAACGGAGCCGTTTTTGAACGCGATGCAGTTTAGCGCGAAGTGAAACCTCAGGCTAAATTGAATTGCAAGAATTTATTTCGCGTAAATGAAATTAATTCGCATTCTTTCCGAGCAGCGGCGTCATGTCGGTGCCGGCAAGGAGGCCTTCCTTCGAGTAGATGCCAAGCTTCTGACGCGTATCGACGATGTCGAGGTTGCGCATCGTAAGCTGACCAATACGGTCTTCGGCGGAGAACATCGAATCGCCCTTTTCCATCGTCAGGCGTTCGGGTTCGTACGTGAGGTTCGGGCTCACGGTATTCATGATCGAATAATCGTTGCCGCGGCGCAGTTCGAGCGTGACTTCACCGGTAATGGCGGAAGCAACCCAGCGCATGGCGCTTTCGCGGAGCATGATCGCCTGGCTGTCGAACCAACGGCCCTGATAGAGATAGCGGCCGAGCTTGATGCCGTTGATGCGGTACTGCTCGATCGTGTCTTCATTGTGAATGCCGGTGACGAGACGTTCGTAGCAGATGAAGAGCAGCGCCATGCCCGGGGCTTCGTAAATGCCGCGGCTCTTGGCTTCAATGATGCGGTTTTCGATCTGATCGGACATGCCGAGACCATGACGGCCGCCGATGCGGTTGGCTTCCATCATGAGGGCGACCGGATCGCTGAACGTCTTGTCGTTAATCGCAACCGGCACGCCGTCCTTGAAGGAGACCTTGACGAGTTCGGGTTCAATTTTGACGTCGTCGCGCCAGAAGGCCACGCCCATAATCGGATCGACGATCTTGACGTTGGAGTCGAGATGTTCGAGATCCTTGGCTTCATGAGTGGCGCCGAGCATGTTGGAGTCGGTCGAATAGGCCTTCTCTGCGCTCATGCGGTAGTTAAAGCCTTCTTTCTGCAGGAAGGCGGACATTTCAGCACGGCCGCCGAGTTCCTTGATGAAGGTAACGTCGAGCCAGGGCTTATAAATTTTCAGGCTCGGATTGGCCAGCAGACCGTAGCGGTAGAAGCGCTCAATGTCGTTGCCCTTATAGGTCGAACCGTCACCCCAGATGTTCACGCCGTCTTCACGCATGGCAGCAACGAGCATCGTACCCGTTACAGCGCGGCCGAGCGGCGTGGTGTTGAAGTAGAGCTGACCGCCCGTCGAAATATGGAAAGCACCGGACTGAATAGCAGCGATGCCTTCGTTCACAAGCTGCGCACGGCAGTCGATCAGACGGGCTTTTTCGGCGCCGTATTCCATTGCACGGCGGGGAATCGCTTCGTAATCGGTCTCATCGGGCTGAGCAAGGTTGGCCGTATAGGCATAGGGAAGCGCGCCCTTGGTCTTCATCCAGCGCAGCGCGCAGCTCGTATCGAGGCCGCCAGAGAACGCGATACCGACCTTTTCGCCAACCGGCACGCTTTGCAGAATCGTTTGAGACATGTTCTTCTTAACCCGTAGAGAAATCTGTTCGTATTCAACCCGAATTCGGGACGGACACATTATGTGCAGGCTTTTCGTGAAAAAACATCCCAGAAAACCTGACGCACGCCTTTCTTACACGGCCGCAAAGTCGATAAGGCATATACCCTACCTCACTTGTGCGAATGTCCGTGATTTGTCGACAATTATGTGCACCCAAGGCGACGGATGCCGGGCATTTTTAACGCATTCGGGCGAATGATTTTTGCTGCGTTTGGAGTCGGCTGCGCCCAACTTCAAAAGAGCCGTTTGAGCGCTGTCTGCAAAGCGGGCAGCACCTTGCGGTCATTAGGCCGATTCAAAAACGCTGCCAGTTGATCCGCCGGCACAAGACTCACCGCTTGACTCTCCCATCCCATATCAGCAGGCGTTCCCGCCGCCCGAAACGCAAGGTAGTAGCGCGTGATGGTTTTGGTGCGTTCAATGTCACAGGGCCATTCAAGCGGCCGAGCATCCAATCCGCTTTCCTCCCAGCCTTCTTTCACGGCATTTGCCGCGAGGGTTAGCCCGGGCTCCAACCGACCTTTGGGAAAAGTCGCCTCCACTCCGCCGAATTGATTGGTCGGATGCACGAGCCAGATACGCTGATCGGGTTCAATGATGACAAGGCCGCTCGTTCGGCGCTTATCCGTTGCCGGGAAAGGCGGCTCCGCTACGGCCGGCAGTTCATGCGCAAAGCGCACCCAATCCAAGCATTCAAACGGCGCATGCGTGAGTGCAATGCCGTTAAGCACGGCTGGAAGAAGCGTCGGATCGGTTATGGAGAAAGTAGCTGCTGCCCCAGAATCGCCCCAAGCAGAGACATGACTCGATCTTGTCGGACGAGACACGGCGACGGGTTCGCCGTTTTCATCAAGCTGAGGATGAAAAATCGTCATCGTTGTTTTTTTCATTAAGCCCACTGCCGAGCGGGCGGCCGAGCTGTGGAGACGGATGACGTGCGGTTGTTTTGGCCGCGCGAAAGATGAAATATTTGATTGTGCACGTCTGAATGTATTTGCACATCAGTATCAACACTAAGTTCGTGCACGCCACCATTATCAGGTCAATGGATTACGTCGCAACCCCCTACTTTTGAATCAGCCGTCATACACTTCAAAAACCAACAGATGGGCTTTCGGTAAACGAAATATCTTTAGCGTTAATCCCTTTTCCTGTCACTGCGCTCAGGACCAAGAGCGGCATTGACGGGGCGCTGCGGATACAAACCGGACCGTGAGTTTGTCAGGACCAATCGGCAGTAAAGGGCGGCGCCTAGTGAGGCGCCGCCCGCTGCTGCCTATAAAAGTACGGCGCCTCAAACCCAATGGAAGCGCCGCCAAAACCACATAGGAGCAATCTTCATGTTCAAGCAAACGCTTCTCGCGCTCTCTTTGGCTGCCGCCTCGACCGCTGCGCTCGCTCTGCCCAATATCGCCGTTCTCGCCACGGGCGGGACGATTGCCGGCGCCGGCGCATCTTCGACCGGCTCGGCCTACAAGGCCGGTGCGGTGTCGGTGAACCACCTCGTGGACGCTGTTCCGCAGCTCGCCAAGATTGCGAACGTGACGCCTATCCAGGTGACCAATATTGGCTCTCAGGATATGTCTGACGAAGTTTGGCTCAAACTCGCCAAGACACTTGCGAGCGACTGCGGCAAATATGACGGGTTCGTCATCACGCACGGCACCGATACGATGGAAGAAACCGCCTACTTCCTGCAGCTCACCACGGCCTGCAAAAAGCCTGTGGTTTTGGTTGGCGCCATGCTCCCGTCCACCGGTCTTTCTGCTGACGGTCCGCGCAACCTCTACAACGCCGTACTGACGGCTGCCACGCCTGACACGGCTAAACAGGGCGTCGTCGTTGCAATGGACAATGTTGTCATCGGCGCCCGCGACGTCTTTAAGTCAAATACCACGCAGCCTGAAACGTTCCAAGCCATGAACTTCGGCAAAGTGGGCTGGATCTTCAACGACAAGGTCACCTATGAAGCCGTCGGTCTGCGCGCTCAGCTCAAAGCGCCGTTTGACGTGACGAAGCTCGATCAGCTGCCCAAAGTCGGCATCGTCTACAACCACGCCGGCGTCGAGGGCTATCAAGCTGAAGCACTCGTGAAGGCGGGCTACAAAGGCATCGTCTCTGCGGGCGTCGGCAACGGCAACATCCACAAGGCTGTCTGGCCGGTCCTTGAAAAGGCTGCGCAGGACGGCGTAGTGGTGGTTCGTGCTTCTCGTGTGCCGACCGGCTCTGCAACGAAGGATGCTGAAGTTGACGACGAGAAGATGCATTGGGTTGCCGCTCAGTCCCTTAATCCCCAGAAGGCTCGCGTCCTTCTCCAGCTCTCGCTCACGAAGACCGCCGACTGGAAGGAAGTTCAGCAGTACTTTGACAAGTACTAATCTCCCTCAAAAAAAGAGCATCCTGCCGACAGCGGGATGCTCTTCAAAGAACCTTCACGGCCGCCGATGCTCTGCGCACGGGCGGCCGTTTTGCATAACCGCTGCCAAGGCCCCAATCAAAGGAGCTCGTAGGTCGACGACTGAATCGGCAGATTGAGATTGGGCAGTACCCGTTCGAGCAGAATGCCTTCGCGATTGTCGCCCTGATAGCCGAAAGTCGCGCGAATGCCCTGCAAAATGAACTGGGCCGCTCGGTCAAGCGCAACCGGAAGGCTGTCACCCTGCAGAAGCGCTCCGGTGACGACGCTCGTAAAGGCATCGCCCGTCCCCGGATAATGGGCCGGAAGGTAAGGGCACGTGACCTTCCACGCCCGGCCGTCGGAGCGGCTGGATGCAACAACCGAGGTCAGATCCGGCCGGCCGACGACCGGCACGCCGGTAATGATCACCGTATCGGGCCCCTGAGCGGAAAGCGCCTTAAGGGCTTCCTTTAAAAGTTCGTCCGAACACTCATGCTGATAAGGGCGATCGAGCAGCGCAAAGAGTTCCGTCAGATTGGGCGTCAGCACATCCGCACGCCGCGCCAGAACGCGCATTTCAAGCACCATCTCCTTGGTCATTCCGGCATAAAGTCGGCCGTTGTCCCCCAAAACCGGGTCGACAACAATAAGCGTGTCCTCACGGCGGAAATCATCAATGAAACCCGAAACGATCTGAATCTGCCTGGGCGAACCCAGGTAGCCCGTGTATATCGCATCAAACTCGATTTCGAGCTTCTTCCAGCCGGCAATCATTTTCGGCATCTCGTCGGTCAGATCGAGAAAACTGTATTCCGGATACTGCGTATGGTTGGAAAGAATGGCCGTCGGCAGCGGACAGACATCAAATCCCATTGTTGAAAGAATCGGGATCACGACCATCAAACTCACACGCCCAACCCCCGAAAGGTCATGAACGGCAGCTATTTTCTTTACTTTATTGGCATACATATCATTTACATTTAACAACTACATCAATATTACCAATACGTCCTTTGCTCCATGTGCTCCCATCACCAAAGCCTGTTCGATATCAGCAGTCTTTGAAGGACCGGAAATAAACGTGCCGAATTTATATTCCTGCCCGTCCAATTCACGGTAAGCGTCATACATCGTATCTACTATCTTATTCCGGTCGAGCAAGATAACCAACTTCTCCGAAATGAAATAAACAGCTTTATACTTTACTGTTTGCGGAATCCAGACAGCCCCGTTCTCTGCAACCCCGATTTCTCCTTTCACCACAGCCACATCCGTACCATCCAACTCTTTCGGGTCATCCAGATTATCGGGATTGAACGTCGCGCACGAAATATCCGGCAACACGGAAGCAATGCGCATAGCCTCCGGATAGGTCCGACGAATCACCGCATTCACATCTTCTCCCTCACCCAATACAACAGCCGTACCTCCCACCGCACGGCTGATAGCACAAAACTGTTCTATTTTATCGGGATATGACAACCGTTTCATATCCGCAATATCCGGCTTATCATAACGAACTTGCGTATTTTTGCGGATACTGGCTAATATTTCTTCTCTACTGCTCATTTAGATTCCTCCTTTCCCTGCACTTTGTTCTTCTTCCACATCTCATTAAACG
>ERZ780208.1643-NODE-1643-length-17512-cov-6.079567_pt1 | contig 17512 bp, 12 predicted proteins | sample MGYA00511167_ERZ780208 | MGnify/ENA primary metagenome ERZ780208 (study PRJEB29588, sample SAMEA2159202) | human gut metagenome | biome: human gut; feature: human-associated habitat; material: faeces | place: Denmark | collected 2008/2010 ... | reverse complement strand
AGACTTGCACCCTCTTCAGCCCCCTCTGGGCGCTCTTTGGTTCCTTTCTGGCGCGCCAGAAAGGAACAACTTCGCGTCCGCAGACGCGACGGGAGCAGCAGAAGAAAACAGCTTGGTTTTCAACCCAATCAAGCCAAAGTAAAGCATGTTTCATAAAAACAGCAAGTTAAACAGAAACAAGAACGAAAGCGGGGAACAGACATGTCGAGCGTCACACCGATGATGCAGCAGTACCTTGATACCAAGGCGGAATATAAGGACTGCATTCTTTTCTTCCGCCTCGGTGACTTTTATGAGATGTTCTTCGATGACGCGAGGACTGCTTCGCGTGAGCTGGAACTGACGCTGACGGGCAAGGACTGCGGACTCAGTGAACGCGCCCCGATGTGCGGCGTGCCGTACCACGCGGTGGATACCTATGTTGAGAAGCTCATCGAGCGCGGCTATAAGGTTGCTATCTGCGAGCAGATGGAAGATCCGGCGCTGGCGAAGGGGCTGGTCAAGCGCGCCGTCACGCGCATCATCACCCCCGGCACGGTCATTGAACCGGCGATGCTGGACGAGAAGGCGAATAACTTCCTGTTAAGCATCTGCTTTGTTGCCGACCGCGCGGGGCTGGCGTTCGCCGACGTCTCCACGGGCGAGTTTTATGTGCATGAAATCACCCAGCCGGAAACGACGCTCTCGGACGAGGTGGCGCGCATTTCCCCGATGGAAATCATCTGCAATGACCAAGTGAAGCTGCGCGCGTGCCTGCAGCGGGAGATGCAGAATGCTTCGGAGCAGCCGAGCGCGTGGTTTCAGCTGGCGAACGCGACGGAAGCGCTCTGCCGCCATTTCGCGCTCAATGACCTGTCGCCGCTGGGACTCAGCGACGAGTACAAGGCGGGCGCGAGTGCCGCGGGCGCGCTGATGCGGTATCTGTCCGAGACGCAGAAGAACGCCTTGGAGCACATGACCAGCCTGCGCATTTATCAGGGCAGCGAAACGATGCTGCTGCGCGTGTCGTAAAGGTAGCACCCCTGCTCAGGCACGGCGTTGGCGTAGCGGTCCTTGCGCGAATGCTGGTAGACCGAGCCCCACGTGCCTACGTCGCTCCAGCCGAAATCGCCGCAGCGGACGTATACGTTGTCGGCCTTCTCCATGATGCCGTAGTCGATCGAAATGGCGCGGCACTCCGAGAAGACGATTTCGACGGTGGTTTTCTCGGCGTCGGTGCCCAGCGCCTTCATCACGCCGCTGAACATGGCGTGGTGTTCGGGCAGGTATTTCCGGAACGCTTCGACGATGGTCTGCACTTTCCAGATGAAGATGCCCGAATTCCAGAAGAATTCGCCCGTTTGCAGGAAGGTCTGCGCCAGTTCGAGGTTCGGTTTCTCGGTGAAGCACTTGACCTTGCTGATGACGTTGGTGTCCGAAACCTGAATGTAGCCGTAACCCGTATCGGGACGTGTCGGTTTGATGCCGACGGTCAGCAGGGCGTCGTGTTTGTCGGCGAATTCGAGACACTCGCCGATGATCTGGCGGAAGTCCTCTTCGTTGAGAATCAGGTGGTCGGCCGGGGTGACGATCATCTCCGCATCGGGATTCTGTTTCATCAGCGTGTAGGCCGCATAGGCGATGCAGGGGGCCGTATTGCGGCCGATCGGTTCGCAGAGCACCTGCCGTTCGCCGATTTCGGGGATGTGTTCGAGTACGAGGTCCTTGTATTTATGGTTGGTCACGACGAGAAAGTTCTCGGCGGGGACGATTTTTGCAAAGCGTTCGTAAGTGTGGCGGATAAACGATTTTCCCGTTCCCAGTATGTCGAGGAACTGTTTGGGCATCGACTGCCTGCTCTTGGGCCAGAAGCGCGAACCGATGCCGCCGGCCATGATGACACAATATTTGTTGCTTGCCATAAGTTATAATATGGAATTAAGTGAGACAAAGATAAAAATATTTTGTAACTTTGCCGCCTATTGCTGGAATAAATATTTTTAGGTTCCCGATGAAAATAAAACTGTTCACCATACCCAATCTGCTGACCCTCTCAAGCCTGCTCTGCGGCTCGTTTGCGGCGGTTTCGGCGTTGGTTTACCACGATCTGGAGCTGACTTTCTGGCTCACCGTCGCCGCGGGCGTCTTCGACTATTGCGACGGCTTCGCCGCCCGGCTGCTGAAGTGTCCCTCGGCCATCGGCGTTCAGCTGGATTCGCTCTCCGACATGGTTTCGTTCGGATTCGTTCCGGCTTCGGTGCTTTTCGTGCTGTGGAACGACGCGCTTGCGGCCGATGCCGAACCGTGGATGCGCTACGGCGGCAGCGTGCTCTGCTTCGTGGTGGCGGCTTTCTCGGCGCTGCGGCTGGCCAAGTTCAATATCGACGAAACGCAGCACACCGAATTCTGCGGTCTGCCCACTCCGGCCAATGCGCTGTTCTTCGCAGCGCTGGGCTGGATGAACGCCAAGACGGGCTTCAGTCTGGGCGTCTGGGTGCTCCTGCTTATGCCGGTCATGTCGTGGCTGCTCATATCGCCGGTGAGAATGTTCGCTTTCAAGTTCCGGAGTTTTTCTTTTAAAGGCAACGAGATCCGCTATCTCTTTATTGCGCTGTCCGTTGTCCTGTTGGTCGCTTTGGGTGTTTGGGCCGGCCCGGTTATCATTCCGCTTTCAAGTCCGGCCAGCTGTTTTTCCCAGTCTGCGGTGAGTGAAGTATCCGCAATTTTCTTTCCACGGATGGTTTCGTAGGTGAACATGCCTTTCGGGGTCGGAACGATATATTTCCCTGAATAACGGATATATTTACGGTTAACCAGTGTACGGATGATATTGGTACGTGAGGATACCGTGCCCAGTCCGTTCAGCTCCATGTATTCCACCAGTTCTGCATCCGTGAACGGATCTACCGGCAGCTCTTTTTTGTGTACCATGTTGCATCCGCATACATTCAGAGTATCACCTTTCTCCACTTCGGGGAGTTCTTTGACGGAATATCCCGATGTCGGGATCATGTCGTAACGCATGAACACGTCATGCCAGCCGGCTTCAATGATTCTTGTTTGTTCGGCCTTGAAATGTTGCGCCGCACAAACCGCTTCAACATTTGTCGTTTCTATGCGGCATGGAGCCATGAATACTTCGAGCATCCTTCCGGCTACAAGTCTGTAAACCTGCATTTCCTTTTCGGACAGATTTCCGGGACGGATACCAGTAATGATGATGGCATGATGTACATTGGCTTTTTCTGCACTTATTACGTGGCGGGACAAACTGGATATGTCAATACCTCCAGTTCCTTTAGCGGCAGGGAACAGTTCCCATGAAAGCAGACGCGCCATGATTGGTGGAAACGAGTCAAACACATCCTCCGTCAGATAACGGCTGGAAGTCCTTGGGTAGGAAATCAGTTTCTTTTCATAAAGGGACTGTGCGATGTCATATACCTCTGATGCGGTATAACCATAGCGGATGTTCGCTTCCTTCTGAAGTTGTGTCAGGTCAAGCAGATCCGGTGGAAGTATTTCCTTTATGCTGTGACTGATACCTGTAATCTGTGCCTGATGTGACAGCTTGCAGTCCTGAAAAAACATTGTTGCGGATTCTTTGTCGGGAAGATCCTGTGTGCGGCGCATCTTGAAAAGGATGCCGTCCTTTTGCAGGCTGATGTAGATGGGCCAGCTGTCCGATGAAATATGGTTCTCCCTTTCACGGTAGCGTCTGCTGATGGCAGCCAGTACCGGTGTCTGTACCCGTCCGAGGGAATTGTTGCCAAGGCCCGTTGCCTTGCACATGGCATAGCTGGCATTGATTCCGAGAATCCAGTCCGCCTTGTTGCGGCTGTCGGCAGCAAGGAACAGGCTGTCGTAACAGCTGTCCGGTTTCAGATTTTCCATGCCTTGACGTACAGACTCGTCAGTAAGAGAGGAAATCCACAGACGGAAGCAAGGCTGTGTACAGTTCAGGTATTGATAGACATAGCGGAATGTCATTTCCCCGTCACGGCTGGCATCGGTAGCCGCAATGATGGTGTCACATGCCTGAAACACCCTCTCGATTACTTTAAACTGGAGCACGGCATCAATCTCCGGTATCCATCCGTTCTCGGTGCGTGTATGACGTACCATCAGTTCAAATTCGGATGGGATGAAAGGAAAATCATTCCGTTCCAGCTTTTGGGTTCCGTAGTCCTTCGGCATGGCCAGTGACAGCATGTTCCCGAAAGTCCACGTAACCATGTAGCCGTTTCCTTCCACATATCCGTTTCTTACTCTGGTTGCACCGATGATTCTTCCGATTTCTTTTCCTACACTTGGTTTGTCTGTTAATATGGCAATCATGATAAATTCTGTTTTTTATATCTTTCCATACGGTAAGTCCGTATGGAAAGAGAGATGATACATTATGGTTTCTTATTTATTCACCTGAAGGGTTGATACCGTTTACGCTGATGACCGGATTTCCATTCTCGTCTTCAATCAGACTGAGTGTGGCGTCCATGGTCAGTGAAAATACAGGTGTCTTGATTTTAATGGACATGACATTGGTTTCCTCTCCCTGAAGGAGCAGGTCCAGGTTTCCGTCCTTTTCAATTTGCGCTCTGCCGATGCCTACCAATTCCAGTTTTACCCAGTCGATTTGTTCAGCCTTGTAGATATGATGATTGGTCTTGTTCATGTTCTTTTCTTTTTTAGTAGTTGATATTTGATTGATTTGAATCCCGTTCAGGTCAGACAGCCTGTTTTGCACCTTTTTTCTGCTCCTGTTGCTGGGTATTGTCGGTCTGTAAAGCACGCTGTGAAGTATTGCGGCGTACATCCGGATTTTCCTGGAAATATTGCAGCTGTCCGGTGTTTGCGTTTACTTTCAGATAGGAATCGAACGGTTTGCCGTTAGGACCTTTCATACCCGTTACGAGGATAGCCTTTCCGTCCTGAAGGTTTGCTCTTTCCTGTGCCGAAAGCAAGTGTCCGTAAACCTCAGCCGGGATGGCTGGTGTCTGTTGTTCGTTGAAACCGTCCGGAGTTCTGGAATACTGTGGTCTTCCGCTTACAAGGTCCAGCTTGACGAATGACGAGAATTCCTCACCTTTACGGTTGATCATGTTCTCAAGATAGATGGGCTGCCCTTTGCGTAACGCTTCCTTGTCTTCCGGTGTGAGTTGTACCGAACAGATTTCCTTCGGTATGTAGATTTTTCCCGTTTCCGGATTGTGGCGTGTATATTGGAGACCGCCTGTAACCTTGTCCATGGTAACGAAGGAAGAAAACAGTTCGCCGTTCTTTCGTTTCATATCCTCTACAAGGATGGTGTGTCCTTCGTTCAACGCTTTGAGCTGCATGGGAGAAAGCGGTACACCGCCGAGCGTCTGCTGGTTGAAGGCCTGGTCTTTCGGGAAGATAAATTCGATGCCTCTTCTTTCCGCACTGTATTGCAGATTGGCATTAAACTCTTTACCCTGATTGGACTTCATTCCCTCTACGAATATCTGTTCTCCGTTTTTCAGTTTCTGGATTTCGTCCGGAGTCAGGGTTACCCCTTTGATTTCATTCGGGATATAGACATGCTCCTGTCGGACGGCTACCAGTTCGTTGGTATTCTTGTCGATGGAAATCAGACACGGTTCAGTTGTGTTGCCACGCAGGTTAAGGTCAGCCACGCGTCCCATGTTCCCGCTTTCACGCAGGTTCTTCTTGTCCTCTTCCGTGAAGATATGTCCGAAATAAGGACGCTCCAGTTCCGGTTCCTTTCTGATACCGTGGATGCCCAGCATGACCTGCCCGCCGTTGGATATGAATGAAAGGCGTGCGTCCAGCTTGGCAGTCAATACTCCCGGAATATTGAGTGTCAGCGGCATGGTCTTGCTGGTCTTGTATCCTTTCAGCATACTGTCAAGCTGTCCGGACTGTTCCAGCATTTCCTTGGAAACGCCGAACTTGCCCAGTTCTTCCCAGTTGATCATGTTCTCGTTGTAGCGGTACGTGGGTGTCTGCTGGCGTTGCGGTTCCTGCTGTTCGCGTCCCTGTGCGGCAGCTTCCACCTGTGATACCTGTTCAGGCTGAGCCTGCGTTGTCTGTTCCTGCTTCTTTGCCATTGTTGTTTCCTCCTCTTTTGTTTGACTGTTTTTCTGATTGTTTGCTTTCGGTACGATTTCATAGCGTTTTAGAAACTCCTTTACCGCGTCTGTTTTCTTGCCTTAGGCCAGGTCCTTGAGAGCCTGTTTGTTCTGCCTGTAATCGTTGAAGGTCATGCGGATAAGCCTGAAATGCGTAGGTTCCTTCAGCTGGCTCCAGAAGTTCTTGATAAAATTTTCGAGGATACTCGAATTCTTGTCGAATTTCAGAAATGAGTTCTCATTCTTCTCCTCCGGTGCAACCGTCTGATAATTACCTTTCTCGTCTGCTTTGCTGACCACTCCCAAACCCTCCTTGGGGTCGTTCTTGTTATGTACCAGCAGAAGCTCGTCAATTTGTTCCACATAAGGCTTTTCCGGTTTCTTTGTCCGGCCTTGCCTTTTTTCCTTGTCAGGACTGTTTTCTTGTGCCATAATCTTTTGTTTTGAGTGACTACTTGATTTGTTTTACAGTCCAAATGTAAGATGATAAATTGAGTAAACGATTGATTTATAAATAGATGACATTAGATGTCATCAGGTGTCATCAAATGTCACACGAAGGATAGGAAAGAACGGGAACAGAGGAAAAAAAGAAAAAAGAATTGGATGTAGGAGTAAAAACATAGCGAAGCCACCTGACTATGCAGATCGGAGGGAGCTGAAATCCCTGTCTTATTTTGGGAGTTGATAGGCAGGCTATGTTTTGTTATTTGGGAAAGTGGGTTTTCACAGTATTTGTGAGGCCATATATAGAATATAAGGATAGCCGCCTTTGATTCACGGCTATGCGTCACGTCGGTCGCAGTTAATCCCTGTAATCTTTCCTTTAATTCTAATCCGTTTGCCGCCGCATTCTTTTTCAGGTGAATTTTCATGGCGTAAGCCATAAGGAAAATTCTCCTGAAAAAAGGAATAAATGCGGCTGGCAAATCAGGATTGGGATTTTTCTTTGATGGAAGGGGAAAATGCATTTCTATAAGTAATCTCTTGGCATTGCTGATGGCGATGTCGGCATTCTAATGGTGGTTTGCACAACCGTTATGTTAATATATGATTCTGCGGAGTTCTAGCTGTTCTTTGGGATAAATTATATGGGATATCTTTGAATAAGAGTGTAAACAGATTGAATATCAGTGGTGTATATAAGTGTTTTCGCATGATGCATTTATGATTTGAGTGTTAAAATTTTGTAGATAACCATATTAAATAAGCATTGAGCAAAGAATTAAGATTTTACAAGCAGTTTTAGGTATAACCTATTTGAAAAAACTATTGGAATTTTGATATAGTTACATTATTTTTTCTTTGCTATATTTTCATTATTCTAAGAATTTTGTTTCTTTTGTAGGTTGTTAACTGATGGAGAAGTCTGAGTTACATATTTTGGCAGAAATCGGAGCCGGAAACATACACGCATTCGAACAGCTGTTTTTTCAATATCAGCCGAAACTGGTCTGTTTCCTGACGGGCTTGACGCATGATCCGGAATTAAGCCGGGACATAGCGCAGGAGATGTTCTTGTCTATTTGGCAGAACCGGAAAAGGTTGTCGGAAGTCAGGTCTCTTTCTGCTTATCTGTATCAGATGGCCCGTTATAAGGTGTATGATTATTTTGATCATCTGGAAGTGACCGAGCAATATGTAAAAGAGTATCTGGAAAATACGTCAGAGGCTAAGTCGGAAGAAGAACAGTTGTTCGCCCGTGAACTTCAGGCCATGATTCAGAATGCAGTCCGGCAGATGTCTCCCCAACGCCAGCAGGTCTATCGGATGAGCCGTGAAGAGGGACTTTCCAATCAGGAAATCGCCGACCGTTTGGGAATCAGCAAACGAACAGTAGAAAATCACCTGACAGCAGCATTGGCCATTCTTCGTAAAGTCATTTATCTCTGGCTGTTGTTGACTATCCGATAGTTTATAATTTTTTCCAGAAAAACGTTGTTTGTTTTGTGTGTGCATACCTTTTAAACCTACTTATAGGTACAAGTATTTAAATCTATAAAGGTGTAATACACAAAATATGAAAAAAGCAGTCATTCTTATTTGTCTTCTGGCCTGTAGTATGGGGAGTGAGGCTCAAGAGAAAATTTCGTTAAAGAATCTGGACTTGTCCAAAGTCTGGCAGGAATATGGTACGGTCATTACCGAGGATGATACCATCAAGTTACATGCTCCGTCAGTGGCTAAAATCAGGTTGGATGGAGAAGCGGAACGGTTCCAGACGCAAGTGGGTATATTTTCCACAGATATCGGGAATGATGATGCTTCTTTATTGGTCCAGCCTTTGGTGGACGGGACCAAGCTGCTTTTCCGCAAAGAAGGCGAAGGTAAACGGTTCCTAGGATTGACCGGAACCGACGGTAACATCGGGGAAGGTTCTGTCGAGGTGATTCTGAAGGCAGATGGTAAGGAAATTTATAGCAGCGGTGTCATCCGGCAGGGGGACGCTCCGAAGCAAATCGATGTATCCTTGAAGGATATACGGATGCTGGAAATGGTTGTCGACCCGACGGCCGACGGGGCGAGCGGTGATCAGGTGTTATTGGTATCTCCGGTCATCGGTTATCAGGGGAAGATGCCGGAGATGGTGGATGTCCAGTCAGTCGGGGAAGGACCCAGGCAAAGTGAAACGGTCATTGCACGGTTGGAGCAGCAGATAGGGAAACTGCCTGTGTGGGAGTCCCGGCTTTCGGACCGGACACCGTTCGACTGGCTGTTGACTCCGGAAAAGTCGGAGGCGGGGATTTACCGTTCGCCGGACGGGAAGAGTATTGTGATTGCCAATGGTATGGTGGCCAGGACATTCCGTATCTTTCCGAATTTGGCTACCACACATCTGACGAACCGGATGACGGGCGAAAGCATGATACGTGCAGTCAGTGGCGAGGGTTTTTTACAGATTGACGGAAAGAAGTGGAGTATCGGTGGTTTGGCAGGACAACCCGAAAGAGCTTATCTGAAAGAAGAATGGATAGATAAGATGACCACAATACCGGAATCGTTTCTGGTAGAGGATTTCGAAATCAGGTCAGTGGGGGAAACACTTCCTTGGGCACGTAACCGCTGGGCACTGAACAAAAAATCGGCTACAGGAAAGGAACTGGTCTTTACGCTTCGGGGAGATAAGGAGTTGAAGGATGTGGTGGTGAAGCTCTGTTTCGCTGTCTATGACGAGATTCCGGTTATCCGGAAACGGATGGAAGTGGAGAATCAGTCGTCTGTTCCCTTGAATATTGATGCTTTCAAGCTGGAATACCTGGCTTTTGCCGAGCCGGAATCGCCGGGTGACGGTAATCCGGACCTGTTTCGTCTTCCTAATATCCACATTGAAAGTGACTATGCCTGTAAAGGTACCTTTACGGAACGTGAAACGGACATTACCGAGAAATGGGTGATGGACCCGGAATACACTTCGCAGCGGAATTATCCGATGGAAACCCGCTGCATATTGGATGTTTCTCCGGAGATGGGGCCGGACCAGCTTCTGCAAGCCGGAGAGACCTTCTGCACTTTCAACGTTTATGAAATGCCTTTCGATAGCGATGACCGTGAACGTAAGGGGTTGTTCACCCGAAGGTTTTATCGTGCTGTGGCCCCTTGGCTGACAGAAAATCCTATATTCATGCACCTTACTTCCAGTGACCCGGAGACGGTCAGAAGGGCAGTCGACCAATGTGCCGAGACCGGTTATGAGATGATTATCCTCAGTTTCGGTTCCGGTGCGAATGCCGAAGATATATCCGAAGCGAATATTGCCAAATTCAAGGGACTGGTAGAGTATGCCCGTAGCAAAGGTATCGAGATGGGCTGTTATTCGCTTCTGGCCAGCCGCTGGATCAGTGAAGAAGTGGATGTCATCAATCCGAAGACCGGTAAGCGGGGAGGTATGAGGTTTGGCAGTTCGCCTTGTCTGTGCAGTGACTGGGGATATGAATATTTCAGTAAAATCAGAACTTTCTTTGAGAAGACCGGCATGACCTGTTTTGAACACGACGGTTCTTATCCGGGCGATGTCTGTGCCTCCACTTTGCATACACATCATAAAGGATTACAGGATTCACAATGGAACCAGTTCCACAAGATTACGGAACTGTATCACTGGATGCGCGAGAAAGGTATTTATCTGAATGTGCCGGACTTCTATTTCCTGAACGGTTCCACGAAAACCAGTATCGGTTACCGGGAAACAAACTGGTCATTGCCGCGTGACCGTCAGTTAATCCATACCCGTCAGTTGAACTATGACTGTACATGGGAACGTATTCCTTCTTCACTCTGGAGTTTTGTTCCTTTGGTAGAATATCATGGGGGAGGGGCTGCAGCTACATTGGAACCGCTCAGCGAACACCTGTTTGAATACAAGATGCTGATGGTACAGAATTACGGGGCAGGAATCCAGGCTTGTTATCGGGGACCCCGTCTGTATGATACACCTGAGACAAAAGCAGTTGTGACGGATATTATACGCTGGTATAAGAAGTATCGGAATGTCCTGAACAGTGATATTATCCACCTCCGTAAGCCTGATGCACAGGACTGGGATGGTATTATGCATGTCAATCCGCAGGGGAAAGAAAAAGGATTCGCCTTATTCTTTAACCCGACAGATGAGGCTATTACACGTAAGATAGACCTTCCACTCTATTATACCGGTCTGACGGAAACTGCCCGAATCCGGGAACAGGAAGGCAGCAGTGTGGAATATAGGTTGGGAAGAGACTATTCGGTGCAGGTGGAAGTGACTATTCCGGCAAACGGGTATACTTGGTATGTTATCGAATGATTGGTGGATTTTTAATCAAGACTACCAAAGAATAGAGATTAAGCCAATAACGTTTTTTGTAAATCTATAATATCAGTGTACTATGTTGAACAAACAGAAAGTTTTGTTTTTGTTAGCTGTGTTTGTCTGTTTGCATATTTATGCACAAGATAAACATTTTGTTATAAATTATTACTCAGGTAATAAAGTTGAGGCCACTCAAACTATTCCGTGGAATTGCAGGGGTGTGACGGATTCCCGGTCCCAAAAATGGCAGTTGGAGGTGGATAGTATAATTGTGGATAAGAAACAGGGAATTGTCGATTATAAGATAAGGTATATCTTACTCAGCCAATGTGCTTCTCAAGTTTCTGTAGGAGTAAATTTTTGCTTTGATGACTGGTCTGCCGATAATTTTGTATTTGTTCCTTCTATTGTATATGCCGGAAATCGTTTTGATAAGAAGGTAATGAGTTATCCTCCTTATTGGTATAATCGGGAAGAGTGGAGAATAGACATGCCTACTACAACTACTTTAGTCCCCAGTTTAGAGAAATACGAGAATTATGGAAAAATTGAGTTGACAACAGGAAATGCTGCTACCCCATTGATGGCTTTTTATTCACCGGTTAAGTCAAAAAGTTGGATGATCCAATGTAAGCAAGGAAATCAGTGGGGAGATTTTGGACTTTTTATTGAAGAAAATAAAATGGAGAAGCAGGCTAGGTTTGCTGTCATGTCTCCAGTTGTGAGAGAGAAACGTGCAACCGGGGCAGGTTTTGACATATCGGAAGATCAGGCCGCAAATCTGCATAAAGGAGATGTCGTTGAGCTGGTATTTAGGGTGTATGAGCAACCTGCAAGTTCTTTACAGGATATGTATGCTTGTTTCTTGCGGAATCGCAAAGGTTTTAATCCGTCTGTTTCAGACTATTCCGTTATGCCTTTCAGTGAAGTTTGGCGTGTGATGAATCAATTGTTTCAACAGGACAGATGGGATGAAACAGTTGGAATGTATTGTTTGACTAAACCTGGTTCTAATGCGGGCTGGAATCAAATCTGGCAGTTGGGTTGGGTAGGTGGTGGACAGGCTACTTTGCCGATTCTTTTGCAAGGAGATGAAACCGGGATAAACCGCGCTCTTAAGAATCTGAATATGATTTTTGAAAAAACTCAAGCTCCATCGGGGTTGTACTATGCTTATGGAAACGGAAAAGAGTTTAAAAGTTTTGGATTTGCTGAGGCATTCAAGAATGATGAAACTTTTGTCCGTTCACAGGGGGATTTCCTGTATATGGCTCAGAAACAGTTCTCTCAACTGAAAGATTTACATAAAGAAGTTCCTGTAGCGTGGTATAATAGTCTGAAAAGGCAGGCTGATGTATTCTGTAATCTGTGGGACAAATATGGACAGGTCGGCCAGTTTGTAGATGTAGAGACCGGAGATATCTGTATTGGTGGTTCTACAGCCGGAGCTATTGTTCCTGCAGGACTGGCATTGGCTTCGCAAACTTTTGGTGAAAGCAGATATTTGTATGCTGCAGAGGGATTAGCTGATAAATTTTATCATGAGTTTGTTTTGAAAGGATATACTACGGGGGGGCCGGCAGAGATCCTTTCCACGCCGGATAGTGAATCTGCATTTGCATTGTTTGAATCATATGTTACTTTATACGAAGTGACAGGAAACAGGAAGTGGCTGGTTTGTGCCAAAGATTTATTGCCGGTTTGTGCCAGTTGGGTTGTTTCGTATGATTTTCAGTTTCCGGAACATTCTATCATGCATCAGATAAATGCTCATTCTACAGGTTCTGTTTGGGCCAGTGCTGCCAATAAGCATAGTGCTCCTGCTATTTGTACGTGGTCTGGAGAATCTCTGTTGAAATATTACCGGGCCACAGGAGATAAATATGCTATCGAACTGTTGAAAGATATTTCGCATGGAGTTCCGCAATATATTAGTCATAAAGACCGGATGGTTGGAAATCTGGAACCGGGTGGAGTTTGTGAACGGGTAAATTTGTCTGATTGGGAAGGAAAAAGGAATGTGGGCGGAAATTTATTTGCTTCTTGTGCCTGGGTAGAAGTGGCAGCTATGCTTACAGTAACACAGCTTCCGAGTATTTATGTACAGAAAGATAAAGGTTTTATCGAAGTATTTGATCATCTGAACGTAAAGATACTGGATCAGGATGATGAGAAAATGGAATTGCAGTTATTTAATTCTACCCGATACGACGCAGAAGTGAAAATCTATGTGGAAACTTCTGAAGAAGCTTGCCGGAGTTTGTATTCATTGAAGGATTCATCAAAGGTCAAGGTTGTTCATGTGAAAGGTAATAGTTCAGTAATCATAAAATTGTAGTAATATGAAAATATATCTGTTGCTTGCTGTGATTGGGATAGGGTTGTCTTGTGTGACTTCTTGTTCAAATAGGAGTGATGAGGTTTATATCTTATCTTCTCCAGATGGCAGATTATCGTTGACTATTCAAAAGGATTCAATAGGTTTATGGGAATATTCGTTTATCGGAAATGGAGAAGAATTGATTAAAAATTCTCGTTTGGGGTATGAAAGTGTGCAGGATGAAATGATTCCACCCGGAGATTGGTCAGTTTCTGTTTCGGAACGGAGTCATGATGGAATATGGAAACCTGTTTGGGGAAAACGTGAACAGGTGAAAGATTTGTATAATGAGTTGACATTGTCATTTGTAGCTCCAACCGATCAACAAGGTCTGAAGGCATTTGAAATGGTTTTTCGGGTATATAATGATGGGGTTGCTTTTCGTTATATGGTTCCTGATAGTGAGAAAAAAATTGTTGGAGTAAAGCGGGAATTGACCCAATATGATTTTGCGGGAAATTATACGGCCTGGTTTTATAACGGTGAACATCATAATTTGGGACCTGATAAGTTAGCAGAGGTAGAGGGCAGACGTTATCCTGTCATGACTGTGCAGGCTGGAGAGAATCAGTTTATGGCAGTTCATGAAGCAAATCTGATGGAAGGAGAACCTTTGGTCTTGACTTCTCGGAAAGGAGAGTTGCTGTTTGAAGTTTCTTCCAAACCTTCTGAATTGAAAGCCGGTAATGTTTCGGCATGGAGGGTTCTGCTTTATGGAACAGCACCCGGTAATTTGGTTGATTCTCATCTGATAGAATTGCTGAATCCTGATCCGAAAGATGATTTTTCATGGGTGAAACCAGGACTTGCCGTGTGGGACTGGCGTATCAATGGAGCTGTTACGGATGATGGCTTTAGATATACGATGTCTTATCCGTCATGGATTCGTATGGTAGATTTTGCTGCAGAACAGGGATTCAGATACTTGGTATTGGATGCCAATTGGTATGGCCCGGAATTTGAAGCAGATTCAGATCCGGTTACCGGCGCAAAAGCAAAAGATGTCCAGCGTCTGCTGGCTTATGCTAAGGAGAAAGGTGTTGGAATCTGGTTGTATTTGAATGATGTCGGTGGTAAAAAATATCCGATAGAGAAGACTTTAAGGCAGTATGGAGAGTGGGGAGCGGCCGGCATAAAATATGGATTTATGAATGGTACTCCTGAAGAAAAGAATCATTGGACCCAAAAGATTACCCGGCTTTGTGCCGAAAATAAATTGTTGGTGGATTTTCATGATGGTCCAGTTCATCCGTATGGTCAGATGCGTACTTGGCCGAATGCTGTGACTCGTGAATTTTGTCATGCCCAATTGGATGCTCATCGGGTTTTTGAACCGAAGACTTTCGTCACAACTGTTTTTGTCAATATGCTGGCCGGACCTGTGGATATGAATAACGGAATGTTTGATTTACGACAAGGTCCTACTACTCGTATAGATGAGAGTCAACCGGTTCCTTCCACACTCGTATCGGAAACAGCACGGACTTTGATTACCTTTTCCGGGGTGACGATACTTCCTGATATACCGGAAATGTATCATAAATATCCAGAATTGTTGAACTTTATTTCTGCGGAAAAGATGCCTTGGAAAGAAAGTAAGACCTTATCGGGTAAGATAGGTGAGTATATAGTGATGATGCGTGAAACGGCAGATGATTATCTGGTAGCTGCAGTAACGAATGAGGAAGAGCGGACTTTATCGATACCGTTGTCTTTCTTGCCGGATGGTACATATCATGCCCAGCTGATACTGGATGGTGATGATGCGCACTATCTGACGAATAGGGAATCATATCAGGTAAAGGTACTGAAAGTGAAACCGAGTGACAATGTTTCCGTAAAACTGGCTGCCGGGGGAGGGGCTTGTCTGAGAATCAGTAAAAGATAAGTAGTATTGCTGTGTATAAAAAGATTAATATTATGGATATAAAAAAGATTTTGTTTTTATTGGTTACAGTTTGTAGTTTTTTGACTCTGTATGGACAGAAAGTACATGAACTTGTTTCACCTGATCATACAATCCGGGTGGAAATAACAGTTTCTGATGGGATTTATTATGATGTCTTCTGTAAGGAGCATCTTTTGTTAAAGCATGGGACACTACAAATGCAGATGGATGATAAAACATTAGGTCTTCATCCGAAACTGATAGGGAAAAAAAGCAAAACCGTGAACGAGTTTTTAAAACCGGTAGTGCCTTTTAAATTTTCTACGATAACCAATCATTATAATCAGCTGCTCTTGAATTTCCGCGGTAATTACTCCGTAGAGTTCCGTGTATTCGATGATGGAATAGCTTACCGTTTCATTACTGATAAAAAAGGAGAAGTTGAAGTAACAAATGAACTGTTTCAGGTAAGTTTGCCGGAGGAATATTTGCTGCATGTACAGCAATCGGATGGTTTTAAGACAGCTTATGAGGAGCCTTATAGCCATTTACGTCCAGATGAATGGAACAGGTCTGCAGACAAATATACTTTATTGCCGGTTCTGATAGAGGCAAAAGACAATTACAAGATTCTCATCAGTGAATCCGATCTGGCAGATTATCCGGCTATGTTTCTGACTTCCAAGGGAGGTAAAGATAAACTGACTTCCGTGTTTCCAAGAAATCCGATAGAATTCGGAGAAGATGGAGACCGTAGTGTGAAATTATTGAAAGAAGCCGGATATTTGGCAAAAACACGTGGAAAACGTAATTTCCCATGGCGATATTTTGTCATAACCAGTGATGACGGTCAACTGATTGAAAATACGATGACAGCCCGATTGGCTGAATCTTGTTGTAAGATTGCTGATCCTTCATGGATTAAACCGGGGCTTACAACCTGGGAATGGTGGAATGGAGCAACACCTTATGGTCCGGAGGTGGATTTTGTAGCCGGATGTAATACGGATACTTATAAGTATTTTATAGATTTTGCTTCGAAGTTCGGAATAGAATATATTTTGCTTGATGAAGGTTGGGCGCAGAGTACTCGTAATCCTTATGTTCCAAATAAGGGACTCGACCTTCAGGAATTGATACAGTATGGAAAACAGAAGAATGTGGGAGTTGTTCTTTGGTTGACTTGGCTGACCGTTGACAATAATTTTGAACTCTTTAAAACTTTTTCCGAATGGGGTATAAAAGGAGTAAAGATTGATTTTATGGATCGGAGTGACCAGTGGATGGTGAATTTTTATGAAAGGGTAGCGGCTGAAGCGGCTAAATATAAACTGTTCGTTGATTTTCATGGAGCTTTTAAACCAGCCGGTTTAGAGTATAAATATCCGAATGTATTGTCTTACGAAGGGGTTAGAGGTATGGAACAGATGGGAGGTTGCCGTCCGGAAAACAGTATTTTCCTGCCTTTCTTGCGTAATGCGGTCGGTCCTATGGATTATACTCCAGGAGCGATGCTCAGCTATCAACCGGAAACATACCGTGCCGAACGTCCGAATTCGGGTAGTATCGGTACCCGTGCCTATCAGATGGCTCTGTATGTCCTGTTTGAAACAGGACTTCAGATGATGGCAGACAATCCGACACTGTACTACCGGGAAGAAGATTGTGCCCGTTTTATGGCCGAAATTCCTGTCGAGACAGACGAAACGGTTGCATTGGCCGCGAAGGTCGGTGAATATGTAGTTGTAGCGAAACGGAAAAAAGATAAATGGTATATAGGAGGTATCACCAACGGTAATGTCAATGAACGCGTTTTTGACTTATCCTTGGATTTTCTGGATGCTGACCGGGATTATCATATAATTTCGTATGAAGACGGAGTCAATGCCAACCGGCAAGCCATGCACTACGTAAAGAAGGAAGGAAGGGTACGAAAAGGGCAGATTCTACAGATTAGAATGGCTCGTAATGGTGGATTTGCTGCGGTAATAGATTCAACCATGTAGAAGTTAAAGCTGATGAGAAGCTGTTTGAAATATCTTGAATAAAATCTTGAACAGCTTCTCTTTGATTTGGTATAGGTTAGTATGAAGGTTTTGTTATTATCTTGAGCTTTGTGGGTGCTTAAAATTGTAAATGAATGTATTTTCCTGTTTATTAATTTATTTTTACTCATTAGTCTGTTGTCTGAAAGGAAATTGAATTTAATACATTTTTTAGATGGGTTTGTGTGTCTCTGGTTTAAACCTACTTATGTATAAAAGCAGGTAAAAATGGGAACACACGAATCAATCAAAATTTTATAATATTCTATTATGAAAGAAATTATATCAATATTTATTATAATGAATGTCCGCAAGTTG
>ERZ780208.1642-NODE-1642-length-17520-cov-12.259261_pt1 | contig 17520 bp, 15 predicted proteins | sample MGYA00511167_ERZ780208 | MGnify/ENA primary metagenome ERZ780208 (study PRJEB29588, sample SAMEA2159202) | human gut metagenome | biome: human gut; feature: human-associated habitat; material: faeces | place: Denmark | collected 2008/2010 ... | reverse complement strand
CATAATGCTGTTGGGGCTCATGACCACTCTGAGCCTCCCTGCTTTCGCCATTGCCAGAAGCAGAGAGAGCAGCCACGCTACCCAGCCCTACAAGTACATCGGCAAAGAGCATGACCGCACCCACGGCCATGACTGGTACGACCACGAAGCCCGCCACTACGCCCCCGTGACAGGAAGATGGAACACCATGGACCCGATGTGCGAGAAATACTACGGCATACCACCATACCATGCGGATATAGATATTAAAATATTAAATAGAAACTTGTTTAACGGCAAAATAAATTTGGCTTTATGGGCAAAACACAACAGAAATACCTTTTTGCAGGGACGATAATCATATTAGTGTCTTGTATAGTAATGGCGAAGGTATCACATATACAAAAAGAGAAGTGTAAACTGGGAGATAGTATTCCACTACTATCTATCAAAACAGATGTAGGCTTGCGGAAAATAATAGGTGACTATATGAATCGTTACAAAAAATATGATTCATATATTGTTGCCAAGTGGTTTAATACACCCTGCATGAATAGAAACATAGAAAAAGGGATATTGGTAGGCCCTGCTTATTATCCTCTGATATATGGTAGAAAGAAAGATTCCATCCTTATTAACCACAGAGTCGTTTATTTGATAGACTCACTTAATGGTGGAAAGAGAATGTACACAGATGAGCTATTAGACTACCTCGATACACATTCTCGCGATACTCTCATTGATTCTATGGATGGTACTCCTATTGTGGACGAAATTCCAAACTTTTTATATCGTGCTATTTATATAGGAAGGAGCAATGGGAAATTATTGGTTTTGACACGGCCAGACACCATATTTTTTGTGACACGCATAAAGAGTCCTATAAAGTTTACACCGCCAGAAATCAAGAATTAACAGACTTGGAAGAAAACAAAAACTACAGATCAAAATACCAAAACTTTGTAAAAAAGCAATATTATAATTATAAAGATCGTAAACAATGAGAGTTTTGTTATTATATTTATTTATGTTTGCATTTGTACCATGCCATGCACAAACTTATGAGCAGTATATGAGCAGCAGGTTGAAGGTGAGGGGACTCGACTCTGTAATAGTATATTGCACTTTCTTTTATGATTTCAGGTTCCCTTCTGTCAAAATCAAGATAACCCCTACAGAGTATTGTATGAAGATGAGAGCCATATCGCCAGAATGTAGCGATGACGATGACGAATATACAATGCCATTCAAAGTGCGACCGATTATAGAAAAATATATCGTACTATCTATAGACTCATTTTTCATCTCAAACACAGCAAGAAAATATGTACTTAAGAAAAAGAAAGAAGGTGGATTTTTTAGTGAATTACCTCCTATTTGGATAGATAGATACTATAAGAAGAAAGGAAGAGTTACTACTTCAATCGAATCCGAAGGTGTATATGCGAATCGTCCACTTCATATAGGAGACCATCTAATTAAATTAAGTGAGAATTTCAAGTTGCTCATAAGAACATTAAACCATCACATGATTAAAAATCTCCATGATGAAAAGATAGAAAACGAGTATTATGAATGGCTCAAGAATGAAAAAAGAGAAGGCCTTTCAACAAGTGTATATGAATAACAGACATTTAACATAAACGCCTATGTCAACTATGCGTACATACGACGACGGCAGCCACATAAACTACACCTACTCGGCCGACGGGTTGAAGCTGAGGGCCGACTACTACCTGAACCCTTACGCCCCGGCCGTGCCCGACGGTGAGTTCGGCATAGCCTGCGACAGCAGCCTGCTGGTGCACACATGGCGCGAGTACGCCGGCAACAGGGTCTATGAGGACGGCGTGCTCAGCCGTCTGCCCTTCGACGGTGGGAGACTCAAACCGCCATTTCAAATAATGAAGGTACAAGAAACGATCATTATGGAAACTCATATGAAACGGAAAGCCCAATTACTACGCATAAAAAGAAAAAACTGAGTAACAATGAAAACTAAAGCCATTTTTTATATAAACATAATTGCTTTTACATTCTTGTCTGGTTATATGTCGTCTTGTACGGAGAAGTGCTATGACCATTTTATTTTCTTCTATCATCATGGTTTCATAGACAGAAACCATGCCATTGGCATAAAGGATTATGAGAAAGACTGTGACAAGAGTGCTTTTACAGATACTATTTATATGTCAAGGAATCTATTTGACACCATTAATTCAGAAATACAAAAATCAACAGAAACAGATACTATGGTTTATGACATAAGTTTTCTGATGAAAAAGGACAACGATATTCTTGGCATTAGGAATGGAGGTAATGAATGTACGTGGAAAGTAAATCAAATAATAAAAAATAAATTATTATCAAGCAAAGCGATTTATCTGCTAAGGTGGAAATCTGGCTATTATAATTACTTTACAAAAGATGATTTGGTTTTTTTCCCAGAAGTACGAAAGTATGGACTACCCAAAGATTACCACATGCCCTCATTCGACATAAAAAGGATAACAATGTATTCTAAAATACTTGTCCTTATAGTTGATTAGACAAAGCAGGGGGATTATCTGTATAAGATAGTGCATGTGTGCTGTAAGGCCGGGAGGCTGTCTCCCACCTTGACAGAGCCTGTTAGCCGGGAGGAGATAGATAAACGTTTTAAGAATAAACAACAATGAGAAAAATTAGTATTTTATCAATAACGATAGCTCTTTTAGGGGCTATAGTTGGATGTTCTGAGCCAAGGACTTGGTCTGCTGTATATTTTAAGTACTATGGTCATTTCAATATAGCTGTGGAAATGGAAGACTTGGAAGAAATATACTCAGAAATGCCATATACAGACACCGTATATATATCGCATCAGATAGCAGATTCCATCTTACAAGGTATCAAAGAAATTAAGATGAGTAAGGAGCAAATAAGTGTATTCGACCAGATTTTTTTATTTAAGACGGAGAATGCAGATATAAGTCTAAATTATCATGACAACCATTGCGGTATTAAAGTTGGGGGAAAAATTAGATATGGAACTATCAGCAATCGCATAGGTTATCTGATGAAACGGGAAACTCTTTTTTTTAACAATTTCGAAAAAGAAGGCCTTAGAGAAAGAGACTCTGGGATTAAAGAGTTTGGGATTCCCTCCACATACTCATACAAGAAATACAATCCGGCCCAACGAGAAATCCCATCAAAAGTATTAATTATCATAGAGTAAGTGACATGATGCGTTAGGGAGGCTCGACGCGGCAGACTATCGAGAGGGAGGCCAGCCCTCAGACCGCTATCCGGCGGAGTATATACTTGACCACATCGGGGCTCAGCAGGCTGCATCATACGATTTTCTCCCCCAACCATCACTTTTCCCCCGATTTTCTTGGCACGCGTGTACATTATTATTATATTTGCAATGTAAACATCTTAACCCCTGTCCATGCGCCGCCAGATTGTCATAATGCTGTTGGGGCTCATGACCACTCTGAGCCTCCCTGCTTTCGCCATTGCCGGAAGCAGAGAGAATGACCACGCCACCCAACCCTACAAATACATAGGCAAAGAGCTCGACCGCACCCACGGCCTTGACTGGTACGACCACGGTGCCCGCCACTACGACCCCATTACAGGAAGATGGAACACCATGGACAAGCTCAGCGAGAAGTACTACGATGTGTCACCTTACGCTTCGTGTGGGGATGATCCCGTGAATACGTTTGACCCGGATGGGAAACAAGTTAGACCGCAAGGAAAAGAAGTAATAGCCATGATACACTCCACTTTACAAGAAGAGTCTAGAAACTTTGTCTCTATTGACGAGATTACCACAGGGGATACAGGACTTTGGGGAAAGACTTTATTTCCTGACAATGACGGCGTACAGAATTCCACATCAAACAATGTGGAAGTATATATAAACTTAGGTCTGTCTCCAAATGGTCGAGCCGAAGCATATAGCCACGAAGTAAATGGGCATGTTCTATTGTATTTAAGGAGCGGCTATAATCATAAAATGGCTTCACATTCATATATTAGAGCCATAGACACAAACACGACACTTCGCTACTTAATTATGAAGTCTAAAATAGAAACTATAAAGAATAATAGATAATGAGATTTATACGAGTATTGTTCATAGTATTGACTCTTCCAACGATGTCTTTTGGGCAGGAGAAAACTATACGGTATCGCATAGATTACCTTATGCGACAGGATGCCGTTACAAGTTTATATAAAATAGAGGTAGTAAACAAGAGCGATAATACTACCTATGTTACTTGGTATGATAACGATGAACATTTTTTTAGATATGAACAAGATGAGAAAAAAATTATTAGTCATCACCTTTTTAGACGTGTTGGCGATTTCAGTCTTGGACAATTAATGATAGACACATTTGACAAACCAATAGACTTGCGAAATACTTTCGATACAATGTTATCGACAAAAGAGATAGAGCCTCATGAGAGTTTTACCTATTATGTATTTTGTCGTGATGAGGTGATAGACGAGGTTATGAAACGTATTATAATAGTAGATAAACAAGCTGTAAAGGCATGTCTCGGATTTAACATATGGAAATCGTTGCTATACACTAAAAGTGAGTGTATATTGGCAGACGATATCATCCCGTTACGATAATCTTTATCTGTTCGCTTGAAGTATAGGGAGAAAATCATATATATTGCAACAACATTCTCTAAAACAGCATACCACAATGCGCACTGACGACTACAAACAATCGCCCTACATCCCAGCCGGGCCCGACGGTGTGTTCGGCATAGCCTGCGACAGCAGCCTGCTGGTGCACACGGGGCGCGAGTACGCCGGCAACAGGGTCTATGACAACGGCGTGCTCAGCCGTCTGCTCTTCGACGGGGGAAATGTGTCCTTCAGGGACTCAGTCCCCACATGCCACTATTACATCAGGGACTACTTAGATAAGCAAGAAGAAAAAATAGTAACGCTTCCAGAAGTTATAGTTGTTGCTCCTGCCTGTCCAAGAGACAAAGGAGAGCTTCTCATCCCTACTTTTAACACAAATATTAATTATGATGATTACAAAAAATAAATTCTGGGCGAGTTTCATCTTATGCCATTATGCTATCTGCATCATCTGCACTTATTCATGCTCTGACAATCAAAAACGATTTCAAGAAGAAAATGCAGATTGTAAAACAGAAACGTTGAAAATAAAGAAAAATATTCCTCTTGAGGATTTCTCCGTATTTATAGAGAAATTTCATAAGGATAAAGAATTTCAAAAGAAACGCCTTCAAGCCAAAGTTGAAGGTATCAATGGTGACTTGTATATGGAATATTTGGCAAACGGAGATGAATATGCTGACTCGATGATACAGACCTTTGTTTGGGATGAAAAAACTGATTTCGATCTATATTTAAGTCTGGCGGACTCTTGTTGTTATTCCCAGAATTTTAAGAAACGATATACAACACTAAAAGACTCGACCATGGAAGAATATATATATATTCCATATACTGGTTGCTTCTTTAAGAGTTATTTTAAGCGTATTAATGGGGTATGGAAGATGACAGAATTTAATTTTTCAAATTTATAGTACTCAAATAGCTCCCCCATTTTCTAAGTGAGGTCATTCATACTATCATAAGACACGTAAAAAGGAATACACTACTTATATTGGGATAAAAGACAATTTATGTTGGTGAAAAGATGTATATCGCTTCTTGCGTTGTTATTATGCCAACGTCCCTCCTGCAAACAAAAAAAATATGACTGAATAATGGATAAGTTAAAGGTTGTGTGTGAATTATAGCTTGCGATAGTAAGCCGGCACGCACCCGACAGTAACATACAGCAAATCCAACGTGGATGGCACGCACACAACGGTAACATACAGCAAATCCATCGTAGATGAAACGCCCACAACGTCAATAAACGGGAAATCCATCGATGCCGGCACGCACCCAATGATATTATATGAGTCCATCGTTGATGGTACGCACACAATGGAGGAATGGTGTTTGCCCGTGGTGTGTTGTGCGCATACAATGATGGGGTAGCCTATCGTAGATGGTACGCACCCTTGGCAACTCTGTAGGAGTTGCGATTACATAGCCCAGGGTTGCGGGCGAAAGCACGCTACCCTGGGTAAGATACCCCACTATTATTGCAACGCTGTAAGTGTTGCGATTAGCCGAAGGCGTTACCCACAGCAGGAATAGCGAGCTATTGCGAATTAAAAAAACAAAACAATGCGAGCAGTTATTCAAATAACACACCTAACGGCCTAATGCCGTTTTACGGTAGAGGCTATGGCTCTCAGAGCGCCAAAACATCAAAATCGCGCCAAAGTGATATTCATTATTTATATAGATTTCGTATAAATTAACAGCGGGTATGTTTCACGCACCTCGGGCAGCCCCCGATGCGCTTGCCTTTATGGGCTTTGGGGCGCTGGAGGCACGATGTTTCACTACAGGAGCCAAACTCACGGCGCCAGAGCGGAAAACGCGCTAAATATCAACCATTTACGCAACCACAATAGCCACCCCGGCAACAACCACCGTCATCTCAGCGAAAACAGTTGATAATCTGATGGTTGCAGAAATCACAAAAACAAGTAAGAAAAGATAAATTTGCATATCTCGTTTTTTTTTCCGAAATTTGCAGAACTGCAATTAGCAAGCGAGCATACAATGATAAGTCATCTACTTGCCGTGAATCTAATAGCGTGATGATGAATAATAGATAATTGCTAAACTTAGAGAGACTACAAGATTATTCCGCAGATGAAAGTGACTCCTGACGCCCGTTGGGAAGAGGTTCTTGCGCTGATAAGCGACAGTGTAACCCCCCAGCAATATGCTACGTGGTTCAAACCGTTGGTCTTCCTCCATTACAAGGAGGCAGAACGGACGGTTACTATCCAAGTGGCAAGTCGCTATGTCTGTGAGTATCTCGAAGGCAATTATGTAGAACTTTTCCGCCATGTGCTGCGCCAGGTCTTTGGTGAGCATACGCAGTTGCAATACTTTGTAGCAAAATCGCAGGACAATGAGATAGGCGAACCGCCGATGATGCAGTCGGAGATGCAGGCTGCCCCAGCCCGACAGCCCCAACGCCAGCGCATGGTGCAGCCTCAGCGCGGCGAAGCGCAGGGGCCTCAGCGACTCGACCCAAGGCTCAACCCGCGGCAGACGTTCGACAACTACATCGAGGGAGCCAGCAACAAGCTGCCCCGGTCGGTAGGACAGTCGATAGCCGAGCACCCCAACAACAGCAAGTTCAACCCCATGTTTATCTACGGTCCCCCGGGCTGTGGAAAGACCCACCTCATCAACGCCATCGGCGTACACGTGTGCAACAAATATCCCGAGAAGCGAGTGCTCTATGTGAGCGCGCGACTCTTTGAGGTACAGTACACCAATGCCGTGATGCGCAAGACCATCAACGACTTCATCCTCTTCTACCAGACCATCGATGTGCTCATCGTCGACGACGTACAGGAGTGGGAGGGCAAGCCTGGCACCCAGAACACCTTCTTCCACATCTTCAACCACCTCTTCATGAACGGCCGACGCATCATCCTTGCCAGCGACCGCTCTCCAGTAGAACTCAAGGATATGAACGACCGTCTGCTCTCCCGATTCTCGTGCGGCCTGATAGCCGAACTGGAGAAGCCCAATGAAGAGCTGTGCGTGGACATCCTCAAGTCGAAAATCAGACGTGATGCGCTGAGCATCCCCGATGACGTTATCACCTATATCGCCCAGACAGCCAACGGCAGCGTGCGCGACCTCGAAGGCGTCATCAACTCGCTGCTCGCCTACAGCGTGGTCTACTCGTGCCCCATCAACATGCGGCTCGTCGAGCGCATCATACAACGGGCTATCAAGACAGACAACAGTCCGCTCACCGTCGACGACATCCTCGAGAAGGTCTGCAACCACTTCGGAGTGACCCAGAGCGCCATCTACAGCAAGAGCCGCAAGCGCGACTACGTGGTGCCGCGACAGCTCACCATGTTCTTCACCGCCAAGTATACCAAGATGCCCGCCTCACGTATAGGCAAGCTCATCGGAGGCCGCGACCACTCCACCGTCATCCACAGTTGCTCGCAGATAGAGAAGCGCATCAAGGTCGACAAGGCCTTCGAAGACGAGGTGATAAGCATCGAGAACTCGTTCAAGTTGAAGAAATAGCCCGCATCGCCCTCCCGTGGCGACGATGACCCACAACAGACATCTATTCACCCCATCCATATCGACGAAGAGGAAGCACCCGAGACAGCAGGTGCTTCCTCTTCTTGTTTCTACCACCCGCAGCACCACCGCCACCATCATCGCCACCACCCTGACCACCTCCACATAGCTGGAGGGTATCTTCACCGAGCGGGAGATGACCTTTACCGCTCCCGGGATGACCTACGCCGCAGCGGAGATGACCTACACCATAAAAATAATTATCCGCAACGCCGGGTTATGGGCATTGCGGATAAGGGTTAATACTATGATGATGATTACTGTCAGCTGCGGTTTTCCGCAGCCTGACTCTCTGCAGCCTGTGTTACAGATGGATGCTCGCACCAGCCATGAGCCACAGTCCAGGCTGACGCACGCCGCCGAGGTCATAGTAGCGGTGAGCAGTCAGATTGTCGGCCTTCAGGTAGAGCTCATATCGGGGCTGGCGCCACAGCAGTTTGGCATCGACCTTGGCATAAGGGTGATAGCCGTTCATGCGGTGCTGCCAGCGCATATCCCATCGGGCAGAGAGGGCACGCCAGATGCGGTGGGAGAGCGAGGCTGTAAACTTGTCGCGCAGATATTCCAGCGCGTAGAGCGAGCGATAGATAGGCTCGTCAGTAGCATGGCGCTGGTGGATGCGGGCATAGCCGAGAGTGACTGCCGTGATAGGCGACGAGGCTACCCACTCCGTGGGATGGAGAGCCACCTCTACATTATAGCCCATATTGGTCAGACGGCCTATGTTCATCGCCTTGTACTTGGTGCTTTCGGCTGTGGCATACACCCAGTCTATCATGTCCTTGCCACGGCTGTAGAAGGCACTCGCGGTGGCCTCTACGCCCTGTGTACGGTAGCTCAAACCGGTCTTATAGGTATCGTTGCGCTCGGGTCTGAGCGTGCGGTCGCCCTGCTGCACACTGTTGGCGGTGTAGAGGTCGGTGTAGGTAGGCATACGAAGTGCCTTGTTCCATGATGCAAACAGTTTCCACGCGTCTGAAGGACGATAACTCAGGTCAATACCGGGATAGAAGCGCATACGGCTGTCAAGTCCGGTATTGCGGTTGGCCAACACGCCGGCAGAGAGGGTAAATCCACCCAGGATGACGTTGTGTTCGGCAAAGAAACTGGCATTGGTGCGGCTGCCCTTATGGTCGTACTTGCGGTCGCTGCCATGGATGTTCTCCCAGTCGCGCTCTGCCATCAGTTCGCCATAAGCCGTACTCAGAATATGTTCGTGTCGCAGGTCGGCACCCACAGCCGTCTTGCCTAAGAGCCAACTCATGTGGGCGTTGACCGAAGCTCCCATCACGTCGAGGTTGTGATAGTTCTCTCCGGCCTGAGCCCCGGTCTTGCCGTGGATAAGCTGGTAGTGGTCGATGAACTTGTTGTAATACACCGTGGGCTTGATTTCCAGGTCGCGATATACGTTCTTGATTGTCGCGCCCAACGATGTCACCAGATGAGTGGTCTTCTCCCACTGGTCATTGTACTTTGCCGAGTAGAAGGTGCTGGCTCCGTAGTCTTGCTGACTCACTCCGAGCTGGAAATCCAGGTCGGCATGGCGCGTACTCATACGGGCGTCGGCAAAGACATGACCCTTGTCGAAGTCGCTGTTGGTCGTACCGCCGTCGGAGCGCATATAGCCCGCGCTGACATGCGTCTTGACCTTGCCGCCGAGCGTCACGCGGGCGTCGCCGCCCACGGTGCCAAACGAACCGGCCTGGAGGTTCAGGTCGAGACCCTTGTCCTCGTTGCGGCGCGTCACGATGTTGATGGCACCGCTGAAGGCAGAGGTACCAAACACACGAGCAGCGGCACCCTCGAGAACCTCGATGCGCTCAATGTCGGAAAGAGAAACAGGGAAATCGGTGGCGTTGTGACCCGTCTGTGGGTTGGAAATGTTGACGCCATTCAGGAGAATGGTAATCTGGTCAAACGTACCGCCGTTGATTGAGATGTCCGTCTGTACACCAAAGCCACCGCGCTGACGGACATCCACGCCCGTGGCTAATTTCAACACATCGTTGACAGTCTCTACCGCCGCACGATGAATGTCGTCGGCCGTGATGACCTTCACGATCTTGGCCGACTGCAAAGCGGTCAGCGGAGCCCGAGAGCCGGTCACTACCACCTCGTCGAGCTTCATCTCCTTGCGGCTCAGCGTGTCAGCAGCTGCCTCCACATGTGTGGTCAGCGTTCCCGCCTTGGCGTGGCTGAGGGTAGGCACCGTCAGCACTCCCACCAGTACCACGCGGCCCAGACAAGCAAAGAGCGCATAGCCCTTGTTTGAGAACCGCTTGAAACGCAGGGATGATTGTGAATTAAATATACTTTGTTTCATATCGGGTGCAAAGGTAGTGAAAACCGAGAGATGAACAAAACAAATCTATTTGTTTTTATTGCCGAGGTGCATTCTACCTTCACGATGGCAGGAGTGAAAACAACGACAACAGAAACAAGGATCAGCAGTTTTCCGTCACTAATCATCACCGGAAAGCAGCCATCCGCCACCGTCCTTTCCACCAACAGAAAACCCAAGATGACGCCTCGCTGCGGGGCAGTCATCTTGGGTTGCGTGCTATCTGTTACGCGGTCAGTCTACGCGTACATTATCTATAATATACATAGCCGGAGCTATGCGCTCATCACAACCGGGCAGCGGCGGACACTTCTCCTGATTGGGGGTATGGCGGTTGGGCAGGTCGCGATACTCGCCGGTGCGCAGACTCAGTCGCTCGGGGTGCTGGGCACTGTGCATAGCCAGCAACTTATGACCCTGCACCTCTACCCCACCATCGCCGATGCGGATATTGAGGCTGAGCCATTCGCCCTGCTTATAGCTGCCCACAGCCTCGCCATTGGCGACTACCTTGCCACCATGCAGACTCACGCAGACGATGCGCACACCGTGGCGGTCGGTCACATCGACCTCAAAGGGGGCATCGTTCTCGGCAGCCACCTGCACATCGAGACTGATATCGGTCTGGGGCTTGGCCTCAAAGACACGGATGGCGCGGGCGTAGTCGTAGCGGTCTGAGTCGGTGAGACAGAGCTGATGACGGTCGTTGACATAGACATCGGCCCAGCGCGGGCGGTAGATATTCCAGTCGGTCACGGTGCCGTGGGGCTTGATGTTGTCAAAGTTGTCATTGACCTTACCCGTCCACTTGGTACGGATGGGGGTGGGCACACGAGCCACCCACACATCCTCTTTGTTCACCGTGTAGGCGAGCCACATGTCGTTGCCCGGGGGAGTAGCCTCGCCCTCGGTGATGCCACGCACGTAGCAGGGACCGAAGTCCTTGTTCTCGCCCATGAACCTTCTGGGCGGCACCTCGCCATGCACCACGCACATCGAGTCGTAGGTGATGCCGTCGTCGCTGCTGATGGCGATGAGCGGATAGCGATAGGGCTGGGTCTCTATAGGGTTGTAGCAGATGGCATAGCGTCCGTCGGGCGTGCGCTGACCCCACTGCTTGCCGCCAGCCATGATGAGCGACGGGATGCGCACGGGAGTGCTCCAGGTCTTGCCGTCCTCGGGAGAGAGGGCGGCATACGACCATTTCCACAGCGCCACGGTCTTGCCGTCCTTGCGGTGGTAGTAAGAGGTGGCCTGCACACGGTTGATGGAGTCCTTGAGATTGTAGAACCCGTCGAGTCCGCGGTCTTCGTCTATCCACTGCAGCGTCTTGAGCTTGTCGCCGAGCAGCGCCTGGCAAGCCTCGCGGAAGCCCTTGTCCTTGCTCTTGGTGTAGAAGGGATAGGCGGTGTTGGTCTCATTCCACTGGGCGTGAGACGAGTAGCGGATGAAGTAGATGGGACCCATCGTGCCGTCGGCCTTGATTTCTCGCGCCACGCGCCCTATACCTCCCTCCTTGAAGGGATTCTAGCTGTGACCGTAGAATGCCACCACGAGCAGCCGCCCGTTGGGTGCGGTGTAGAAACCCATGCGCTGGTGCATGATGTAACCATAGTAAGGCTTGGGGATGGTCACGCCCTTGGGAGCCTGATAAGGGGGAAAAGCCACAAAGGGCTTGCTCCAGTGGCGGCCGTCGTCAGAGGTGACGAGCAGGGTCTGGCCGGGCGGCTGCTGTTCGTCGACAGGATTGGAGAGATACTCCAGATAGAACTTGCCGTGCCAGTAGGTGATGTTGGCTGCGTGGTTGTAGGTCCAGCCATAACCGTCGGCCTCGTCGGGATGGGTGCGGTTGGCACGCATCACCTGTACATTCTCAGCGCCGATGGCATAGGCCAGTCCGCCATCGTGCAGACGGGGATTGCATATCTCTCCGCCGATATAACTCACCGGCTCGCGCTCAGAGCCGGTCTGCGCCGATGCCGTTGTGGTCATGAGCGCAAACAAAGGGATAAAAAATTGTCTCATCATAATCGTTGGTTTGATTTGATGAGACAAATTTACTAAATTTATGTGAGTCTACGGCCTTGCCGCAGCTTCTTTTTCACTGTCTATGATGCACTTTTGGTCATCTCGCGCTTCCATCTGAAGTAGCCTGCCACAGCTATGACGACATAGAGACCGTAGAGGCTCGCCTTGAAGGGTATGTCCTTGTAGAAGTAGAGCCCACAGGTGACCACATCGACCGCTATCCAGATGAGCCATTGCTCCAGATACTTGCGTGCGAGGGCCCAGATGCCCACGATGCTCAACGCTGTGGTGAAGCTGTCGGCCACGGGCACGCGAGAGTCGGTGTGGTAGGCCAGCAGATAGTAGATGACACCCCAAATAGTGAGCGTGAGCAGAGTCCAGGGCAGGATGAGCCGACGCTCGAAGTGGGTGATGGGCTTGTCGGACTTCTGCTTCGCCTCGCCGCGATGACCGCGCGTCCAGGTATAGAAACCGTAGCACGTCATGCAGATATAGTAGAACTCCATGCCGCAGTCGGCATAGAGTCCTTTTTCGTAGTAGAGCACCACGCCCAGTGCCTGCATCACAAAGCCCACGGGCCACAGCCATACCGAAGCCCGGTACTCGAACAGGATGTAGGCCAACCCCAGCAGGGTGGTCGTGATGTCAAGCCAGTGGTCGATGATGAATGTCTCCATCGCTGTCGTCGGTTAGAAGCGCAGTGTCACCGTACCCATCATCGTGAAGCCTGCCATAGGCATATAGCCCAGCTGGGTGTAAGGCTTGTCGGTGGTGTACATGCCATAGCCGATGGCGTTGTACACCCAACCGCCGGCAGCGTAGTGGCGATTGAAGATGTTGTAGAGGTTCAGACCCAGAACGGCTTCCTTCACACCTGCCACCTTCTTGAAGGTGTAGTTCATGTTGACATTGGTCTGCGAGTAGCAGGGGAGCGAACGCAGAGCGGTGGCGGTATTGTCGAGATACTGACGGCTTACGAAGTTGGTGTGCCATACAGCCTCGAAGGCCTTGTGGTGAACGTTGATGAAACCGTTAAGGATGGTAGATGGCGAGAATGCCAATGTCGATTTGTCATAGTGCACCTTACCTGGATTGGTCTCGTCATCCCAGTTCTCGTAGTACTGGTCAAAGTTCTTCAGACGGTTGGCAGAGAAGGCGGCGTTACCAGCCACGGTGAGCCATGACAGAGGGCTGTAGTCGGCGGTGAGCTCTACACCCATGCGGTAGCTCTTGTCGATGTTGGTGGTGAGGTTTTCACCGATATCGCTCTGGGCACCGGTCTGCACAAACTGATCTTTGTAGTCCATATAGTAGAGGTTCACGCCGGCGTTCCAGTCATGGGCAGAGTAGCTGTAACCCAACTCGAAGTCGAGCAGATGCTCGGCATCGGGAGAGCCGTAGCTGCCGTTGTCGGTGAAGTTGTTGCGCTCGGGCTCACGGCTGGCATAGGCTACAGAGAAGTAAGCCTTGTGACCATCCTGGTGGAAGGTGATACCGGCCTTGGGGTTCACGAAGTTGTACTGCTCGTCGATGTTGAGCATCTGGTTCTTGTAGGTGCCGTCAGCCTGCTCGTAGAACTTGTCGTTCTTGCCATCGGTCTTGTAGCCTACGTGGCGGTACTGTACATCGCCAAAGATATCCCAAGCCTCATTGAGGTGCAGCGTAGCCTTGACGAAGGCTGAATAGTCGTTCTTGCGTGCATCCGAGTCGTAATACTGGTAGTCGCCGTTGGCACGGAACTGGGCGTTGGCGCCCTCGTTGGCAATATAGGTGAGGTAGCCGAAGTGGCCGCTGCGGAACTGCTGCAGGTTGACACCGCCGAGCACATCCCAGCTGTCGTCCTTGTAGTTGGCGTTGTACACCAGACCGTAGGTGTGCTGGGTGAGGCCCTTCTTGCGGATAAAGTCAGAGCGCTTCACAAAGTTGCCCTCGTTGTCGTAGTAGGTGAGACCAAACTTCTTGAACTTGTTGTTGGGACGGAACTCGGCATAGTAGCCATAACCATAGGTATAGTGCAGGGCTACGTTGTGGCTCCAGTGGGCTGAGGGCTGGAAGGCTGCCGACAGGATGTTGTGGTTCTGATAGAAGTTGTCGGTGGTCTTGTCCCAGTACTTGCCGTTGTTGAGCTTGTAGCGGTAGGTCTGGTAGTTGCCGTTGGCATCCTTGGGGAAAGTATAGTTATCGTCGTCGAAGACCAACCCCTCGTAGAGCGAGTTGTAACGGCCCAAGCCCTTCTTGTATAGGTCTTTGTAGGTAAACATGCCGTCGGCTACGAGAGTGGCGTCGTCGTTACCGCCGGTGATACCACTCCAGGCCTGGCCGGTCTTCTCAAAGTTGCCCACATTCTTGTAGCTGAGGGTAAACTTGTCGCCATAGTAGGTCACGGCACCCAGATACGAACCCTGGCGGCCGGCTGTGCCATGCAGATAGCCGTCGGTGCTGCTCTCATGATAGGCGCCGTTGAAGACCACGTGGTCCCAGAGCAGGCCCGAAGAGAAGTTGAAGCCTACATTGTAGCTGTTGTAGGTACCGAAACCGCCGTTGACCTCGAGCTGGGGCTTCAGACTGGGAGCGGCAGTGGCGAGCGAGATGGTACCGCCGAAGGCACCGTCGCCGTTGGTAGAGGTACCGATACCGCGCTGGATCTGGGCTGAGCCCATGAGAGCGGCATAAGAGTTCATGTTGGCCCAGAAGACACACTGGTCCTCGGGAGAGTTGAGGGCTACACCGTCGAGAGTCACGTTGATACGGCTGTCGGCAGCGCCACGGATGCGGATGTGGCTGGTACCGATGCCAGTACCGTTCTCACTCCAAGCCACTACGCCGGGAGTGTTGGCGAAGAGGAAGGGCAGCTCTCTGCCGGTCTTGCCAAAGCTCTGGAGCTCTGACTTCTTGAAGTTAGCTACTGCGAAGGGTGCGTTCTGCTGAGCGCGCACACCTTTGACTACCACCTCCTGCAGATTGATCATCTTCAGAGAGTCGGCAGTCTGCGCAATGGCGCCGGCTGTGCACAAGCATACGGCCACCATGCAAACAATCTTTTTCATTTTCATTCTGTTTTATAAAAACACATCAAGGGGACGTCTTCCCTGCGTCGGCATTACCCGTTTCAGGTTCAGTGGGTATAATCTCAGCCTGGGCAAGAGCCCAAGCACCCCTTAGAATACGCCTTGTATTCCGAGTGCAAAGTTAGTAAAAGACGCAGACGTGGCAAAATATTTTCATAGAAATCACTCCCTCAAGGGCTTTAATCAGGGATAGAAGCACGATGACAGCCCCGACAAAGTCCATAGAAATCACGACGTAAGAGCTGCATAGCCCCACCACTACCCTACTCTCCGCAGAACCGTCGGCAGCCTCATCAAGCCTCGCCGCCATCATCTCTGCGATAAAATCAAGGCGTGAAAGGAGTAATGCGTGGTTTGCAACCGACAGTTCGTGGCGTGCAACCACCAATTCAAACCACGCATCCTACTTTATCTCCCCTTGCAGCATCTTGTGCGTCATCGCCAGAACAGCCCGCGCCATCGAGGCATAGAAAAAGGCAATTGGCAGACCTCATGCAGCGGTCTGCCAATTGCCTATATATAATAAGGTGTCGTTTGTGGTGGCTGTGCCCGAGGCGCAGCGGGGCTCTACTTGTCCTTCTTGCCGAAGAGCGAGAAGTGGACGTAGCGCTTGGGATGCTCGCGCAGATTGTTGAGCAGCGTGTCGGCGCTCACGAGCGTCTTGTTGAGGTTCAGATAGAGCTGACGGTCGTTGAGCAGCAGTCCGAGGGTGCCCTCGTTGCTGTTGAGCTTGGCGGTAAACTGCTCCATATTGGCTACGGTCTGGTCGACCTTGGCCATGGTGCCAGCCACATCGACTGCAGCCAGATTGCCGGTGAGTCGCTCGGTATTGTCGAGCACTCCGTTGGCCTTGGCCATCATGCCGGGCACGTTGCGGTTGAGGGTACCCAGCAGGGTGTTGAGCTCGCGGGTCGAGGTGTTGAGGTTGGCGGTGATGCCTTCGACATTGTGCAGCGAGTTGGCCACGGCGGGATCGGCGAGCAGCGTATTGAGACTCGCCATGATAGAGTCGAGCTTGGGCAACATCTGTCCGATGGTGGGGGCGAGCTCTGCTACGGTGTCCATCAGGCCTCCGTTGACTCTGCCGGTGATGGTGTCGCCGGGGTGTACGGTAGCGGTCGCGTCGTGACCGAGCAGGAGATTGACCTTGAGGTTGCCCATCATGTCGCTCTCTATCTCGGCGGTGGTGCCGGCAGGGATGACGAGCTGGGGGTCGGTGCCGAAGCCCACGATGACGCTGCCGCCATGGGCATAGTCGAAATCGATGGTCTTGACTGTACCCACCTTGTAGCCGTTGACAAAGATGGGATTGGAGGCGGTAAGTCCGCTGATGTTGTCAAACTTGGCAAAGTATACGTTGTCGTTGGAGAAGAGGCTCTTGCCCTTCAGAAAATTCATGCCGAAAAAGAGCAGAACGATGCTCACGATGGCTGCTAATGCTATCCTTACTTCTTTGGTGAAAAAACTCATTGCCGTTGTTGTATTAATTAGGATTTTACTTGTTACTCTTAAATTCGCGGATGGCCTGACCCACATTCATCTTCTGTCCGCCCTTGAAAGCCACGATAAAGGCTTCGGGGAAGCGGTCGAGGATGGACTTGCGCAGACGGGAAATCTCGTTGTAGTCGGTCGAGGCGCCATAGGTGTACTTGTACCATTCTCCCTCCTGATAGCAGTCCACTGGGGCAAGGCCCTTGAAGTGCTTGTCGCCCGCCTTGACAAAGGCTGAGCTGGAGAGTATCTGCACCTTGAAGACGGGGCGGCCGGCAGGGGTGGCAGCGGGGGCGGCGGGAGTCTTCACGACGGGGGCGGGAGTCTTGGCTACAGGCGCGGGCGCTGCGGGAGCAGGGGCGGGAGTCTTGG
>ERZ780208.1634-NODE-1634-length-17579-cov-6.772312_pt1 | contig 17579 bp, 8 predicted proteins | sample MGYA00511167_ERZ780208 | MGnify/ENA primary metagenome ERZ780208 (study PRJEB29588, sample SAMEA2159202) | human gut metagenome | biome: human gut; feature: human-associated habitat; material: faeces | place: Denmark | collected 2008/2010 ... | reverse complement strand
AGTTATAAAAACTTAAATATCAGAGAGTTATAAATTATTCAGTAAACACTAATTAAAAATACATAATGTACTTGAGGATATTTTGATGTTTCTATTTAAATCATTGATAATTAGTGGTATAAAGCAGTTTTTCATATTCCATAAATGTACCTGATATGTACTTTCGGACATCATGTGCGCATATTTTCAATATCTTTGCAATCAAAACAGAGCATATTTGTTTTTACGGCGAAAAGAACCTAACCAATAACAATATTAATCATTAATTAAAAATCATGAAGCAATCTGAAAGTAAGTATTCTGTGTATCGGCTTTCCTTGTTTGTGATGCTGTTGCTTGCCGGCGGACTGTCCGCCCGTGCCCAGCAGATCAAGGTTACCGGTAGTGTGACTGACCCCGGCGGCGAGCCGCTGATAGGAGTCAGTGTGAGGGTTGATAATGCCGGCACAGGCACTGTCACCGACTTCGATGGTAAATATACAATTGAAGCCAAGCCCAAGTCGGTGCTCACCTTTTCATACATCGGCTATGAGACTCATAAAGAGTCCGTGAACGGCCGCCACTCAATCAATGTCACTCTGAAGGAGCGTCAGGACGTGCTCAATGAGGTTGTGGTCATCGGCTATGGTACGATGGACAAGAAGGAACTGACGTCGGCAATCTCTCACGTTGGCGAGAAGGATTTCCTCAACATAAGCTCGCTTGACCCTTCGATGATGATTCAGGGAAAGGTGCCGGGCGTGTCCATCACCAACACCGGAGCCGGTGACCCGAACAATCAGGCCAGCATACAGATCCGTGGCGTCTCGTCGCGCTCGGCCGGTCTCGGTCCGCTGATTGTCATTGACGGCGTGCCGGGCGGCAATCTCACCAACATCAATCCCAATGACATCGCGTCGTTCGATGTCCTCAAGGACGGAGCCGCATCAGCCATCTATGGAACCCGCGGCTCAAACGGTGTAATTGTCGTGACGACAAAGAAAGGACAGAAGGACGGCCGCGTTCATACATCCTATTCCGGCATGTATTCGTGGGACATTATAAAGAAGGAGCTTGACATGATGAACGCCCGGGAGTATCGCGACGTGCGTCTTGGTTGGGGAGACACCGGCGTTGACCTCGGAGGAAACGTCGACTGGCTTGACGCCGTGAGCCGCACCGGAACAACCATGCAGCATACGCTCACTATCAGTGGCGGCAACGACAAGAGCAACTACCGTGTGAGTGCTGACTACCGCGACGCCAAGGGCATCGACCTGCGTTCGGGACGTGAGGAATATGGTGCACGTGCGTCCGTCATGCACACGACCAAAGGCGGACTCATAACGATAACGGCCAATGTCGCCCCGCGCATCATCTATCGTGATCAGGCAGATTGGAGTGTGTTCAAGGATGCCATCGAGGCCAATCCTACCACACCGCTGATGGATCCGGACAATTCTCAGCTCTACTACAACTTTCAGGGACAGGTGGTCGGTTCAAACCCTGTGGAGCGTCAGAAGCTGGAGACAGACCATGCCGACACGAAGCTGCTCGACTGGGATGGAACGGTGAAGCTCAATCTGCTGCCGTTACTGGCAAAAGGTGGGGTAAGCAATCATCGTCTGACAACTCAGGTTATGTTTGCCGACCATCAGTACAGCAACTACAACTCATGGTTCCGCCCCTCCACAAGCACACAGGCCATCAACAGCGGCCGCGAGGGTGAGGCCAGCCGCTCCTATTCGAAGGAGAGGCAGCTCGTGACGGAGTGGCTTACAAATTACAGCGGCAGTTTCGGCCGTCACAATGTCAAGGCCATGGCTGGATATTCCTATCAGTATTCCCAGTATTCAGGATTCAACGCCGAGAACAAGGACTTCCCCAATGATGGTCTCGGTCCGGACAATATCGGTTCAGGCGAGTATGCCAAGGAAGAGGGCGAGGTTCTCATGGGCAGCTACAAGAACGACGCCAAGCTCATAGCGTTCTTCGGCCGTGTGAGCTATGATTTTGCCGGTAAATATATGTTTACGGCATCTTTACGCCATGAGGGTTCGTCAAAGTTCGGTGCTGCCAACAAGTGGGGAAACTTTCCTGCCGTATCAGCCGGATGGCGCATATCAGAGGAGAAGTTCATGAAGGGTCTGAAGTGGCTCAACGACCTCAAGCTGCGTGCCGACTTCGGCATCACCGGAAATCAGGATTTCGGCAGCTATATCTCGCTCAACACCATGACCGGCTTTGGATACTACTGCTACAACGGCAAGTATTTTCAGGTGTGGGGACCGTCAAAGAACGTCAATCCAAACCTGAAATGGGAGAAGGGCAAGAACTGGAACGTCGGTATCGACTTCTCGCTGTTCAACAACCGCCTGTCCGGTTCGCTCAACTACTTCAACCGCCGCCAGCAGGACCTGCTCGGAAACTATAAGGTGTCTGTACCGCCGTATCTCTTCGACGAGACATTCGTCAACGTAGGAACGATGAAGAACACCGGTTTTGAGATTGACCTCAATTTCAATGCCGTCAACACAAAGAATTTCTCGTATGACATCAGCTTTGTTGGAACGACCATGAGCAACAAGTTCGTCGATTTCAGCAATTCCCAGTATGTCGGTCAGGACTACTATGACGTCTGCGGCACGGAGGATCCTTATCCATACTATAACCTGCAGCGCATTCAGAAAGGTGAGTCGCTCGGCAATTTCTATATGTGGAAATATGCAGGTCATACTCCCGATGGCGAATGGCTTGTGTATGACAAGGACGGTGACATCATACGTGCGTCCCAGGCGACCGACGCCGACCGTTGCATCGTCGGTAACGGTATGCCGAAGTTCACGATGTCCACGAGTCACAACTTCCGCTACCGCAACATAGACCTTGCTCTCTTCTTCCGTGGTGCTTTCGGTTATGACATTTTCAACATCCACGACTTCTACTACGGTACACGTAATTTCACCGGCAACCGTCTGACAAAGGCCTACGGCAAGAACTTCGATGCGTCGCAGAGCGCAAACCCCGTCGTGTGTGACTATTTCCTTGAGCGCGGCGACTATCTCAAGCTCGACATGGTCACCATCGGATATACGTTCACGCCGAAGGACTGGCGTTTCCTTGACCGCATCCGTGTCTACGGAACGATGAAGAACGTGTTCACGCTCACCGGCTTCAGCGGTGTCGACCCGTCTACATATCAGGTCAACGGTCTCACGCCCGGCGGTCAGGGCTCACGTACCTACTTCCCGTCGACAAGACAGATCATCGTCGGAATGCAACTCGACTTCTAATAACTAATTAAAATACCTGTTTAATATGAAAATATTCAGAACAATAGTGTCCGCAGCACTCCTTGGCGTTTCTCTCGGAAGCTGCACCGACCTTGACGAGACCCTCTATGATCAGGTGGGAACACAGAACTATTATAATACGAAGATGGATGTCGTGCGGGCCACATTCCGTCCTTTTGAACATGCTTTTTGGAGCATCTGCAGCCGTCATGTGCTCAACGAGCTGCCCGCAGACCAACTCATCACGCCCACCCGCGACGGATGGTGGGACGACGGAGGTAAGTGGCGCCGCCTTCACTATCATGACTGGAACGTTGAAGACGGCGGCGACGCACAGACCGAGTGGAACGGCTGCTTTCAGGGCATCATGCAGTGTAATTATGTGATTGAGGACCTCGACAAGCTCGACCCGTCGCGCTTCGGCTTCTCCCAGGCCGAGTTCGACAACCTGAAGACACAGTGCCGTGCCCTGCGTGCATGGTTCTATCTGCGTCTGCTCGATGCTTTCCGCAACATTCCCCTTGCCGTGAGCTACAATGACGTGTCCCTCAACACGGAGACTCAGGTGGAGCCGAAGCGTATCTTCAGCTTCATTGAGAGCGAACTCAAGGACTGTATGGTGTTGCTCGTGGAGAAAGAGAGCCTCGGAACCAACGCCAAGCTGCAAGGACAGTGGACCAAGGCCGCCGCAGCCTCACTGTTGGTGCGCCTCTATCTGAACGCTGAGGTCTATATCGGCGAACCGATGTATGGTGAGTGTGCCGAGGTGGCTCAGGACATTCTCGACGGAAAATACGGCAAGTATGAGGTTGCCGACAGCTGGGATGCCGCTTTCGATTGGGACAATGATGCGTGCGACGAAGTTATCTTCGGCTTCCCCGCCTCTTCGGGCTACTCCTATTGGAACTATCAGGGTGACACATACTGGTGGACGGTTCCAGCGCGTGCCAAGTATTATTTCAACGACTCCAAGTCAAAGGGCGGCGACCACAACTGCAAGTATGCGGCTTCTCCGAGTTATGCTCCCAATGGTGTGCTCTACACCTACGAACTGGGAATGCCCGTAGAGAAGTTCCGGAAATATCCCGGCGACGCCAGAATGACGCTCTATAGGAATCTGGGCAACAGTAGACGTGAGGGAATGTTCATCTACGGTTCGCTGGAATATGTCGATGATAATGGCGAGACGAAGAAGATCAAGGCTCCCGAGGTCGACTACGAACTGTACATCCGCGACGCCGTCGGTAAGTTCCAGGGTCTTGCGCCCGACCGCTGGCTGACCGCCTCAAACAGCACGCTGCGCGATGGCGACCACAACTCCGGATGGCATTTTGCCAAATATCCGTTCTATGGCGACGACGATCCCGGCCAGATGGAGAGCGACTACACGGAGATCCGTCTTCCGGAGGTCATCTATTCGCTGGCCGAGTGCAAGCTGCGCGCCAATGACACCGAGGGCGCGGCGAAACTGCTCAACAGCGTGCGCCGTCGCAACTATCCTGCCGGGGTGCTTTCCGATGTGCTCTATGCTCCAGAGGGCAACGTTAAGCTTGATATGAACGAGATGCTCGATGAGTGGGGACGCGAGTTTTTCGCCGAGAGCCGTCGCCGCATAGACCTCATCCGTTTCAACAAGTTCACTTCCGGAACGTGGTGGGACAAGTCACCTGATGCCGACGACCATACAAAGATATTCCCCATCATGCGTCCAATCCTGAATGCAAATCACAATCTTGTGCAAAATCCGGGATACAGCGATTAATATATTTATATAAAGGTGTAAAACATAATGAGCCGTCCGTCTCCCGTCTCCATCATGTATGGAGTGGGAGCGGGCTCTCAAAAACCATAACAGATATGAAACTGAAACATTTATTTTCCGCAATCGCAGGATTGCTGCTCACCGCAGCCATGACAGGATGCGATGAAGAGAAGGATTTTGTCGTCATAGACGGCAATCTGCCCATAAAGACCTCCACGCTCTATATGATAGGTGACGCTACACCGGGCGGATGGAGTCTCGACGATGCCACCCGGCTTCAGCCCACCGAGGCCGATGCGCTCGTGTTCACGTGGGAGGGAACACTCAACTCCGGAGAAATGAAGCTGTGTCTCGCTCCCACGGGATGGGACGTAGCTTTCATCCGTCCTGAGAACAACGGCGAGGAAATCACAAAGACGTCTGTCGCCAACCGTCCGTTCGTCATGTATGCCGGCGATCCGGACAACAAGTGGCGGATTGCCGAGTCCGGTAAATACAGGCTCACCTTTGACCTTCGCAACTGGACCATGGCTTCTGAGTATCTTGGCGCAGCCGTTGAAGAACCGTCAGAACCGGTGATATTTGAGCCTATTGTCACCGACGTGCTCTATATCGTAGGCGAGGCCACTCCCTCGGGATGGAACATCGACGCCCCGACGCCGACGGTCAAGACGGCCGACTACATGTTCGTCTATGAAGGCGAGCTGAACGGCGGCGAGTTGAAGGCCTGTATCTCGACCGGCGACTGGGGAGCTCCTTTTGTGCGTCCGTCGTTCAACGGCTGCAAGATAGGCAAGAGCGGCGTTGAGTCTGCCGACATCGTGTTTGCGGCTTCTCCCGATGACAAGTGGGTCGTTGAAACCGCCGGCATCTACCGTCTCACGTTCGACCTTGAACATGGAAAGCTGGCTGCCGAATATCTCGGTGAGCCGGAAGCCGGCGACAAGAAGACTCCAATAGAGACCGCCACGCTGTATATGATAGGTGACGCCACTCCCAACGGATGGAGCATGGATGAGGCGAGCGAGTTCGAGAAGTCGGCCGACAATCCCTATATCTTCACCTGGCAGGGGCGTCTCGTTCAAGGCTCGATGAAGGCCTGCACCGAGCGCGACGGTTCTTTCTCGTGTCCTTTCCTGCGTCCTTCATCAAATGGCGTTGAGATCTCTTCAGCCGGCGTGGCCTCGCCTGATTTCGTGTACACTAAAAATCCCGATGACCAGTGGAGAATAACCGAGGAAGGAACATACAAGATAACCTTCGATCTTGAGAACTGGACAATAACAGCAGAGAAATTGAATTAAACCGATGAAAGCCACGGTTCTTCCGTCCAGCTTCGTAAATGAGCAGAGACGGAAATGCCTCTTTGACAAAATGGGAATCCGTCACCGGAAATGTTACATGACCCGTGTAACAGTGTTACATGGGCCGCGTAACAGTGTTACTTGGGCCGTGTAACGCCGTTACATGGGTCGTGTAACAAATCCGGTTGTGGCGGGGATATGGCTTACGGAGATTACGCCTGTCCCTCCGGAGCGACGGCCCGGTCACTCAGGAAGACGGATTTCTTCCGGTTGGGCGGAAGAGCCGTGAAATTGAAAAAACAAAACTATCAAATATGAAAAAGATGACAATATTGACAATGGCCATTGCGGCTGCCGCAATGTTCAGCTCGTGCAGTGATGATGAAGAAATGCGCTATCCGCCGTCGTATGACCTTTCGGACATGCCTGTCGTTGAGGGTGTGCATGACAACGCGAAAGCTCCGCTCTATTGGAGCGTTTATGAGTATTGCATGGAGGAGCAGGCCAAGGGCGTGAGCAATAACGATATGGACCTGACGTCGGAACAGTGGGACAACATCATCGACTGGGTGGCGTCCGACCTCAAGCCTTACGGCTATAACATGGTGTGCACTGACGGATTCATCCCGATGCTCGCCAACGACGGGAGCGGATATATGACCCATTACGGCTCCGTGGCGCTGAAGGATCTTGTAGCCAAGTGCAAGGCTAAAGGGCTCGAACTCGGGGTCTATGACAATCCGCTGTGGATTCACGGTCCGCGGGAGACGAAGATATCAGGAACGGACTATACTTTCGGTGACCTCTACTACAACAGCGAGACCGACAAGGACGTCTGGTACCCCAATGCCGAGGACACATGGTTCCACTGGGTTGTGGCCGACCATCCCGGTGCCAAGGAATATATTGACGGTTTCTTCAAGCATTACAGCGAGCTGGGCGTGAAGTTCATCCGCATGGACTTCCTCTCGTGGTATGAGGACGGCAGAGACCGCGGAATGGGTACCGTGAGCCGTGGATACGGCCGCAGGACATACGCCCGTGCGATGTACTATATTGCTGAGGCCGCCAAGAAGTATGGCGTGTTCACGTCTCTTGTCATGCCTCACATGTATAACGACGCTGAGGTTGAGGCCAGATATGGAAACATGGTGAGAATCGTTGCCGATACCGGCGGTGGCGGATGGAGCCATTGCTCGTCGAGCGACAAGGGCAAGCTGTACACCACGTGGCCCAACTGCAACAATCAGTTTGACGGATTCATCCATTGGTCGCACATTGCCGGACGCAACAAGGTAATCCTCGACGGCGACTTCATCCGCCTCAACACATTCGAGAGCGATACCGAGCGTGAGACCGTCGTATCATTGCAGCTGATGGCCGGAGGCCCGGTAGCAGTATCCGATCAGCCTTCAACCATCGGTGACAACCTCCGGTTCTACACCAATTCTGAACTGCTTGAGCTCAACCGCGACGGTTTTGTCGGCAAGCCTGTGAGCGACAATCTGCTTGACAAGAACAACGAGATATGGTATGGTCAGATGTCCAACGGCGACTACGTAATAGGACTGTTCAACCGCGACGGTTCGACCGTCACACGCTCGGTGCGTTTTGCCGATATTGGCATCAGCGGTGAGTGGAACGTTCGTGATCTTTGGGAACACGCCGATGAGGGCAAGGCCACGCAGCTTTCGGTCAATATCCCGGCCCATGGCTGCAAGATAGTGAGATTGAGCAAGTAGCAACTCATCTTAGCCTTTCCCCCCCCAAAAAAAAAAAGGGGGAAGGCTTCCTTTAACTTCATAAAAATAACAATAATGAACCTAAGAAAACAGATTGCAACCGCGTGTTGCGCACTTATGGCGATGGCAGCACAGGCACAGACGGTGACTTCGCCTGATGGCAACATCAGCCTTAGTTTTTCTCTCAACGAGAAAGGCGTGCCGACATATAAGATTGACTACAAGAAAAAGGCCGTGGTGAAGCCGAGTACGCTCGGAATAGAACTCAACGAAGAGAACTCGCTGATGGACTCGTTCCGCATCAACAACACCACGACATCGACATTTGACGAGACGTGGCAGCCGGTGTGGGGCGAGACACGCGACATCCGCAACCACTACAATGAGCTTTTCGTTGAGATGGAAAAACCGTCGAACGGGCGTTACATGAACCTCCGTTTCCGTGTCTATGACGACGGCGTGGGCTTCCGCTACGAGTTCCCGCAGCAGCAATATCTGCCTTACTTCGTGGTGAAGGCAGAGCACACGCAGTTCGCCATGACGGGCGACAACACCGCGTGGTGGATTGCCGGCGACTACGACACGCAGGAATATGACTATACGGAGTCGAAGCTGTCGGAAATCCGCGGACTGATGAAGGGAGCCATCTGCGGCAATGTGTCGCAGACCTCGTTCTCGCCTACAGGTGTACAGACCTCGCTTCAGATGAAGACGTCCGACGGCATTTACGTCAACATACATGAGGCGGCATTGGTGGATTATTCGTGCATGCACCTTGATCTCGACGACAAGAACTTCATCTTCACATCGCAGCTTACGCCCGACGCTCAGGGCAACATGGCACACATGCAGACTCCCTGCAAGACTCCGTGGCGTACTGTCATCATCAGTGATGATGCGCGCGACATGCTCTCGTCCAATCTCATACTTAATCTTAACGACCCGTGTAAGTATGAGGATACGTCATGGATTAAGCCCGTCAAGTACGTAGGCGTATGGTGGGAGATGATCAACGGCTGCCAGCAGTGGTCATATACCAACGACCTGCCGTCTGTTATGCTTGACGAGACGGATTATACGAGGGTGAAGCCTCACGGACGTCATGGCGCCAACAACGAAAATGTGAAGAAATATATCGACTTTGCCGCCAAACATGGTTTCGATCAGGTGCTTGTTGAGGGCTGGAACGTCGGATGGGAAGACTGGTTCGGCCACTCCAAGGACTATGTGTTCGATTTCGTCACCCCTTATCCCGACTTCGACATCAAAATGCTCAATGACTATGCCCATTCCAAGGGCGTACGCCTTATGATGCATCATGAGACATCGGCATCGGTCCGCAATTACGAGCGTCACCTGGAGGCTGCCTACAATCTTATGAATAAGTACGGATACAATTCGGTTAAGAGTGGATATGTGGGTAACATCATTCCCCGTGGTGAGCATCATTATGGTCAGTGGATGAACAATCACTACCTCTATGCCGTGAAGGAGGCAGCCAAGCATCATATCATGGTCAATGCGCATGAGGCCGTTCGCCCGACAGGACTATGCCGCACATATCCCAACCTTATAGGCAACGAGGCCGCACGCGGCACGGAGTATGAGGCAACTAACGGAAATAAGGCTTTCCATACAACTGTACTTCCGTTCACCCGTCTGCAGGGAGGTCCGATGGACTATACTCCGGGTATCTTTGAGATGGACATGGATAAGATGAATCCGAACAACAAGAATCATGTCAACTCCACACTGGCACGCCAGCTGGCTCTTTATGTCACGATGTACAGTCCGCTTCAGATGGCAGCCGATATTCCGGAGAACTATGAGCGTTTTATGGATGCCTTCCAGTTCATAAAGGATGTGGCTGTAGACTGGGATGACAGCCGCTATCTTGAGGCCGAGCCTGGACAGTATGTTACGGTTGCGCGCAAGGCCAAGGGCACTGGCAATTGGTTTGTTGGCTGTACGGCCGGTGAGAACGGCCACGCCTCTGTGCTTAAGCTTGATTTCCTTGATAAAGGCAAGAAATATATTGCAACTGTATATGCCGATGCCAAGGATGCACACTATCGCGACAATCCTCAGGCTTACACAATCTCAAAGGGCATCGTCACGGCGAAGAGCGTGCTGAAGCTGAAGGCTGCGCCCGGCGGTGGATATGTCATAAGCATCATGGAGATGAAGAATGCTGCCGATGTGAAAGGCCTGAAGAATCTGAAATAATAAATACGATATCTATAGTATAAAAGAGATACAATGAAGAAGATATTATCTTTTATTACATTATTCATTAGTTCAGTAGTTGCAGTGTTGGCAGCAGGAACGGAACCTTGTTCCAATCCTGTTGCCGACCAGGCAGCCATTGTCATCTCCGGTGACATGCGCTTTACGGTTCTTACGCCCGAAATGATACGCATAGAGTGGCGTAGTGGCAGCGACAAGAAGTTTGAGGATCATAAAACATTTGCGGTTGTCAACCGCCGCCTGCCTGTGCCTCACTACACGAAGACCGAAGATGAAACCTTTTTGTATATAACAACCGACAAGCTGAAACTGCAATACCGCAAGGGCTCGTTCCCCGGAACATTCAACCCTGCCAGCTCGCAGAACCTTAAGATAACGTTCCAGATGGACGGACGCACCGTGACATGGTATCCGTGGAAGAAGGACGCACTCAATCTGAAGGGTACAGCCCGTACGCTCGACGGAGCCAATGGCGACAACAAGCGCAGTGAGATGGACGACGGCATTATATCGCGTTCCGGCTGGGCTGTCATTGATGACTCGGATGCCGCACGCCGTGGCGACGGCAGCAAGTCGATGTTGCTTGTGCCCAATTCGGAGACCGGCATTGACTGGCTCGGACAGCGTGAAGACCCGGAAGGAATGGACTGGTATTTCATGGGCTACGGCCACGACTATAAGAAGGCATTGAAAGACTTCACGCTTATTTCCGGCAAGATACCCATGCCGCCACTGTGGGCTTTAGGCTACTGGTACAGCAAGTATCAGGACTACTCTGCTCAGGAATTCCGTGACCTTGCCAAGGAAATGCGTGACAACGACCTTGCATGCGATGTTATGGTCATCGATACCGACTGGCACGGACAGGACTGGACAGGGTGGAGCTGGAACAAGAAGCAGTTCCCTGACCCTGCCGGTTTCCTCAAGGCTCTGCACGAGGAGGACGGACTGAAAGCCACGCTTAACCTTCACCCGGCTTATGGCGTTGACTCAGATGAGGACAATTATGCTGCGTTCAAGGCGGGACTTGAAGGGGAGGTGAGTCCCGATGGAAACGGCAACATTCCGTGGAGGTTGGACAACGGCAAGTTCTATAAGTCGCTATTCACGAACATTCTGCGCCCTCATGAGAACATAGGCTGTGACTTCTGGTGGCTCGACTGGCAGCAGGAACTGACAAGTAAGTATGTTCCTGAACTGAGCAATACGTTCTGGTGCAACCATGTTTTCTACGAGGACATGCGTCTTAACCATCCCGACCGTCGCGCCTTCATCTTCCACCGCTGGGGCGGACTGGGCAACCACCGCTACCAGATCGGTTTCTCTGGCGATGCGCTCATCAATTATCCTACACTGGCATTCGAGCCTTACTTTACGGCAACAGCGTCAAATGTCGGTTATTGCTGGTGGGGACATGACCTCGGCGGACATGCCTTCACGAGTGAGAATATCGTGAACGACCCTGAGCTTGTACTCCGTTGGATTCAGTTCGGTGTGTTCACACCTATCTTCCGCACTCATGCCACCAGCGACTCGCGCATAGAACGCCGTATATGGAAATTCTCCAACTTCCCAACGATGCGCGAGGCCGTAAACCTGCGCTACTCTCTCATACCTTATATATATACAATGGGACGTAAGGCATACGATGAGGGTATAGGCATCTGCCGTCCGCTATATTATGACAATCCTGATGCCGAGGAGGCATATACATACGAAGGTGAGTATATGTTTGGCGACGACATTCTCGTATATCCGATTACCAAGCCAGCCACTAACGGCAAGGTTGAACTGAAAGTATGGCTGCCAGAGGGAGAATGGTTTGAGGCATGCACCGGTGAGCGTCTCAGCGGAGGACCCCATAACCGTACTTTTGGCGCAAGTGACATACCTTATTATTATAGAGCTGGTGCCATTATTCCCAACTATCCAAAGGTTAAGAACCTCAAGACACGTCCGGAGAACCTTGTGCTGAAGGTTATTCCGGGTGCCGACGGTGAGGCTAAACTCTACGAGGACGAGAACGACACCGAGGGATATCGCGGTGACAAATACACTTTTACACGCATGACACAGACCGTCAGCGGCAATGCAAGCACAGTGACCGTCTATCCGGCAGAGGGCTCATTCCCCGGAATGCCCGAGAGCCGCAGCTACACGATAGAGATGTTGTATTCCGGCAAACCTTCGTCTGTGAAAGTGAACGGAATGACATACAATGAAGGTTCGGAAGAAGGTTTCTGGACTTACGATGCAACGACAAAGACAACGATAATACGTGTACCGAAGACCGTATGCAACAGCACACTGACCATGGAGGTGGAAAGCGGTGCTGCAGCCATTTCATCAGTAGTGTCTTCTGTAACAGATAAATTCATGTTCGACCGCGCAGCCAATGAGCTGCGCGTGTCGTTCAGTGAGCTGCAACCGCGCGTTTCTCTTGATGTATATATGTCTATACCAAAAACCGGGTTCATGCACTTTCGCATGAACCCGGTTTTGGGTATTGTCTGATGATGGATGCCTTAACTGATGATGGCGTTTGGAAATATGGCCATCGTAACAGAACCTGTTACATGATTTATCTTATTTTCAACACCGGAGCAATTGTGTTGACCTTTTTCGGCAGGGTGACGGTGAGCCTTCCGTCGGCCTGTGAGAATTTCACCTTACCATAGCCGAGCAGTTCTATTGACTTTATTTTTTCGTCGGCAAGGCTGCGGATGCTTACTGTCATGTCGTCTGGCCATGCGAGGGCCGTGGCGTAGATGACATTGTCCTTGGCGGTGAAGCGGATTTCGTCGGCGCCGGCCTTGGTGTATTGGCCGTCGTTGAAACCCTGAGCCTTGATGGCAATGTCGCTGTCAGCGATGGGCCCCTCACCGAAGATGCGCCACGGACGGGTGCCGACGATGCTCTCCTTGTTGACTTTCATCCACGCACCGAACTCACGGAGTATGGCTTCTTCCTTCTCGTCGAACGTTCCGTCGGCCCTGAGCGGCACGTTGAGCAACATGTTGCCGTTCTTGCTCACGATGTCGACAAGCAGTTTCACCACCGTTGCGGCCGACTTATAGCGGTTACGCTCATATGTCGAATTGTTATAGTGCCAGTCGCCGAGACAGTTGCAGCACTGCCACGGCTGTTCCATAATCCTGTTAGGCGCTCCGCGCTCAACGTCCCAGACGAGAGCCTCCTTCTGTTCGTCGGTGAGTATCTTGCCGAACACCACTCCCGGGTCGGGCTTGCCTCCGTTGCGGGGCCGTGTCGCGGTCTTCGTCTTCAGATGACGGTTGTACATGTGCGCCGTAATCTTCATACCCGCGTCGCTCACCGGATAGAAGGGCAGGACGGTGACGTCAAAGTAGATAAGGTCGGGCGAATAGCGGTTGATGGCGTCGAGCGTGCGGTTGTAGAAGTTGGTGACATATTCCTCCGTCGGTATCACGGCACCGTTGCCCCATCCCCACTGACTGTGTATTCCCTTGTTGTCCCACATCTTGTCGCTCATGTCGTGGTCCTGGGCGTAGAGCTTTTGCGGGTCGAGCCCTTTCCACCATTTCTCTGTTCCGTCGGCGTTGAGGCGGTAGCCGTCCTCTTTCGTCAGCCATCCGTCATATTTCACACCGCGTTTTTCTCCTTTCAGGTCGAAACGCCGCGCCGGCTCATACCACATCCAAGCGTGGTCGGCGTGAAACGATATGCCGAAAGGCAGTCCCGCCTTCTTCGTTGCCGCCGCCCATTCGGCGAGGATGTCGCGCCGCGGTCCGATGTTCATGGAGTTCCATTCCTGATACTGGCTGTCCCAGAGGTCGAAGTTGTCATGATGATTGCCGAGCACGAAGAAGTATTCGGCGCCAATCTCCTTGTAGAACTGCACGAGCTTTTCCGGTTCCCACTTCTCCGCCTTGAACAGCGGCAGCACGTCTTTGAAGCCGAATTCCGACGGATGGCCGTAGTGTTTGAGATGGTAGTTATACTTGCCTGTACCTTCCATGTACATCTCGCGGGCCATCCAGTCGCCCGAGCCTTCCACGCACTGCGGTCCCCAGTGAGCCCAAATACCGAACTTGGCGTTGCGGAACCATTCGGGCGTCTCGTATTGGCGCAGCGACTCCCATGTCGGTTCATACAGTCCTTTATCCATCGGCTCCTGCGCCTCGCTTACTTTCACTTGATATTCCTGTGCCTTGACGGCCGTTGAGGTAATCAATAATGCTGTGGCAACAGTTATGTTGCGGATAGTCTTATACATTATGTTATATAGTTATTGGTGAATACACATTATATTATATGGTCATCGGTGACGTCATTCAAATATCAGCTCAACGGGGCCCATCAGTCCCGACGGAAGCAGCGGCGAGTCGGCGGTGAAGAACTTGAAGCAACCTACGGTCTTGCGGCCCTTCGACGGACGTGGCGTACCGTCGCGCAGCCAGTCGGGAATGGACTTCATGAAGCATCCGGCAACGGGCGAGCCCGGTGCATAGGTATATCGGAACGGCTCCGACCATTCGATGTCGTCCGGTTCATGCTCGTCTCCTATCATGCGGTTGGGCCACAGATTGGTCACGTCTATTTCAATTGTATTGATGCCTTTCTGCAGAGCCGCCGTGACGTCGAGCAGGAACGGAGCCTTCCACATAACGGGGAATGTCTTTCCGTTGACACGCACGGCTGCCATATTCTTGACGTCACCAAGACTGAGCACGGCGCGCCGTCCGTTCATCTGCTTCTTCTTCAGTGTCACGGTGCGGGTGTAGGTGGCAGTGCCGGAGAAATAGCGGATGGCGTCCGTCGGCGATGTAGTCCAGTCGAAGAGCGTATCGGTCGTGACGGTCGTCGGACCATCGGGCGATGTTGGGAAGGAGAGAGTCCAGTCATTGCTGAGATTTACGGATGCGGCGGGAGTGTCGCTGCGCCGGGTGAGCAGTGCGTTTTCTGACGGATTGGCTCCTGCGGCATACATATCGGCAGTCGGTGTCATGGGTTGCAGACCGCAGATGACGAGGAAGCGCGAGCCGTTCGGCTCAATCGTGACGACGATGCTGTCCTTCTGCTGCAGCGCGTCCATCGTGACGGAGTAGGGGTCCCACAGTTCCACGCTGCGGTCTCCGATGAAGGCGGCCATGCGGAGCGTGTCGGCCACCGTGCGGTCCGTCGGGTTGCAGAGGAAGATGATGTCATTGGCGCCGTCCGTGCGGCGGTATGTCTTGAAGCGGTCCGTCAGACGGAGCTGGTCCTTGGCCGGCACGCCGCGCTGCAACAGCGACTGACACCGCGCCATGTAGTCGAACAGCGCGCGCGCACCGCCCGCCTTCCACCATGTTTGCCCGGGCACAAACTGCGTTCCCCACTTGCCGAACGACATTCCCGGCTCAATGTCCGGCCACGGATTGGCGGCGCCGGCGTGGAGCATCATGCGGTTTACGCCGGTGCAGAAAGCACGGTCGCACACAGGCTTTAGCGTCTGCGGGTCGTCCTGCCATGCGTGGAGCGGCCAGCACGTGAAGGCTTCGGCCACAAGCATGGGGCGCTGCGTGTTGCGCATCACCTTCTCATGGCCGGCCATGTCCTTCCATCCCCAGTTGGGCTCAACCCAGAACTCGGTGGCAACGATGGCGTTGGGCGACTCTTTCAGAATCTTGTAGATGTCGAGCACGCGGAACGGCTTCTGTCCGCCCGTGCCGTAAGGCTCGATGAGCAGCTTCATGCTCGGCGTCCGTTCGGCCAGCTCGGCCATGTAGCCGTAGTAGTTTTCGGCGAAGAGCGACGTCAGCACGTCGGTGAAATCCTTTTTGAACCGGGCGTCCTCTTCCTTGCTGCCGATTATGGCGCGTCCGACGATAGAGGGCAGATAGGGCATCAGGCTGTAACCCTTGCGCGAGCGGAACTCGTCGGGCAGAACGACGCTCCAGTCCTGTCCGCCCGCCTCGTAGCTGTCAATCTCGATGCGGTTGAACGTCTTGCCGGCCATGTCACCGGCCAAGTCAATGAGCATCTGCGGGTAGCCGTCCCAAAAGTGTTTCACGGCTTCGCGGCGCATCTTGTCACATTCCAGTCCCTGACCCGACACCGGCGACTGCGCGTCATTGGTCTTTCCGTTGGTCGTGTGGCCGAAACGCAGCACAGCGAGGCGGGTCTTCAGTGTCTCCGCCATCTGCCGCGGAACGGTCAGGGTTCCGTCTTTCGCCATATATTGCGTCAGGTCGACGATGGCGTCCTTGCCGACGGTCGAGTCGGCGGGCATGGCCAGCACGGCGATGTCCTCATAATAATCATATTTCGGGTCTACGTCGGGACGGGGGAGCCGAACCGAAAATCCGCCTTTCGTCTTTCCTTTTTTTATTTTCAGAATATCCTCCGCCGTCAGCCGTGTCTCGGAGAACACGAGTTTCTGCATCGAATATTCCGGCGTGACATTGCCGTAGGCGCTCGACGACCATCCCGGACAGTTGTGCGTGCCGAAACTCAGTCCTAACCGCCGGCACTCCTCCATCGCCCAGCGCATCATCGTCTTCCATTTCTCGCTGCCGATGGCGCATGTCGGGTCGCCGACAAGGCTCTGCATGTCGCCGCCAATCTGGAAGTTCTGCACTCCCGCCAGCCCTGCGGCCTTAAACGCCTCAAGGTCTTTGGTGATGCCTTCTTTCGTGACGAGTCCGTCCATCCACTGCCAGATGATGAGCGGGCGGTTTTCGTCCGTTGGTTTGAGAAAACCGTCCTTGTATGGCGTCTGTGCGCCGATGGTGATGGGCAGACCGGCAATGAGCACGGCCGCCATTGACAGATATTTCCTTATTATGTTCATATTATCGTTTTATTTATTATCGTTTATTTCAAACGCAAAGACGCTATGACGCGAAGTTTTTTTATTTGAACACAGAGACACGGAGACACAGAGATTTTATATTTTAAACGCAAAGGCCGCAAAGACGCAAAGTTTTTATTCTCTGTGTCTCTGTGCCTCTGTGTTCTGATATAAAAATCTTTGCGTCATAGCGTCTTTGCGTTTAAATAAACAACACCATCTTATTCCCCTTTGACCTCCACGGTTATCGTCTGTCCGGCTGTCGTCTCGACGTCATATTCATAGACCTCGCTGAGCGGCTGAGTGGTGATGCGTGCCTGTTCGCTGATCATGGGGCGCAGTGTCGGCTGCTGGCCGTAGAAGGGATTGGGGTTGTCGCCTTTTGCCTTGGTCGGAAGATTGAGCGGAACGTATGATCGCAGACGGAGACGGCCGCCGGTG
>ERZ780208.1620-NODE-1620-length-17688-cov-3.092100_pt1 | contig 17688 bp, 9 predicted proteins | sample MGYA00511167_ERZ780208 | MGnify/ENA primary metagenome ERZ780208 (study PRJEB29588, sample SAMEA2159202) | human gut metagenome | biome: human gut; feature: human-associated habitat; material: faeces | place: Denmark | collected 2008/2010 ... | reverse complement strand
ACTGTGCAAACAGATAAAAAGTGACTTCAACACCTGCCATATCCCCGTGGTGCTGCTCACTGCACGGACTGCCATCGAACAGAACATCGAGGGACTGCGCATCGGTGCGGACGATTACATCACCAAACCGTTCAACACCAATCTGCTGATTTCGCGCTGCAACAATCTGGTAAACTCGCGTATTCTTCTGCAGGAGAAGTTCAGCAAGCAACCACAGGCTTTCGCACAGATGCTTGCCACCAATCCCATAGACAAGGAGATTCTGGACCGCGCCATGACAGTCATTGAGAAACATCTGGACGATACGGAATTCAACGTCAACGTCTTTGCACGTGAAATGGCAATGGCACGCACCAATCTGTTCACCAAGCTGAAGGCTATCACCGGGCAAACTCCGAACGACTTTATCCTGACTATCCGCCTGAAGAAGGGTGCCCTGATGCTGCGCAACAATCCGGAACTGAATATCACCGAAATTTCGGACCGGATAGGTTTCAGTTCTTCACGCTATTTCTCCAAATGCTTCAAGGACATTTACCACGTCAGCCCGCTGGCCTACCGCAAAGGAGAGAATGGAGGAGAGGAAAGTACGGAAGACAGTGAAGAGACATCTTAATATTGTACATCAAGCCATCGCATGACACGGTTTGTACTTTTTCTCCCCTCCCTTGTACTTCCTTATACACCCGATTCCACAAAACCTCTTACCTTTGACCTCAGAATTACAATCTAAAGTCAAAGAACTATGAAGCATTTTTCCCCCTTGTGGTCTCTGCTTCCCGGTGCAGCCCTGATAGCGGGATGCGGAAGCCAATCTAAAGACAAGACTTCGGAGCACTCTCCGCAGAAGCCCAATGTAGTATATCTGATTGCTGATGACCTGGGCATCGGCGACCTGAGTTGTTACGGTGCCACCAAAGTAAGCACTCCCAACATCGACCGCCTTGCCGGACAAGGCATGCAGTTTACCAACGCTTATGCCACTTCTTCCACCAGCACCCCTTCCCGCTTCGGCCTGCTGACAGGCATGTATCCCTGGCGACAGAAGAATACCGGCATTGCTCCGGGCAATTCCGAACTCATCATCGATACCGCCTGCGTCACTATGGCCGATATGTTCAAGGAAGAAGGCTACGCCACTGCAGCAGTGGGCAAGTGGCACCTCGGCCTGGGCCCTAAAGGCGGTACAGACTTCAACCACTCCATCAAACCGAACACCCAAGACATCGGCTTTGACTATGAATACATCATCCCCGCTACCGTCGACCGCGTTCCCTGCGTCTTTGTAGAGAACGGACATGTAGTGGGTCTCGACCCCAACGACCCTATCACTGTGAGCTACGACCACAAGGTCGGTGACTGGCCCACCGGTCTCGAAAACCCCGAACTCGTCAAGATGAAACCCAGCCAGGGGCACAATAACACCATCATCAACGGCATCCCCCGCATCGGCTGGATGACCGGCGGCAAATCTGCCCTTTGGACAGACGAAGACATTGCCGACGTGATTACAGACAAAGCTAAGAACTTCATCACAGCCCATAAAGACGAACCTTTCTTCCTTTATATGGGTACGCAAGATGTACATGTTCCCCGCGTGCCACATCCGCGTTTCGCCGGCAAGAGTGGTTTGGGCGTACGTGGCGACGTCATCCTCCAGCTGGACTGGACCGTGGGTGAAATCATGCACACTTTGGACAGCCTCGGCATTGCCGACAACACCATTTTTGTATTCTGCAGTGACAACGGTCCCGTCATAGACGACGGCTATCAGGACCAGGCACGCGAACTGCTGAACGGCCATACTCCCATGAAGCACTACCGCGGTGGGAAGTACAGCGCTTTCGATGCCGGTACCCGCATTCCCTTCATTGTACGCTGGCCCAATGGCATCAAACCCGGCAAACAACAAGCCCCCTTCTCCATGATTGATGTATACGCTTCATTCGCCGCCCTGCTGAACCATCCGCTGGAAGCAGGCATCGCTCCCGACAGCCGCGACCAGCTCAACAACTTCCTGGGAACCGATACTGCCGGATGTGACTATATTGTACAACAGAATCTGGACAATACACTCTCCATTATCCAAGGAGACTGGAAATACATAGAGCCCAGCGACAAGCCGGCACTGGAGTATTGGACAAAAATAGAAATGGGCAACGCCCCGCAGCCCCAACTGTACAATCTTTCCATTGATCCGTCCGAAAAAGACAATGTGGCAGAAGCCCATCCGGACAAGGTAAAAACGCTCTCTGCCCTACTGGAAGAGGTGAAGGAAGCAAAGAACCAAAGTGAAAGGGAATAAAAGTACAAGAGTGGTATAGTTCGCAAGTTTTGTACGAATTCGTACTTTTTGCGAACTATTAACTAATGCATTTGTATATTCCATCCCCTACATTTGCGATGTGATTCAACTCTGAAGTGAGTACAAAACAAAGAAACAACCTTTATTAATAACTAATTAAATTAATATTTATGAAACAGAAATCCAGCTTCTTTAAAGCATTAGGTATTATGTTGCTTTCTGTCCTATTTGCCACGCAGGCCAATGCACAGAATCTCACAGTAACAGGTACAGTGACTGACAACTTAGGTCCGGTGATTGGTGCTTCTATCCAGGTGGAAGGAACAAGTAACGGATGTATCACAGACATTGACGGAAACTACACCCTTCCCAATGTTCCGGCAAACGCAACTCTCGTATTCTCCTATATCGGATATCAGACACAAAAGATTGCCGTAGGCGGAAAGACCAAAATCGACGTAAAACTGGCAGAAGACAGCCAATTGCTGCAGGAAGTTGTCGTAGTGGGTTACGGCGTTCAACGTAAGAGTGACCTGACCGGTGCAGTTGCTTCTGTAAAAGCAGCAGATGCATTGAAGAATACCCCGACCGGTAATGTATCCGATGCATTGCAGGGACGTATGGCCGGTGTATCAGTTCTCTCTGGTTCCGGTAATCCTACTGAAGACAATACCATCCGTGTACGTGGTATCAACTCTATCACAGCAGAAACCGGTCCTTTGGTTGTTATCGACGGTTTCATCGGTGGTTCCCTTCAGTCGTTGAATCCTTCCGATATTCAATCTATCGAAGTATTGAAAGACGCATCTGCAACAGCTGTTTACGGTTCTCGCGGTGCAAACGGTGTCCTCTTGGTTACTACTAAAAATCCTGACAAAGATAAATTGACTGTATCTTTTAATGCTTTTGCTAATATCAAGACAGTAGCTAAGTATGCTGACAACCTCTCTCCATACGAATATGCCAATTTGGTGAACGAATTCGGTAAAGAAAAATTTGGTTATGAAGACAACCACTATTACAGTGCAGCAGAGCTAGAAGCTTTCAAGAACGGAACAGCAGGTTTCGATTACTCAAGAGAAATTTTCCGCACTGCAGTTACCCAGAACTATGAACTCTCTATAGCCGGTGGTGGCGAGAAAACCACTTTCTTAGCATCACTCCGTTATCAAGATGACAAAGGTATCATTAAAGAATCAGACAGTCAAATCTACAGTTGGCGCTTGAAGATGGATACTAAAATCAAAAAATGGTTGACAGCCGGACTGAATATTTATGGACACTATCGCAATAATACAGCTCCCCGTATCACACAATACGATGGTTTGATTCAACAAGCCATGTACTTCCCTAGCACAATCTCTCCTAAAAAGGAGAACGGAGAATATAACAACGCCTTCTTTGATGGCAGTCCAACCTACAATCCTATGGGATACATTTGGGAATCAAACAACTCCAACAAGACCATTAATAATCGTCTTCAGGGATACGTACAGTTCAATATATTGGATGGACTAACATTCCGTTCACAATTAGGTGTCCTATTCGACAACCGACTGAACACTTCAGTAGAAAACGAAGATAGCTATTACAACTACAAGAACAAAATGACCCAAGGACAATCGCGCAGTTACTGGAATACTTCCTGGCTGAACACCAATACACTGAGTTATGTCAAGGAGTTCAATAAAAATCACCGTATCAATGCAACAGCTGTATTCGAACAATCCTACGATAATAATTACAACCACACAAGTACTGCCTATAATCTGGATTATATCGACCGTATTGGTATTAACAACTTGGCATGGTCTGACGCTAATCTTGCCGCTATCGGTTCAGATCGCATCATCAATACATTGATGTCAGGCATGTTACGTGTCAATTATGTATTCATGAATCGCTATATGATTACGGCTTCCATACGCGCCGACGGCTCTTCACGATTGAAAGACAAATGGTGTTACTTCCCTTCCGCCGCTTTGGCTTGGGATTTGAAACAAGAAAACTTCTTGAAAGAGAACAGTTTCATCGACCAACTAAAACTTCGTTTAGGTTATGGCTCCGTAGGTAATCAATCAGTAGAAGCTTATCGTATTTACTCCAAAATGTCACCCGTAAGAAACAGCGATGGCAGCACTTCCTATAAAGTAGACCGTCCCGCCGCTCCTTACCTAAAATGGGAACGTAACGACCAGGTCAATGTCGGTATTGACTTTGGTATTCTCAATGGTCGCGTTCGCTTAACAGCCGATTGGTACAACAAAGTATCCAAAGACATTCTACTGGAACTGGCACAACCTACCCACATGGGATACTCGTCATTACTTATGAATTCTGGTGAAATTAAAAATACTGGTGTTGAATTTACTATTAGTGCAGACCCTTTTACCAATAAAGATTTCAACTGGCACACAGACCTTACTTTGGCACACAACAAAGGTACTTATGCCAGTATACCAACTCCCAACCACCGCCAACAGCAAGCTGGTAACTACCAGAACCAATTATTCCAAATGATTGAAGGTGAAAAATTAGGGACATTCTGGGGATATACCTTTGACGGTATCTGGCAGGAAGATGAAGTAAACGCTCCATTCATTGATGCCAACGGGAACGCCACTGGTGAGACCAACGGTAAAGTATATGGAGTTGTTGCAGGTAATTCTAAATATATAGATGTCAACAAAGACGGAAAGATTAACACTGAGGACCAAGGCATTATCGGTTGCGGACAACCGACATTCAACTGGGGTTGGAACAATAGTTTCAATTACAAGAACTTCGACTTTTCATTCTTCGTAGTAGGCTTCCACGGATTCGACATCTATAATGCGACCAAACAGATAGGCTTCGGTCTCATCGGAAGTCAACAGGTAGCTGGTGTAACCCCAATGCGTGACTTCTTGGACCGTTGGACACCTACCCATACTAATACGAATGTACCAGGTTTTACCAATGGAGGAACCGAAAACAAAGATTTCTTCTCCACGCGATTTGTTGAGAACGGAAGTTTTATCAAGATGAAAAGTATTACCTTGGGTTACACATTACCAGAATTGGCTTGTAAAGCATTAGGCATCAGCAACCTGCGCGTATATGCTTCTATTCAAAACCCGTTCCACATTACCAGCTATTCTGGACTGGATCCTGAAGCTACCATGGGTAGTCCATTGGTACAAGGTGTAGACTGGGGTGCATATCCTAACAGCCGTAACTACCTCATTGGTTTAAACTTTGCATTCTAATGATTAACTTTATTAAACAAAAGAACGATATGAAAAAATTAGCATATATAGTAATTACAAGTAGTATGTTCCTCACAACCTCTTGTGTGGACCTGACTCAAGAGCCACAATCCTTCATTACAGAAGAAGAATATATTGCACGTATGGATTTGACCAGCCTGCAACAAGCTACAACAGGGCTTTACAACGATTTATGGAATGGTAACTACGGATTCAACTGCCGCTTGCAACGCATCAATGTATGCGCAGATGACATTACATATCGTGCAGCAAAAGCCAACAATGAACTGGCTAATTACTACCGACTGACCCCCAATATCACAGCCAACAATGCAGACTACAAGACTACATGGGAATTATTCTTTACTGTAATCAACAACGCCAACAAACTCATCAACAAAGCGGTGCTTCCTGAAGACGCTACCTTAGCCAAACAATATGAAGAAGTATTAGGTGAAGCCTACTTCCTCCGTGGATTGTCTTATTTTTATCTGGTACGCATGTATGGTGATTTACCTCTGATTCTGACGGAAGAAGACGCTGCCACTAATATGCCGAGAACAGCTGTAGCCGACATCTATGACCAAGCTATTATTCCAAGTTTAAAAAAGGCAGTAGAACTGTTACCGACCAAGAGCCGTAGCGGTTTTAGCTCCACTCCCTCTAAATGGGCAGCTGAAGCCTGCCTCGCCGACGCCTACATGACTATGGCAGGCTGGCCTTTAAAAAAAGGACAAGAATATTATAGCCTGGCAGCTACAACAGCCAAAAATATCATAGACAACTCTGGACTGTATCTGACCGAGAGCTATGCTGAATTGTGGAAAGAAGCCAACAAAGAACAAGCCAATGAAGTGATGTTTGCCATCCACCATAATGCAAAGCTAAAAACAGCCAGTAACTATGGGAAGTCCTATTATCCAGCCGATTTTATCCCCGCCGGTTGGGCCGATTATTACGGTAACGAAGCCTTCTACTTGAACTATCCAGACGATGAACGGAAAGCCTGGAACTACATGACGGAATGGAACACTAAAAGTGGCCATGTCACTTACAAAGAGAGCGGTGACAAGTTACCTGCTATCTCGAAATATTACAACTATGATAATGGCGCACCGGGTAGTAGCCAGCTTGCCAACGGTATCACCTGCATCTATCGTTATGCCGAAGTCCTGCTGATGTATGCCGAAGCCTCCACTCGTGCAACCAACAGCGTGAATACGCAAGCTATCCAGGCTATTCAGGAAATACAGAAACGTGCCGGATATGCAGACAGCCAACTGACTACCACTACCGACCCCACCGCTTTCACCACTGCAGTGTCCAATGAGCGAGGATGGGAATTCTTTGCCGAAATGAAGCGTTGGTTCGAACTAGTCCGTCTCGAGAAGGTAAGTGAAGTAAGAGCCGAGACTTGGGATGGTTCACTTTTCCAAAGAAACAACCATTATTATTTCCCAATCCCCTACCAACAGATTGAGTTAACACAATGGACCAATAATGCCGGTTATTAATAGAAACAGAATAACACAAAACTTCTAACCTTATTTATCAAGAAATCAAATAGACCTTAATCAATTTGATATGTACGAAAGGGAGGGGCCGTGAGGTTCCTCCCTTTTATTTATCAATACAATGAATACTGCCCCAAAGACATCCAACCAAATAAGGAATGGTCTTGAACGTCAAAAGCAACTATATCACACTATTCCCAATATACCATTAGAGCCTGACATCGCGACAGATATTATTCATTTTGAAACTTTTGTGTAGAAACAAAAGTAGTGAGTAGACCGATATAGGCCCAGAAAGTAATCAATAAAAGAATCTATATCATTGATTTGTCATTCTATCCACACGTATTACCCCCGGTTTTCCACAAAACATCCTCTGCGGCATAGGTACTTTGATTTCCCTTCCATTGAGAACAATCCGAATCCCTTTCAGAGCCGCATTCATGCAAGCATCGGTGACAGAAACCACAATCTCCCCTGCATCTTCCCTTATCAGCACCGCACACGGGGCAGAAGCGGAAAGAGACAAACCTTCTGCCTGCAAACCTTTATTGCCGGGATACAAGACAGCTTCCACCACCTTTCCATCCATAGAGCAGACCGCCTGCACCAGGGTATCGTTCTGCAATACCCGGAACGGCAGTTCATCCGACGGCATCTGCCGGCCTGCATAAACCACATAGCCATAGGTATCATCAACCGGACGCTGTCCATGATTTGCCCACAGACGGAGGATTCTGGCTTCTGAGGGCAAGCCTTGTTTCTTTTCATTCACCTTGTTCCGCTTCACCCAATCTGTGGGACGAGTCTCGCAAGTAACAAATGCTTCACGGGTATACTCAGGAAGTATCCGATAGGCAAACTTACCTTTCTGCACCAGCCAGAGGGGAGTACCATCTGCCGACAAAAGCGAGTGAGTGCCGGAAGCGACAAGCTCCATTTTTCCCCTTTTCATCGAGAAAACTTCATCCGTCCAAGCCGTCTGGTCGATGGTGGTACGAATCTCCCCATCCAGTTCAGGACGCTTATTGGTTACGCCCGCACCCAAAGCTACCATGTAATCTCCCAGAATGAAATAAGACTTATATGCCTTGAAGCCATAAAGAACCTCGTTCAAGCCCTCACTGTTCCCCTTGTCGTTCACACCCTCTTTCGCAGAAGCGTTCATCTTTTCGAAGATATATCCTGCAACGGCATTACTCCCGCCATCCGTAGCACCGGCAGCAAAATTACTCCTGCTGCAATAACCACGCCAATTCTCTACGGGAACCAGCTTGTCCATGCCTTCGCGTGCAGTCACACCCGGGGAAGCGGTGACATCCCAACCGCCCATAATCCGGAAATACTCATCGCCGCTGCGCTGGAACAACGTCATTCCATCCGTCGGATAGAAATTGTAGGCATCAGCAAAACTGGCGGCACTCTCCAGTCCGTCACAACGGACAGAGGCCATATTAATCGTGATATGATAGTCGGGGGTCTTCTTTATCAAGTCGTCGTTGTTGAAGAACCAACGGGTACCGGAATAGACGCCCGGAGCATACGTCTCCATCGTGATGCGATTCTTCTTCACCTCTTGCTGCAATTGCAACAGTTCCCGCTGCTCTTCGGGGGTGAAAGAGTCCATCCAGTTGCCGATAAGGTTATCCAGCATTCCGGCATAAGGGATGGAAAGCTCTGTGGGATTATATACATACGAGCCACGGTCCAGGCAAGGAAGGCGATATCCCTTATAATAATACCAGGCACCACCACGCAGGAAATTAAGAAGTGCCTGCACATTATCCCGGCCCAGATTCTTGGCCCAGGGAGAGCCTTTCAGCATATTCAGCATTTTAAGTGCATTGGAAGTCCCGTCAATGGGATAGCCCCAAATCAGGCATTGCTTTCCATGTCCCCAACCTGCCCCGTCGGCAGTGAATCCCTCAGTCCAGAAAGCATCGGAATACGTAGTTTGGGAGGTCATACTGATACCGCGCTGGCAAACTTCCGCCAGCAAGTCTATCATAGGAATGGAACGGTACATGGCGGCCACGGGCAATAGGGAACGATAGGCCAATGCATTGCCGCCCACCCACCACACATGGTTGCGGAAACGGGAAATGGAAACTACATTCTCATCGGTTTCGTCGTGGCGGAGAGGTTGGGTCCAAGCTTGTAAGGCAATGGTTTTCAACATATCGCACGCCTCTTGCAGCAATGTGCCGCCTTTCCCACCTTCAGCATCGTCCATCTGTTTCAGATAGCAGAAATAAGTATTGACCGCTGCCGTAGGTATGGCAAAGCAAGATGCATGGAAACGGGGACCGTCATTGGGGCGTCCTGCCTCGATACCGCCGTAATGCAAGATTGCCTTCAGCACTTTACCGGACAAGGCCTGCTCTTCTGTCAGTTCACCTTTACGATAGGCATCCGCTACTTTCCAGATACGGTTGAAGGCATCCGCCACGAACAAGCCTATTTCGGCCTGCGGGTTGGAGTAAGGCTTCTGAAAGGCATTCTCTTTGCGGAATTGCTCTTCCTGCTCCCTTAAACCAGAAAAGATACCGTCGGCAGTGAGTTGTGCCAGACACTCCTGCGCACTCAACCGGGTGTCCAGGGAATGATAACGGTAAGGATGCTGCGCAAAGGAAGCGCGGAAAGCCTTGATGGACTTCTCCTTCTCTGCATCCCCCCGCTGCCGGGCTTCGTTGTAGTAACGGTGATAATTATTGAAAGCAAACTGCGTTTCCTTCTCCTGCGGAAAAGCGGTTGCGGCCAAGCAAAGGCCGAGAATGGTCAGAATAAGGTTTCTCTGCATATTAGAATCGTATTGGTTATTGTATAATGTCCGATTATATTTTCAGCAAATATAATGAAAGGCAGAGGGAAGAAATGACGGCAATCATACAAAACAGATGCAGTTTTCGTACGGAACTGGCTGAGTGCGGCAACAGGCATAAAAAGATTGGCTATCTTTGTTTCATCATAATAACCTTATTAACAACACTCCCCATGAAAAGACATCATCTGCTTTTTCTCTTTGCCGCTTTCATAGCTATAACGTCTTCTGCCCAGAAGCTGGACAATCTGGTAGAACTGAAACAGAAGTCGGAAAACCCACTGTTTCATCACTTAGACAAAGCTCCACGTACACCAGCTTTCGAGTGCGAAGGCTATTGGGCCTGGGGAAGTTCGGTAGTGAAAGGAGATGACGGCAAGTACCATATGTTCGTTTCCCGCTTTCCCAAGAGCTTGCCGTTCCATCCGGGATGGATGGTAGCTTCGGAGATTGTACATGCCGTGTCCGAGGTACCGCAAGGACCTTATCGGTTCAGCGAAGTGGCCCTCCCTGCCCGTGGTGCGCAATACTGGGACGGACGCTCCACACACAATCCACGCATTTTGAGGCAGAACGGGAAATACTACCTTATCTATATGGGTTCCACCCACCCCTTTGCCGACCCTACTTACGAACAACTCACCCTGGAAAGCCCCTGGTGTATCGTTGCCCGTGCCAACAAACGTGTGGGACTGGCCGTTGCCGACTCGCCCTACGGTCCGTGGAAACGCTTGGACGAGCCCATCTTGAAGACCAAGCCCAATACTTTCTACAGTTTTCTGACCTCAAATCCCTCGCCTATCATTCAAGAAGACGGTTCGGTGATGATGATATTCAAGGGGCGACATTACACGAACGGTTACCTGCACTCGGCCATGAGCCTCGGAATGGCTTATGCTCCTACCATAGAAGGCCCTTATCGGGTGCTGAACAATGACCGTCCCATCTTTGAAGTAGACGGTCAGGGCGAAGCGGAAGACCCTTTCCTCTGGAAAGATGCAGACGGCTATCATGCCATCTTCAAAGACCATGTAGCCAAGTTTACCGGCGAACGGGGCGGAGGCGTCATGGCACATTCCAAAGACGGCATCCAATGGACGGTGGACAAAGACCCGAAAGCCTACTCGCTCACTGTGGAGTGGGAAGACGGCAGCGTGGAGAAGCAAGGACAACTGGAACGCCCCTTCATCCTCTTCGAGGACGGAAAGCCTGCCTACATCTTCTTTGCCACGATGGACGGGCCCGGAGGATTCGAAAATGCATCCCGTTCTTGGAATATGGTGATTCCCATCAAAGATCGGAAGTAAAAATGTGTATCTTTGCAGCCATGAACGAGAACATATTACCCATCCACTTCGCCCCGCTGCAAGGCTACACCGATGCCGTCTACCGGCGGGCGCATGCACGCATATTCGGCGGCATAGAGACCTATTACTCTCCTTTCGTACGCATGGAGCACGGAGAAATCCGGCGGAAAGATGCCCGTGACATTGAGCCGGACAACAACCCGGACCTGCACCTCATCCCCCAGCTCATTGCTCCGGATGCGGACAAGCTGGAGCACATAATGTCCCTTTTCATCGAAAAAGGATACCGGGAAGCGGACATCAATCTGGGTTGTCCTTTTCCGATGCTGGCCCGGCGCCACAATGGCTGCGGCATGCTGCCCTATCCCGAAGAAGTGAAGGCGCTGCTCTCCGAAGCCATCGACCGACATCCCGACATCCGTTTCTCCGTGAAGCTGCGTCTGGGCTGGGAGCAGGCAGAGGAGTGTCTTGCCCTGCTACCGCTGTTCAACGAACTCCCCCTCGCACACATCATCCTGCACCCGCGTCTGGGCAAGCAGCAATACAAAGGAGAGGTAGACCTGGAGGGATTTGAAGCTTTCTACAAAGAGTGCACCCACCCTCTGTTCTACAACGGAGACCTGCATACCGCGAATGATATCCGTTCTATCACCACACGGTTCCCCCGATTGGCAGGTATCGTCATCGGCCGCGGGCCACTCGCCAATCCTGCCCTGGCGCTGGAATACAAGCAAGGAACCCCGATTTCTTCCGATGAAATGGCGAAAAAAGTGGGACAACTACACACCGAGGTCTTCAACGCCTATCAAGAGCTACTGCAAGGCGGTGAGGCACAGCTATTAATGAAAATGAAAAGTTTCTGGGAGTACCTATTGCCGGACGGAGACCGCAAAGCGAGAAAGACCATTCATAAGACCAGCAAACTGGCAAACTATCAGTCAGCAGTAAGCAATCTGCTCGGAACATATTAAACAACCGTTTCCAGTATCTTTCTCTATAGGAGAGAAAGGCTAAGACTCCTATACCGAATACCCACAACACCCGGATGTATTCACCCAAAACATGGGGATGTATTACCCCAAAACATCCCCATGTTTTATAGCACAACACCCGGATGTTATGGGGTAAAACATCCGGGTGTTGTGGGTATTCAGTATCAATGTCTAACCTATACTCTCCCTACCTCTTTAGCTCTACCTCTAAGCTTGCAGCATCCCGGCAAGTAAAGCGCAGCACAGTCTGATTCTTGTCTGCCGACAACACCTTGCAATAGGGCGTCTCGGCAACCTTCCACTGTCCCTTCAAAGTAACGGTTACGGGAATCTCCTGACTCTCATTGTCAGTCCACGGGCGTGAATAGATACTGCGCTCAATACGTTTTCCGTCTTTATCGAAAGCCTCGTCACTCGGACCACGATACAAGGCCAAGTCGGGCTGGGAAACAGTCAGCAGAAGCTTGTCCTTATATTCGCGTATCATGACAAGGCACGATGTATCGGCTTTCTGCAACAATCCACCGTCGGGCAGAGCCTGCGGAGTCTCAAACAAGACGTAAGAAGTAAGACCGTCTGCCGGAGAACGCACAATGTGGGCGTTGCGGTCTTGCCGGAGAATCTTGTAAGTGGGTTTCTTGGCGAATGCCTTCAAAGCGGCGGCATCCGTGTGGGGCAGCACTGCATATTCGTAGGAAGCGCCTTTCGGGGCTTTGCCATGTTGCAATGTCAAGGACACCCAGTCGCCGGAAGTAGGCTTGGTGCTACGCTCGCCTACGGTCACTTGCGGGAAGTTCTTCTCATATCGGGCAGTAGGACGGGAAGCTTTGGAAATGTAATAACCTACGCCGTTGGGGTCTATATAAGTCTGTCCATCACTCTGATAGGACTCCCAGTACCGGCGGGTTTCGGGAGTGGTGGCGGCAAGCTGGAACACGGTGGTTTCCGTTGGATATTCGGTATTTAGGTTTTCGATGTCCGTACCGAGGCATACAATGGTGCCGTCGAAGAAATGGAACGACTTGCGGGCACGGTGAGAACCGTTATACTTATCATGTTCATGCAGCACCATACCGAAGTTACCGTTCAGATGTGCTTGGGACAAACCGCCGGCAAAAGCTTCGTCGGAATAGAGCATCTCCTCCATGCCGGAGAAGGTATCGACATTCAATACCCGGGCACGCAGCTGGTCGAAAGGCAAATGAATGCTCGTGACACCCGGAATACGATTCCAGTCGAAACCGGCCTCCTGCCAGCCACTGGTGGCAAAAGTAACCATTTCATCGGGTTTTCCGGTAAGAATCTGCATGCTGCCATGTGCCAGATAACGGCCATAGAAGTTGGCGGGGAGATAGTGCTCGGCAGCCCAGAGGTAACGGGAATGTCCGCGTACTACGGCAGCCCAGTTGCTGCGACGCTGTACGGATACACAACCGTAACCCAAAGCCAGATTGCCTTGCGGGTCGGGTTCCGGACGGAAGCCTTGGGCTTCGAGCAACTTCTTCATCTCCAATTCGTGGCAGGTAGAAGCCTTCGGCAGATAGTCGGGCGCATTCTTGTCCGGAGCTTCTGTATAGGCAACCAGGCGCAGATAGGCAGCAGCCATTTCGGGGTCATACTTCTGCTTGCCATCCGGCGTACCGGCAATGGCCATCGTGGCATATTGGATAGGTATCAGGCTTCCTCCCCCGTTGGGATGGCGTCCGGACATGGAGAGAGACCATTGCTTCAGATTGCAATAGAAACGCATGGTGAGCAGCACTTTCTTCACCGTCCGGTGCGCCAGCTCGGACACCCGGAACTGCGTGCCGCTCAGCAGATAAATCATGTTGGTAGCTCCGTCCAGTCCGCCCACGGCATAGGCGGGATAGTTGTTGCGGTGATGGAAGCAGGCGCCGTCGCTCTTGAACGAACCGGCCAGTCCGTCGGCCGGACGACAGCCGTAGTCGAGCCAGCGGGAGAAGGAGCGCAGGTATTGCACCTTTTCGGGAGAGTCTTCCATGATGAGGATGCTGGCAATGCGACCTTGCGTCTGGGTGTTGAAGGTGTCAATGTCGATGCCGTTCACCGTAGGCATCGGATACACCTCGTTGGTGATGGCATACCAGCGCAGCGTACGTTCGGCCTCGGTCAGCTTGCCTGCCTCGCGCAGCACGTCTTTCATCAGGAAGTAGGCCACGTAGAGACCACGCATGCTGTAACCGTAGTGGTGGATATTTCCCCAACAGCTACCGTAAGCCACACCCTGGTCGGTGATGTGGTCGTACATGGCCAGGAACTTCTGCCGCAGCTCGTCGCGCCAAGCATTGTCCTTGGCATTCAGGTAGGCAATGGCGATGCGCTTCATCAGGTTGAAGTAAGCGTTCATCTCCATGCCCAGCTTGGTGAACATGTCCTTGTCCCAGCCGGGGATCATGCGCTCGTAAGCCTCGGCCTGGCGCACCATGAAGATGGGCAGACCACTTACCCGGCCGTTCTTATAAGTAATCTGATAGAAGTCGTATGCCTTGCGGATAGCCTGCATTTCCTTGTCGGTCAGCTTGCCGGGCGTATAGAGCATGTCGCGGAAGCGGCTTTCCATCAGTCGCATATCGGCCTTCTGTTGCTCGTTGAGGGGCGTCAAGGCAATGTCGGGTTTCCAAAGGGAATGCTCGTAGATGACAAGCCAGTGGTTGGTCGTACCTTTGTTGACAAAAGGCACCTGTACGTCGGCCGTCTGCTGGCGGGCATCTACCTTGCTGGCCGTGACGATGTGGTCGAAGTACAGCTTTCCCTTCACGTCGGGAGCTACGATGCGTACTTCGTTCATGCCTTCTTCGGGCGTGCCCTGCATGTCGCGTTCGTAGCACACCCATGCGGCGCGCCAGCCGGTGAAGTTGATGCCGAAGGGGAAGGATGTACAGAGTTTGCCGTCCTTCAGGAACTCGAACCGCAACTGCTTGTCCTGTGCCTGCTCGCTATATACCCATACGATGAAGGCCGACAGGTAGGTATCCTTGCCCGTAGGGTCTTTCTTTTCGAACTTCAGATCTTTCTTTACGCTGAGCACGGCTCCCGGTTCGAACTGCCAGGCAAGGCAGTGAAGGCCGTCTTTGTAATGTTCGTCACTGATGCTCAGACTCGAACCTTCGCCGGTGGTCAGGAAGGCGGGTACTGCTCCGTCCTCGAAAGAGAGCAGACGCTCGTTCTTCACCACCTGTGCCGCACCCGTCGGCATCCAAAGCATACAGAGTAACAGGGCGGCCGCCTGCTTCAGGCAACCCTTGACCGATAACGGAGATGACAGTTTCCAATGCATATCTTTAAGGTTTTAGTATCGTCATACAAAGAAACCCCTCTTCCGCGAGAAAGGGGGGCATAAATCGTACGGAAGAGGTCAAAAAGCTTCCACTTCCGGCAAAATTGCGATGAAAAGGGCGATTTTGTTACGGATGCTGCTCTTCGAAGGCTTTGTTTTCCTCCTGAATGGTGCGCACCGTTTCTTCCAGTTCGTCGATGGGCAGGTCGGCATTGTACCAGTCGTTGTAGCAGTCGGTCACGTACCACTTGCCACCGGAGAGCTCGAATACCAGCTTCAGCGAAGGTTCCGACTCTTCGTAACCGGCTTCGAACTCTTTGTGTGTCGGTTCATCGACCGTGAAGCGCGAAATGTAAACACCACCTTCTTCTTCCTCGACCCGGCCCTCCTTCAGCGACTCGGCGTCGAGCAGCGGCCACTTGTCCTTCGTGAAGGAGAAAGTCTGCTCCGTCTCTCCGTCGTCCTTCAGCAGGACAATGGGCGACTTCAACGGAAACTTGACCCGTGAATACTGGAAAGAAGCGCTGGACGTAAACTTCTGGAGGAACGTCCTGAAATCCTCGTCGGCAGCCATGCCTTCGAATGCCGAAAGCACCAGCACTGCACACAGACAAAATACATAACGGATTGCCTTCATAATATGCTTTGATAAGTAAACGTGTCGATATGAGTTTTTAGATTATTTCCGTCTGTCATTGGGCACCCAGCATCGGGCCCACAATCTCCCACAGTCCCATGTAGCGCAACATGAACTCCATGCCGCCCATCACATGGCCGGGCATGCTGAGGTCGGTCAGCGTGGAGTTCGTCCAAAGGGCGTGGGCGCTGACTACGTTGCTGTAGGGCACAAAGTCGTCTTGGGGCGAATGGTAAAGGTTGACCGTGGCCTGCGGCAAGGCGGAAGCGTTGACTAACGAGTTCTTGCGAAGCGCCGACACGATGGCCTGCACATCGGCATTGCCGTTGAAATCGGGAGCGGCAAAGAAGTCGGGATGCAGCACACGGGTGATATCCGTACCCAAAGCCGCGTGCCACTCGGACAGTGGACGGGTGGAGAACAGCTTGTTCAGCCCTTCTTCGATGACTGCCGGAGCGTACAGATTCTCGTCGCTCACGGTTAGTCCTTCGCCGTAAGCCATGCCCCGGATCAGGTAAGGCAGATAGCCACTGCGCGGATAGGCAGCGGGGATGCCGTCGTCGTTGAGGAAAGCCTGCAACAGGTTCTCCAAGTCGTAAGGACCACCACCGGCCCAGACGTTGCGGATGCGGCCGGTCCATCCGCGGCTCTCTAATTCCAGCTGGGTAGCCACAGTGGCCTGTCCGCCTTGCGAGTAGCCCAACAGTTCGAGGGCATCATTTTCCTCGGCAATGGACTTGGAGCGCAGATATTCGCGGGCAGCCTCGATCATGTCGGCGCAGGCAGTTCCCGTCAGCCGAGCATGCAGGTAGGGATGCTGCCGATCGGGCGTCTGGCTGGCTCCATATCCTAAGTAATCGGCCATAACGACTACGTGCCCGCTCACCACGGGCATCATTTCGTAATAGAAGAGTTGCAGCGAAGGGGCTTCTTCCATGTCGAGCGTGCCGTGCTGGATGCTCAGCAAATGGTCATACGAGGTAGTGCCCGCAGGCATGGCTACCACGCCCGATGCCGTGACGGAAGCTCCGTCGGGACCCGTTGTGGTATAAGTAATGGCGGCCACATCGACGTCGCACAGCAGCCCGCTTATCAGGATTTCGGGCAGGTTGATGCCTTGCGAAGCGGCATAGTCCATCACCATATCGGTGATTTCGCTTTTCGCGATATGCTTTTCAGCGGTTACTCCGGTCAGATACTGATTGGTGACAACAGGGTCCCCGCCTGGCGTGTCGTCGTCGCTACAGGCGGTCAGAAAAGCCAGCATCAGCAACAGCGCCAGAAGTTTGTCGGTAATGTTACGGTTCATTGTTCAATGTATTTAAGTGATTATTGCGGTGCTCTTCCCCACTCTGCCTTCCGTACAGCTTCCGCCGGCCAGGGAGGAAGAGATGTGAAAAAAGCGCTGCACGGAGCACGGGGACAAATTTATTGAAAAGAGATTGAATAGAAAGAGTCTTTCGTTTACTTTTTTTCAGAAAAGAGGGTGTATCGAAACTTAGTTATGTTACCTGACTCCCCTCCTTCTGGAAGGAGGGGTGCCCAACGGGCGGGGTGGTAGGTTTT
>ERZ780208.1619-NODE-1619-length-17703-cov-5.432684_pt1 | contig 17703 bp, 15 predicted proteins | sample MGYA00511167_ERZ780208 | MGnify/ENA primary metagenome ERZ780208 (study PRJEB29588, sample SAMEA2159202) | human gut metagenome | biome: human gut; feature: human-associated habitat; material: faeces | place: Denmark | collected 2008/2010 ... | reverse complement strand
ATCGTAACGACTCAAGTGTGTGAAAACGCCCCCACGCGTCCGCATGAGCCGGTGCCCTTTATGAGTTCCTGCGTCGATCAATACGTTAAGAACCGCTATGAAGTCGACCCCGCCATGGATGCCATCCTCTCGGTGGATACCACTAAAGGCAACCGCATCATCAACAAACGCGGCTTCGCCCTCTCACCCACCATCAAAGAGGGCTACATCCTGCGCATGAGTGAGGATCTGCTCTCACTGATGAGCGTAACCACCGGGAAACTCCCGGCTGCGTTCCCGCTCACGCAGCAGGACATCACGCCGTACGGCAACGGGCTCTATCACATGAATTCCATTGTGCAGCCCGCTTTTGCCGCCAAAGTTCCCGTCGTCGGCGTGGCCATCACGACCGAATCCTCCGTCCCGGGCTGCGCGACCGGCGCAACTCATGTTGAAGATGTTGACGATGTCGTGCGCTTCTTGGTTGAAGCCGCAAAAGAATTCACCGCCGGTCGGCTGCACTTCTTTGACGAAGCTGAATTTGCGCTTCTCACGCGTCTGTACGGCACGCTTGAACGCTTCCAGACAGCCGGCAATCCTTCCGCCTCCTAATCCTTTCATAGGGTGCTTGCCATGACTCATCCCAAAACGCTTGCCGTGATCCGCGTTTTTTCTTCAACCGATCAAAAAGTGCTTGAAAAGCACGCCAAGATCATTGAAAAGCTCTACGGCATTCCGACCCGCACCTATTGCATCCCCAACCAGCCCGAGGGCATCGCCAATGAGGAGATTGCCAAGGACTGCGTCGAGCGCATCGTCGAACAATGCCTTCGAGCCGAAAAGGACGGCGCAGATGCCGTTCTCGTGAGCTGCGCCATTGATCCGGGCGTTGAAGCTGCACGCAAGGTCTGCCGTATCCCCATATTCGGCGCCGGAAGCTGCGCCGCAGCCATGGCGCTCACGATGGGCAGCCGTGTCGGGGTTTTAAGCCTCATCGCCGGCGACGTGCCTTCCGTGCCCCGCAGCATTCTCGGCGACCGAATGGTTGCAGCGGTCGGCATTGACGGCGTTAAAGATACTCGAGACCTCCTCACCGACTGGGGGCGTGCGGGCGCGAAGAAATGCGTCGAGGAGCTCGCCAAAAAAGTCGACGTCATCATGTTTTCCTGCACCGGTTTCTCAACCATGGGCATTGCTCACTGGTTCCCGGATCTGAACGTTCCAATCATTGATGCCATTGAGGCGGGCGGCGCTGCCGTCGATCGGTATTTTGCCGTTTCGTCAGTACAAGGCCCGCTTGATCTTTAACTTTTTTATCAAACACTTCTCCTGAGGAATTCAATCATGTCTTTCAAACAAGTCATTGAACTCGCGGATCTTCTCGACGACGGCCGGGTTACCGGCGAAGATGTCGTCAAATATGTCACCGCCGAAGGCAATGTCAAAGCCACCTGCACGACGGTGACGGGCGCCAAGGGCAGCACCGACTTCGTGAAGTTCCTTATTCCGGGCAAGAACGGCAAGACGAAGGGCGGCACGGCTCCCACGCTGGGCATCGTCGGCCGCCTCGGCGGCCTTGGTGCCCGCCCGGAACGCATCGGCTTCACGTCTGACGGCGACGGCGCACTTGCCGCTTCAGCCATTGCTGCCAAGCTCGCCCGCATGACGGTGCGCGGTGATGAACTCGAAGGCGACGTGATCGTAGGCACTCACATTTGTCCGGATGCGCCGACGCTGCCGCACAAGCCCGCTCCTTTCATGGATTCGCCCGTGACGATGGACGTTCTCAATAAGGAAGAAATTGACCCGGCAATGGATGCCATTTTGTCGATCGACACGACAAAGGGCAATCAGATCATCTGCCACAACGGCATTGCCATCTCGCCCACGGTGCTTGACGGCTATATCCTTCGCGTTTCCGAAGACCTCCTCTACATCATGAGCGTCACGACCGGCAAGCTTCCGGCCACTTTCCCGATCACTCAGCAGGACATCACGCCCTACGGCAATGGGCTCTACCACATGAATTCCATCCTGCAGCCGTCTGTTGCCGCACATGTGCCGGTCGTCGGCATTGCCATCACGACGGAAACCGTCGTCCCCGGCTGCGGCACAGGCGCAACACACCTCGTTGATGTCGATGACGCCGTGCGCTATTCAATTGAGGTGGCCAAGGCCTTCACGCAGAACGAGTGTTCGTTCTACGACAAGAAGGAATTTGAGCTCATCACCAAGCTTTACGGCTCAATGACGCACTTTCAGGGCAGCGGCCAACACTAATTCCATACCGCGCCCGGCGTATTTACAACAATGATCCGTCATTGCGGATGCCGAACCTCGGAATTCGGCATCCGGTCACTGCTCATTAAGGAACAGCTATGTCAGAAATAGAAACTCCTCCGCTGCAGCAGCACCCAAAGGTCTGGGATCCTGCAACGCTTGTGCTGCTCGTGATTCTTTGCGTTTTCGGCGCAATCATCGGCGTGCAGCTGCTCGTCAGCCTCGGGGTGACGCCTAACACGGCCATCATCGGCGCTATGGCGGCGATGATCGTGGCCCGTGTGCCGCTCAAGTTTTTCGGCCACTATCGCTCGGTGCATGTGCAAAACCTTGCTCAGAGCGCCACTTCTGCCGCCACCTTTGGTGCGGCCAACTCGCTTCTGCTCCCGATTGCCATTCCCTGGCTCTTCGGCCGCCCCGACATGGTCGTGCCGATGTTTATCGGCGTCGCGCTCGCCATGCTGCTCGACGGGTTCCTGCTCTATAAGCTCTTCAATACCAAGCTTTTCCCTGCTACCGGTGCCTGGCCGCACGGCGTTGCTGCTGCGGAGTCCATTAAAGCGGGCGATCAGGGCGGCAAGCAGGCCGTCCTTCTCGGCATCGGCATTTTTCTTGGCGCCTTAGGATCCTTCTTCAAGTTCCCGACGGCCGCTCTGGGTACAGCCTTTATCGGCAATGTCTGGGCACTCGGCATGCTGGGCATCGGCTTTCTCCTGCGCGGCTACAGCAGCCCGGTCTTTGGCATTGACATCAATGCGCTCTACATTCCGCACGGCATCATGGCCGGCGCCGGTCTGGTCGCACTGATTCAGATCATCTTCCTGATGCGCGGCAAAAAGGATGACGCGCACGACGAACGCGCAGCCGCGGAAAAGGCACATGCCGCCAAGCACGGCATTGAAATGCCTGAACATAAAGATGAACAGATCGGCCGCACGATCGGCATCGGTTCCATCGGTTTTGCCTTGATCTCCGTCCTGATCGCTTTCGGCAGCGGCATGTATCACCACATGTCGGTGGGCTGGCTCATCGCCTTCATGTTCTATGCAGCTTTTGCGGCATTCGTGCATGAAATGATTGTCGGTCTTGCCGCTATGCATTCCGGCTGGTTCCCGGCCTTTGCTGTAGCGCTGATTACACTCCTTGTGGGTATTCTGATCGGCTTTCCGCCGGAAGCGCTGGCCATGCTGTGCGGCTTTGCCGCTGCGACGGGTCCGGCTTTTGCCGATATGGGCTATGACCTGAAGGCCGGGTGGATTCTTCGCGGCAACGGCAAGAACCCAGCCTTTGAACTCGACGGACGCCGTCAGCAGTTCCTGGCTGCTTCCATGGCCTTCCTCATCGCCATCCCGGTTGTCGCTTTTGTTTATCAGGACTTCTTCTCGCAGGGACTTGTACCGCCGGTTGCCAAGGTGTATATCGCCGCTATTCAGGCTGGCGTATCTTTCGACATTGCGAAGTCACTGCTGATTTGGGCCATCCCCGGCGCCCTCATTCAGTTTATCGGCGGTCCGTCTCGTCAAATGGGCGTGCTGCTGGCCACTGGCCTTCTTATCAACAATCCGATGGCTGGCTGGGCCGTTTTGATCGGTCTGGGCATTCGTATCGCTGTGCTTAAGATCAAGGGGCCAGATGCCCGCGGTCCGCTGGAAGTGCTTGCAGCCGGTCTCATCGCCGGCGACGCGCTGCTGAGCTTCTTCTCCTCCATCATTCCGGGCCTTCGCCACAAATAAGAGGTGAATCATGAAGAAATTCGCAACGCTTACCATCGGTCAGGCTCCCCGCCCTGATTTGGCGCCGGTATTTAATGCCATTGCGCCAGCCGGCACAGAAGTGGTGCACGCCGGATGTCTCGACGGATTGACCAAAGCGGAAGTGGACAAGCAATTCGCTCCGGTGGGAAGTGAAGGACTCCTCACCTCACGCATGCTTGACGGTACCGCAGTCGTCTTAGGAAAGTCTGCTGTCCGCAAGGCTCTGCAGGAAAAGATCCATCAGCTCGAAAAAGCGGGCTGCAGCCCGATCGTGCTGCTCTGCACGGGCGAATTTGAGGGGCTGACTACAGAGAAAGTGCGCCTCATCGAACCCGACAGACTGCTTCCGCCCGTTTTCGCTGCGCTCCTCAACCCGCTGCAGGTCGGCGTTATGGTGCCGCTCATTGAGCAAGCCCAAAGCGAGCTCAATAAATGGAAAGGACTCGATAAGCCTCCCGTCTTTGCAGCTGCCTCTCCTTACACGGCCTCTAAAGAAGAACTCCAGGAAGCCGCACGAAAGCTCGCTCAACAAGGCGCGGAGGTCATCGTGCTCGACTGCATGGGTTATTCCAAGACGCTGCGCGATATCTGTGCGGAAGCGGTAGATGTTCCCGTGATCGCATCGAGCACAATGGTTGCCGAGCTCACAGCCAACCTGCTCTAACTTTTGCTTCTTGCTCAAACCGCCGAATTCTTTCAGAATCCGGCGGTTTTTCTTTTGGGGGTCTGCGTGACCTCCTTCGGGCACTAAAGCGGCCGGGCAAAATGTGCCGCGCCGTCCCCATCCATGCAGATCATTAAACGGGCAATTGGATGCTCTGCAAGCAGGCGGCGATCCATCACCCGCTGAAGCGCCTTTACGCCGTTTTGGAGTTCAGTGCTCGATGCGCCTTCCAAGGCCTCAAGCATTTTTGCATCCTGCTTGACGGTGCCGAGAAGATCAAGCGCCTGAGGCGTCATCGTGCGCCCGGAGGTTTCGGCCGTCTGCAAAATCAATGCATGAACCGCATTCGTTATTTTTTGCGTGCTGGGAAACGCCTGCGCCCGCAAAGCGATGCGGGAGGCAGAATGCATGCCGCGGCAGTAGTCCGTGGAATAAAGAACATTGGAAGCCGCGAGCGCCTCTAAGAGCAATACGGCACTGATCCGTTCGAGAAGAAGTCCGTAAGCGTGCTTCAAGGCTGTGTCAGCGGATTCAAGAGCGGTCAGCGCGTCAGATTCTGCGGCAGCTTCGAGCGCCGCGTCAATCTTCAATATCCGTTCGTCAACCGACTGCGTCAAAGCGTCAATGACTTCGAGCGTCAGCGCTGTATCCCAATCTGCCCAGTTCCCGTTTATCGTGAGGCGCTGAGCCTCTTCACCGAGCGCTTTAATCTTGTCTGCCGTTTGCAGCCAATCCTCCGTGCGCTGAGGAGAGAGCTTCTCCAGGCGACTCAGGTGCTTCTCGGCGCTCTCGAGACAGTCATTAAGGCTGCGCAGGAGCACGCCTTCCGGGGCGGCTGCGATCCGAAACCCCTCTTCGACAGCAGCGAAAAGGGGCTCCGCCCCATCGAGCGCGGAGCTGTTGCCTATGAGCAGACCGCCCGTCCCCAAAGCGGCGGCAGAGGCGGTGGCGGGAGCTTCTTGAGTTTTTGCACAGCAAAGAACAAAGGCGTTGTGCGCGAGATCTGAATCCACGCTCCATTCAAGCGCTCCGCCTCGAAGGGCGAGCTGCTGAGCGGCTGCGTCGAGTTTATTTTGCTCATCTTCGAGAGCTGCAGCGTCGCCCGCGCAGGCATAAAGGCGCTCGAGTCCCTCTCGACACTCAGCCTCCGGCGCACGCTGCAGAACAATCGTCCGGCCGTCGGCGGACTTCAAAAGAAAGGCAGCCGGCCGGCCAGGGCCATGCTGAGGCGCTTTGGGTTCCACGGTTTCCTTTTTAACGGCCTTCGGCACATCCGGACGGCGAGCAGCAATGCGCTCCCGACGACGGGGCGCTGCGGCAGACGTTTTGCCCAAGCGGCTCAGCTCAGCCTCGCCGCGGCGCCGCGACGCTGCTCGGGTCAAACCCCAAACCCCCGCAACGAGGCCGACAGCCCCAATAAAGAGCCAAGTGAAAAGTTCCGGATCAATGTGCTGCATGCCTTGCGCCTAAAAGAGTTCTTTTGCCAGTAGCACCCGCATTTTAAGCGGTGCTCTGCGAGCCTTAATGCTGTTGAGCTGGGGGATGCCCTTCAGCAGTGTCTGTTAAACAATGGACAGATCACACAAAAAGCCTTTTTGTCCATTGGGACAATCCTCAGCGAACCTTTACATCGCGATAATCTTTTCTCTGAGATCAAATGGGATCAGCCTTTTATCGGGTACGATTGAGGCCGGTTCGTTTGGAGTATTACTGCATTCCTGACGGCTCCTTCCCAACAAGCATCCCTCAGCCCGCTGAAGACGTCAGGTTTTCTGCGCCGCTGCCTTCACTGCACGTCCGCAGCATCCCAACTGCGGCCGGAGAAAAAGATCAATGACAGCGACTCAACCGCTTACCGAAACGACCGTGCTCGCCAACGACGTCAAGATGCCGACCATCGGCTTCGGGACGTGGCAGATTCCCATCAACGAGAATTTTGACAGCACCATCCAGACAGCGATACAACTCGGCTACCGCCAGTTCGACACCGCACAGATTTACAACAACGCCCAGCGTATGGGCGAAGCAATCCGCGCGTCAGATGTTCCGCGCTCTGAATTCTTCCTGACGAGCAAGATTTGGGCTTCACACCGCTCCTATGAGAGCGCCCGCGAAGCCTATGAGATGATCCTCACCCAGATGCAGACGGACTATCTCGATCTGCTCCTCATCCATTGGCCGGCCGCTCAGGGAGAGCCCATGGTCTGGCAGGCACAGAACGCCGGCGCCTGGCGTGCGCTCGAAGAGCTTTACACCGAAGGGCGCGTTCGTGCCATCGGCGTATCCAACTTCCTTCCCCATCACCTCGTTCCGCTGCTTGCCCGTGCCCGCGTAAAACCGATGGTGAATCAGCTCGAAATTCATCCGGGCTATGCGCAGCCGGCCGCCGTCAATTTCTGCCGTGCCAAGGGCATTCAGGTTCAGGCCTGGAGTCCGCTCGGCCGCGGCACGCTGCTGCGCCATGCGTTGCTCGAAAAGATCGCTGCCGCCCACGGCAAGACGCCTGCCCAGGTCGCTCTGCGGTGGTGCATTGAGCGCGGCATCGCCCCGATCCCGAAGTCGACGCTTTTCGCGCATCAGCAGGAAAATCTGAACGTTTTTGACTTCTCGCTGACGCCCGAAGAAGTCAACGAACTGACGGCCATGCCGCAGACCTCGTTCTCTGGACTCCATCCGGATACGGTGACTTTCTAAGTCTTCCGTCAATCGGCATCAGAAAGCTCGGCATTCTTCGGAACGGCCGAGCTTTTTCGCCTAAAAGACGCCCGCGGTCTTTGGGGCTAATACGTACGATAAAGCCCAGACTTCATAAAGAAGGCTGGGCTAAAAGCATCTGAAGAGCGGAGAAAAATTTTCCCCGCCCGTCTTTACCGATTAGAAGGCCGGAACGACAGCGCCCTGATACTTCTCTTCGAGGAACTTCTTCACTTCAGGCGTGAGAAGCGCGTTCTTCAGCTTTTGCAGTTCAGGACGATTTTCGTCGCCCGCGCGGACAACGACAACATTGGCGTAAGGCGAATCCTTCGATTCAATAGCGATTGCATCCTTCGTCGGATTGAGCTTCGCGGCAAGCGCATAGTTGGAATTGATGACGGCAGCATCCACATCATCGAGCGCCCGCGGCAGCTGGGCAGCCTCAACCTCAACAATCTTCACATGCTTGGGATTGTCGACGATGTCAGCTGGCGAAGCCAGAATGCCGGCTTCCGGACGAACCTTCAGAATGCCGGCAGTTTCAAGTACCTTCAGCGCACGGCCGCCATTGGTCGGATCGTTCGGCACGGCGATCTTTGCGCCGTCAGGCAGGTCTGCAACGTTCTTAATCGACTTGGAATAAACGCCCATCGGTTCAAGGTGAACCGCGGTGAGCACAGCGAGGTTCAGTTTGTGTTCCTTAGAGAACGTATCCAGATAGGGCTTATGCTGGAAGAAGTTGGCATCGAGCTCCTTCTCCGAAAGCGCCAGATTGGGCTGCACGTAGTCGTTGAACTCAATCACTTTGACCTTTACGCCTTCCTTCTCCAGCGTAGGCGCGACGAAGTTGATGATGTCGGCGTGCGGTACGGGCGAAACGCCGATCTTCAATTCGACGGCGGCGGTCTGAGCCGGAGCGGCCGTTTTTTCAGCCGGAGCCTTATCGCCGCAGCCGGCGAGCGTAAAGACGAGGCCGCCGGAAACGGCGAGAGCGGCAAAGAGCTTTTTCAACTGCATGAGGTTTGTCCTTTGGAGAATCCTCTTTTGCACTGCTCGAAGAGCAGCACAAAAGAGGAACGGAATGCTTTTTGGATTGATGCAGAAATTAAATCATGAATCTTTCAGATAAATTTTCCGCATCATTACGTATGCGTAAAAGTGTACGTCTTCCGATTGCGTCCAGTTCTGAGGTATTACCTGCTGCACATCATTCCTTGAGACTCTTTGCAATCTCCGTGAGGTTGCTCTTCATGCGCTCCAGATAGGAGAGCCCCGACTCGTTGCTTTCCATGGTGTAGATGGCCACAACCTTAGCGCCCGCTTCTTCAGCCAGCGTCTTTGACGCAGCCGGGCTCACGAGTTCCTCGGCAAAAACGGTCTTAACATTGTTTTTGCGGCAGTATTTGGCCAGTTCAGCGAGCGTCTTCATCGTCGGTTCTCCTTCGGCAAAGAGATCCTCAATGCTCTTTTGCTCCAGTCCAAAATCACGCGCGAGATATCCGAAAGCAGCATGCCCCGTCACAAATGCACGGCGCTTTGCATCGGCCGTGTCCTTGATGAACTGTTTCTTCAGGACGTCCAGATCAGCGGCAAAACGTTCAGCATTTTGCTCATAGGTCTGCGCATGCTTCGGATCGCGCTTGGCGAGCGCCGCAGCAATATTTTTAGCCTCCAAGGACGCTCCGGAAAGCGACAGCCAGAGATGCGGGTCATTGGCCCCATGCTCCTTCACCTCTTCAGGATCCGTCAGCTCTACGGGCGAAGCACCAGCCGAAGCCGTCACAATCGTTAGGTGATCATTGGCCGCTGCCGCTGCCGTTTTTTCCGCCCAGGGCTCCATCCCAAAACCGTTCAGGATCAAAAGATCCGCTTTCTTGAGCGCTTCTACCGTGCGTACCGTCGGCGTAAAGTCATGCGGCTCCGTTCCGCCCGGAATCAGCGTTTCCACACAGACATAATCTCCGCCCACCGCACGGGTAAATTCCGCCATGGCATTAAAACTCGCCGCAGCCACAATTTTTCCCTGAGCAGCAGCATCTTTGCAGACAAGATCGTCTGCCGGAGCCGCTGCAGCAACGCCGGCACTCAGGCAAAGCACCGAACTCACTGCCGCAGTGAAAACTTTTTGACTCAACATGATCCTTCCTTTAATTTGAAAACGAAAACGTTTTTCGTTTTTAGTGTGGTGGTAGCATACTCTTCTTAAGCACGGGGAAACCCGATGTACATGCTTTGTTTCAAATTTGAAAATGGTTTCCATTTTTGACCTTTGCTTTTCCTATACGGAAGAGCCCCCCTATCTGCTCAATCATCTGAGTCTGGATATTCCTGCCGGCGCATACTGGTCGGTAGTCGGTCCGAACGGCGCAGGGAAAAGCACTTTTATCAAGCTTGTTCTGGGACTGCTCAAACCCACTTCAGGCCGTATCGAAATTTCAGCCCAAGGTGTCGGATACGTACCGCAGATGAGTGCGCCTGCGGCAGCGTCCTTTCCGATCACAGCCGAAGAAGTGCTCGACAGCTGGCGGCGCATGCGCGGCATTCGCAGCAAAGACTCGATTGATCATGCACTTTCCTCCGTCGGCATGAGCGCCGCCAGACATACGCTTTTCGGCGATCTTTCCGGCGGTCAGCGGCAGCGCATTCTCATTGCACGGGCGCTCCTCGGCGACAATGATCTCATCGTGCTCGACGAGCCGTCTACGGGGCTCGACCGCGCAGGCAGAGACGAAATCTATGATCTTCTCACGCATCTCAACCATAAACACGGAACGACCATCATCGCCGTAGAGCACAATCTTGAAGCCGTCTATAAGTGTTCCTCCGGCGTGCTTGAAATCGAAAATGGTCAATGGGCGCTCCATGCGCCGGCCGAATACCAAAAGCGCATTGAGAACGAGGAGCGCGCTTACGTAAGCTCGGAGGCTGAGCATGTTTGAATCGCTTTTCGAGGCGCTGCAGATGAGCTTCATGCAGCGCGCGCTCGCCGCAACACTCGCTATGTCGCTGCTCTGTCCAGTTATGGGCTTATTTTTGGTGCTCAGGCGCAGCTCCATGACGGGCGACGCACTGAGCCACTCGTCGCTTGCCGGCGCAGCCGCAGCACTGGCTTTGGGCGTCAATCCGGTCGTGGGGACCTTCGTCTTCACAGCCGTGTGCGGTCTCATGATTGAAGCGCTTCGCAGCGTCTTTCGTCATTACGGAGATCTGGTTCTGACGATCGTGCAGGCGTTGTCGGTCGGCATTGCACTCACGCTCATCACCATGGGGCTCGTCAAGGGCAACGCGGAGAGTTTTCTCTTCGGCAGCATTCTGACGATCAGCCAAACCGACCTCTGGTGCATCCTCGCCATCACCGCCGCGGCTTTGCTCTGGGTAGGCTTTGGACTCTCAACGCTCACCGTCATCGCGTTTGATGAAGATTCCGCCAGAGCGGCCGGCGTCAAAACCCGGCGCTGGTCTTACGCCTTTTCTCTGCTCACCGCCTCTGCCGTCGCCGCCGCCATTCCGATGGTGGGCGTACTCGTGCTGAGTTCCATGATCGCGCTCCCTGCTGCCACGGCACTCCAGCTCAAAGTGGGCTTCAAACGAACGCTGATCGCAGCCATCGTCATCAGCATCATTGATGCCTTCTTGGGTTTAATTTTCGCCTACCTGCTTGACGCAGCGCCCGGCGGCGTAACCGCTTTAGCCTCCGTCGCCGTACTCTTGCTGGTGCTCATCTGCCGAGCAGCCATTCGCCGGTTCCGCCATGATTGCGCGGCGGCCGCTGCTGTCAAGAAGAGCACCGAAATTGTATGATTCGGCCCAAAGACCTCTAAGCATTTTCAGAGGGGGAGAGCTCAAGATGCCGAGATCCACTCGCTATACGACCCGCCAAAGAGCAGCTGTTTTGGCCTGCCTCAAGGAGCGCACCGGCCAGTATCTCGGTGTTCAGGATGTCGCTGACGCCGTGAAAAAGCTCGGCATTTCGGTCGGCCTCACCACCATCTACCGTAATCTCGATACATTGGTCGAAGAAGGAGCGGTTCGCAAATTCGTGGTCGATAAGAATTCTGCTGCCGTCTATGAATATCTCGACGACCCGCACACCGAAGAATTCCATGTCAAGTGCCGCGCCTGCGGAACGCTCTTTCATTTGCGCTGCAGCGAAATTGAACGCATGGCGGCGGCGCTTTCCGGCCACCTGCTCGAAGACCACGGCGTAGAGCTCGACTTCCAAAGTTCCGTTATTCAAGGGCTTTGCAAGGACTGCCGAGCAAAGGCAGATGCCGCAAAAGCCGCAGCAGCAGACCAAACCATCGAAAACGACTGACGAACAGTGCGGCCCGCCTGCAGCTCGCTCATCGTCTGTTGGATGAGCGGATGGCCGAAAGAATTGTTTTCATGGGTACGGCATTGCTGCCGCACCCATTTTTGTCGGTGACCAAGACTGGACTCAAAGCCGCATTAAGATCTCAAGCCCCTGAAGACGGCTCATCATCGAAAAGATCGCGGGCAAGCTTCATGGGACAGAATTTCGGTCCGCACATGGAGCAGAAGTGCGCTTCCCGCGCACCAGAACCCGAGAGCGTTTCATCATGAAATGCCGCCGCTCTGGCCGGATCCACGGCAAGGCGGAATTGATCGTTCCAACGGAATTCAAAGCGCGCCGCACTGATCGCCAAATCGCGCAGATCCGCCCCGGGGATACCGCGGGCAAGGTCCGCCGCATGTGCAGCAATTTTGAAGGCTGCCATGCCTTCGCGCACGTCGGCTTCATTGGGCAGCCCCAAATGCTCCTTGGGCGTCACATAACAGAGCATGGCAGTGCCCGCAGCCCCGATGATCGCGCCGCCAATGGCTGCCGTGATGTGGTCATAGCCGGGGGCGATGTCGGTGACGATGGGGCCGAGGACGTAGAAAGGTGCGCCCATGCAGATGGTCTTCTGGATCTCCATGTTGGCGGCGACCTGGTTCAGAGGCACATGGCCCGGGCCTTCCACCATGACCTGGACGTTGTGCGCCCAGGCCCGCTTGGTCAGCTCGCCCAGACGCACCAGCTCTTCGATCTGGCAGACGTCGGTGGCGTCGGCGAGGCAGCCGGGGCGGCAGGCATCGCCCAGAGAGATGGTGACGTCGTGCTCTTCGCAGATGTCCAGAATCTCGTCGAAGTGCTCGTAGAAGGGGTTCTCGTTGCCGGTCATGCACATCCATGCAAACACCAGCGAGCCGCCGCGGCTGACGATGTTCATCTTCCGCTTATGCTTGCGGATCTGCTCGATGGTCTTACGGGTGATGCCGCAGTGGAGGGTGACGAAGTCCACGCCGTCCTCTGCGTGCAGACGCACCACATCGATGAAGTCCTGTGCCGTCAGGGTGGCGAGGTCGCGCTGGTAGTGGATGACCGAGTCGTACACCGGCACAGTGCCGATCATGACGGGGCATTCGTGAGTCAGCTTCTGACGGAAGGGCTGGGTATTGCCGTGGCTCGAGAGGTCCATGATGGCCTCTGCGCCCATGTTGACGGCGCTCATGACCTTCTGCATCTCGATGTTGTAGTCCTTGCAGTCGCGGGAGACGCCGAGGTTGACGTTGATCTTGGTGCGGAGCATGGAGCCGATGCCCTCGGGGTTCAGGCACTCGTGGTGCTTGTTGGCCGGGATGGCGACCTTGCCCTCAGCGACCAGCTGACGGATCTCTTCGACGGTGCGGTACTCCTTCTTGGCCACCGTTTCCATCTGGGGCGTGACGATGCCCTTGCGGGCGGCATCCATCTGTGTGGTGTAAGTCTGCATTTGAAAATCCTCCGAAAATACGCTCTCTTTATTTATGAACAGCGTCCGGGACGCCGTGCATCCAGTTTTCGACCCCGACGCCGCCCAGAGTGTGGTCCAGCGGGCCGGAGCCGCGGCCCAAATCGAGCTGCGCGTTCAGCGCGTCGGTCAGGTAAGCCTTGGCCCGGGCAATCGCTTCTTCCAGTGCAAATCCTTTGGCAAGGTTGGCCGCAATGGCACTGGACAGAGTGCAGCCCGTGCCGTGGGTGTTGGGGTTGGCGATACGCTTACCCGGAAACCAGATCTCCGTGCCATCCGGGAAGGTGAGCAGATCGTCGGCGTCGGTGTCACTGTGGCCGCCCTTGAGCAGGACGGCACAGCCGCAGTCGGCGGCGATGGCCCGGGCGGCGGCGCTCATGTCGGCACGGCCCGAGATGTGCAGGCCGGACAGCACTTCGGCCTCGTGCCGGTTGGGCGTGATGACCTCGGCCAGAGGGAACAGCTCCCGGCGCAGGGTGCGCACGGCATCCGATGCAATCAAATCAGAGCCGGAGGTGGCTACCATCACGGGGTCCACGACGATGTGTTCCGCCTTGTAAAAGCGGAGACGCGCGGCGATCGTCTCAATGAGGGGGGCAGAGGACACCATGCCGATCTTGACGGCGCAGGGGCGGATGTCGGTGAAGACGGCGTCTATCTGCTGGGCCAGAAATTCGGGGCTGACCTCGAAGATGCCGGATACGCCGGTGGTGTTCTGGGCCGTCAGGGCAGTGATGGCGCTCATGGCGAAGACGCCGTTCATGGTCATGGCTTTGAGGTCGGCCTGAATGCCGGCGCCGCCGCTGGAATCGCTGCCCGCGATGGTAAGTGCAGTTTTCATGGGTTTGCTCCTTTAGATGATTTGTTCTGTCAGTGCCTTCAGCTCTTTGCACTCAGCCTCAATGTCCTCGGCGCTGAAAATAGCGCTCACGAGGGCCACGCCGTCCGCGCCGGAGCCTTTGAGCTTGAGGATATTGTCTTTATGGATGCCGCCGATGGCTACGACCGGCACATCCACGGAGTCGCAGATCTCTTTCAGTCTGCCCTCCGGCAGGACATCCACATCGGTTTTGGTGTGGGTGGAAAATGCCGCGCCGACGCCCAGATAATCCGCGCCGTGGGCCACGGCCAGCTGTGCTTCCTCGACGGAATGGGCCGACACACCGATGATCATGTCAGGGCCGACCTTGGCGCGGACGTCTGCGGCAGCCATATCTTCCTGCCCGACATGGATGCCGTCGGCATGGCATTTTATAGCGATCTCGACGTTATCGTTGATGATGAAGGGTACGCCATAGCTGCGGCAGAGGGCGGAAAGCTCCATGGCTTCCTGCAAAAATGCCGCGTCGTCCAGCTCCTTTTCCCGCAGCTGGACGCAGGTGACGCCGCCTTTCAGCGCGTCTTCCACCTGCTGGCGGAGGGTCTCGCGGCCCGTCCACGCCCGGTCGGTGACGGCGTAGAGAAGCATGGTGTGTTTATCGCATTTCATAGCGTGCTCCTTCCTCGAGCTGTTCGGGGGTCATGTTGAAGATCGCGTCGATGATGTAATTGCGGTAGGTGGCGTTGCCATCCAGCCTGGACAGGCGGCTGTGAGCTGCTTCGCCCGCAAGGCCCATGGCGCAGACAGCTGCAGCAGCGGCTTCCAGAGGCTTGTCCGGGTTGGCCGCACAGAATGCCGCCGTCAGGGCCGAAAGCTGACAGCCAGTGCCGGTGACGGCGCTCATCATGGGGTGGCCGTTGCGGATGCAGAAAGCCCGCTCTCCGTCGGCCACGATGTCGATGGCACCGGTGACGGCGACGACCGCCCCTGTGCGGGCCGCAAACGCTTTGGCGAATGCCACGGTCTTGTCCAGCGTCTCGTCAGTCACTTTGTCGGCGGTGTCGGCGTCCACGCCTTTTGTGGTGCCGCTGCCTGCCGCCAGCGTCCGAATCTCGGAGATGTTGCCCCGGATGACTGTGAACTTCACTTCCCGCAGGAGGCGCAGTGCCGTTTCGGTGCGCAGATGGGAAGCGCCTGCGCCCACGGGGTCCAGCACGACAGGACGGCCCAGCCGGTTGGCAGTGTGTCCCGCCAACAGCATGGAGGGGATGGTGCGGCTGTTCAACGTGCCGATGTTGAGGTTCAGCCCGGCACACAGCGAGGTGATGTCCTCGACCTCGGCGGCATCATCCGCCATGATGGGGGACGCCCCGCAGGCGAGGACGATGTTGGCACAGTCGTTGACAGTGACGTAGTTGGTGATGTTATGAACAAGCGGGCTTTTGGCCCGGACGTTGGCAAAGATGCTCCGAAACATGGCTTCTCCTTCGAATCAGCTCAGGCTGGCCTGCATGGCGCGGAGTGCGCCTGCGCGGGAAAGTGCGGCCAGCAGTGCGCCTGCAATGATGGCACCGCCGGCGGTGGAGACGAGGAAGGGAACGATGTAGGCGTAGAACGCGATATCGCCGGCGCTCTTGCCCATCAGCAGGATGGCGACGGGGTAGGCGCACAGACCGCCGAGGATGGAGGTGCCGAACACCTCGCCCACGAGGGTGGGCAGCAGCTTATTGGTCTTGTGGAAGACGATGCCGCAGAGCAGTGCGCCGAACATGCTGCCGGGGAAAGCCATCAGACTGCCCAGACCCAGCAGGTTGCGCAGCAGGGAGGCAACGAAAGCCACGCCCACGCCGTAGTAAGGCCCCAGCAGGACAGCGCAGAGGATGTTGACCATGTGCTGCACAGGGGCGCATTTGCTGCCGAAGACCGGGAAGGAGAAGACGCTGCCCACGACAGCGACAGCGCAGAACATACCGGCGAGGGCCAGCTTTTTGGCAGAATAGTGTTTCATAGTGAGTGCTCCTTTTCAATAAAAAATAAGTGCAGGGGCAGACCGCCGCTCCCGCACACGAACAGACCCGGCACCCGCGCAGAGATGCCGGAAACGGAAGAAGCGGTCGAGGCTCACTGGCCTCCTCTCACGCCGGAACACGGCTTCCCATCGCATACAAAACCCCAGACTCAGGGCGCTCCCCCTCAGCCTGTGACGCGAGAAGCCGTTTTCTAAGCGTTGCACACCGCCTGAGCGGTCTTTTTGCTCGCATACGGCGTTGCTTCCCCTTGCAATCCACCAAGGATTGCTGCGGGAAACCGCCTTGTCTGCGGGCAAAAATCCTCGCCATTCGGCGCACCCCGCTTACGAAAACAGCTTCTAAACAAAAAAGGAGACGCCTTCTGCGGCGTCTCCTGTAAAAATCCATAAACAGTGTTATGACTTCCTACGGCGGCATTATCCGCATCAGGTGCAGAAACTGTCCGAAAACAATTTCTAAGGGTCGAAGTTCGAGAACTCCCTCTCAGCCTGCATTCACAAGCTCCCCTGTATTTGTTTGTCGGGAGTATTCTACACCCATCGGGGATAAAATGCAAGGGTTTTCTTTTTTTGCGGCGCGTTTTGTGGTATACTGAAAAAGGCCTGCATTTGCAAAAAAACGGGCAGATAAAGGAGATATGGCTTATGGGTCTTGTCAAAGCGGCATTGGGCGCAGCATCCGGCGTGATGGGCGACCAGTGGAAAGAATACTTTTACTGCAGTGCTCTCCCGGCGGAGGTGCTGGCTGTCAAGGGACAGAAGAAAGTCTCCGGGCGCTCTTCCAACCGCCACGGCGCCGAAAACATCATCACCGACGGCTCCATCGTGGCGGTGGCCGAGGGCCAGTGCGCCCTCATCGTGGAGCAGGGCAAGGTGGTGGACCTCTGCGCCGAGGCCGGCGAGTACACTTATAACACCGGTACCCAGCCCTCTCTGCTGAGCGAGGGTCTGGCCAAGAACATCGACGAAGTCTTTGCTGAGATCGGCAAGCGGTTCAGCTTCGGCGGTCAGGCTGCCACCGACCAGCGCATTTATTACATCAACACCAAGGAGCTGATGGGCAACAAGTACGGCACCCCCAGCCCCGTGCCGTTCCGCGTCGTGGACCAGCGTGCCGGCATCGACATCGACGTCAGCATCCGCTGCTTCGGCGAGTACAGCTACCGCATCGTCAACCCCATCCTGTTTTACACAAACGTCTGCGGAAATGTGGAAAACGAGTACACCCGTGACGCGCTGGAAGGCCAGATGCGCACCGAGATGATGACCGCATTGCAGCCCGCCTTCGCCCGCATCAGCGAGATGGGCATCCGCTACTCGGCTCTGCCCGGCCATACCACCGAGCTGGCCGAGGCTCTGAATCAGGAGCTGTCCGGCAAGTGGAGCAAGCTGCGCGGCATCGAGATCGTCTCCCTCGGCGTGTCCGGCGTCAAAGCCAGCGAAGAAGACGAGCAGATGATCAAGGAGCTGCAGCGCAGTGCCGCCTTTATGGACCCGACCCGCGCCGCCGCCCACATGGTGGGCGCACAGGCTTCGGCTATGCAGGCAGCGGCTTCCAATACCTCCGCCGGTCCGACCATGGCCTTTATGGGTATGAATCAGGCCGCTACTGCCGGCGGCATCAACGCCCAGGCCCTCTACCAGATGGGCGCACAGCAGCAGCCTGCCGCTGCTCCTGCCCCCGCAGC
>ERZ780208.1616-NODE-1616-length-17752-cov-6.309883_pt1 | contig 17752 bp, 10 predicted proteins | sample MGYA00511167_ERZ780208 | MGnify/ENA primary metagenome ERZ780208 (study PRJEB29588, sample SAMEA2159202) | human gut metagenome | biome: human gut; feature: human-associated habitat; material: faeces | place: Denmark | collected 2008/2010 ... | reverse complement strand
TACGTCTGCTCCCCTCTGTCTGTGAACAGATAATTATTCAGCAGACCCTAATTATAATCAGCACGGCCACAATGACATCGACAACATTCCACATCATACGACCAAGTGCAATTTTAATAAATGGCTGAAACAACACTGCCAATGCTCCAAATGTCACAGCCCAATTAATCTTCTTTGTCTCATAATACTTATACGCCATAACACCGAATATGACCATCGCGATAAAACGCACCAACTCATAATAACCGTATGGCATCGGAGCAAGACAAAGAAGCAATAGAACAGATAGGATTATTTTCAAATATTTCATACGGATTTAATTTGTTATTATTCATAATACGGCAATGATACTTTAAACTCTCTATTTTCATCCATAGCGCAATCACTTTTTCCCTTTAAACCACAATTTACCCGCATAATACAAACATAATGGAAATGAGATGTATATTAAAAACTCCGAAATATCATATGTGGGATGATAGCTATAATATGTGATGTCGTCAAAAGGATTCGAAATATCAAAAGAAGAATGTTCCTCCGCATAATAACACTCAAAAGGCCAAAAATGTGTCATAGCATCATGAGCACATCCCCCAAAATTATTTATACTTGGACTAAAATTACCATAAACGAATAACAATATAACATGTACCATCACCCATAACAGATATATCGCTTTCATTTTATTTAGATCAGTAATGATACTGATTAGTTTACTTTTCAGTTTAGATACAAAAACATTCATATTTGCTTCTTTGATTAAATAATTATACATACAAACTTAGTTCTAAAATATTTTTCTCACAACAATTCTATTTTACAAGCCTTGCAAAACATAATTTTTATTCATTCATCAGTCTTTATCCATAGGCAATTATATTTCTTTTTGCGACAATTAATGCAAAAAGAAAGGTGTGACGCTATCATGCTGCTGCCCAAGGTATCGCCAAACACCTACACTCATACAACAATGAAGCCCACACCATAACGGCGAGAGCATTCACTTATTACTGCTGATGAGTGTTCATTGTAAATTGGCGATTTCAGGGAACACATCATGTAAAAGCAAACACTTTCTTTTTTTATGTCACCTCTAAACTTTTTATCTCATATATTCTTTACTTTTTGTTAATCACTAAGCCATGCTTTTTACGCTTGCAAGGCTTGTATTTTCTGCAAAAATACAACTTTTCTATAAAAGAAGCTCTTAGATGCGCCAATTTATTTTTGTTTTAACGCAATTTCCTCACTCCCCACCTCACTATATACCTATATATAAATAATGTGTAGCTCACGGACTTGGAAACGAATGGTAACCGTAGGCACGTGAAGAAATGAATATTGAAACCATCGAAAAGACCGTCGTCCGCCCTCATGTCCTCCTTTTTCTTAATTTAAGCCCCACGAGAATGGGGACTTTCTGAAAAAAGATGGGCGCGGGCGCAAATATCGCAAGCATGCGGCCATTAAAAATCGGGGAATTTTAGAGAAAAATATTTACACATTTTCTAACACGCTTATTATTAGCCACTTACAAACACTAGCTATTTCGAGACAAGACTGCGGGGCGGCCGGAGGCCAGCCGGGAGGGCCTTACGGGGTTGCGGGGAGGGCCTTACGGCATTGCAACGGGGCCGCCGTTGCACTCTGACAACGGCCCCGTTGCAGACCTGGGAGGGCCTCGCGGTGAGAAAAAAGCAGTTTTCCCGGTCGGAAAGGGCAATCAAAAACGACGGGAAATCTGCGCTCCAGACGAGCCGGGAGGCCCTTACGGCATGTCTGCCGTCGCCTTTTCGTGAAAAAACGGGGGCTGGACGAAGCCGAAACAGCCCCAAAACGGCCCGAAAATCACGTAGATTGAGGAAAAAGGAGGAGGTGGTTTTGTCGAAAAAAAATCAACAGAAACGAATGAGAGTCTAAAGAGAATATAATCACTTTAAAACGTCAATAACACAATGAAGAAACTGAATCGTAATTTTTGGGTAGTCATCATCGTTTCCATGTTTTTCGCTTGTAGACCGGGCGGAGAAACGCAAGAAGCGGTATGTGTGAATCTGGAAAACGCGGAGGCGATAGAGGACTATAAAGATGTCATCGCCAAGCAAGAGATAATAGAGCTGTCCAACGTTGATGGAGCATATATGGCCGGCTATCGCAGACTGTTCATCTCTGATAGTGTCTATCTTTTCACAACCAAGAACCATACTATTTACTTGTTTGACAGCGAAGGTAATTTCGTTTCAAATTCTTCCAATAGGATAGGCAATGGGAACAAGGAATATTCAATATTGTTGGGGACCACGTATAACAAATATTCAGGCAATGTGGAAGTGTTGACGCCGTTCGGGATTACGATTTATGACAGAAAGTTCAATTACGTCGGCAAGTCAAAGTATTCAGGTAAAGAGGCGAAACGTCTGATGTTTAATTACATTTATGACCTGAGTAGCCATGAACATATTTTGTTAAGTCCGTTGCCCACGGAGGACAAGGAATCGTATATGTACATTTATGATTCAAAAGAAAACAGGCTTGTCCATAAAGCCAAATATGAAACGGACTGTCCGTTCATAACGATGCAGGAACAGTGTGTGAGTGACGGAAACTTCATTGCTTTCCCCAGCATGAACTATTCGTTCTACGACATTGATCTGAACAATTATGAGTTAAAAAAATGCGTGAGCCTTGATTTAGGAGACAAGAAGTTGAAAGAAAGTGACTATTCCCACTTATCTGATATACATCAGCGGAGGAAGTTTCTTTCTGATAATTGCAAAAAATCGTTGGCTCTCAGAACTTTTAAAAGTGGCAACAGGGTTGTGTCAATGGTGAGAAACGGTAACAGACTGTCGTACATAAAGACGTATATAGTAGATTTAGACAACGCAAAGGGCCGATATCTGAAATATCAGTATGAAAAGATGAGGATTCCTATGTTTGATGCCTTCTATAATGGGGTTCTATATGCTTGCATTTCTGAATCAAATTTGGAGAAATGTGTCGACATGGATTTGCTGGATGAGAAATCAAAGGAGATTCTTGCGAGATGCTCGGAAGAATCAAACTACTATATCATTAAGTATTATCTGAAGTGAAACATATTATGAATAAATATATCAAGATTCAGTTCAAACGAACGGTAGGGTTTATCATGCTGCGGCGGGTTTGCAAATCCGCTACAGCTTGTGATTATCTTCCGCACAGCCATGACAGCAGAAGTTTACGGGTACGCCCTGGGCTGTGCGCTCGCTGAAGGTGTAGCAGAACTCGTATGGAAGCCTTTAAGTGGGGTAATATTAGTCCCCTCCTTTCGAAGGAGGGGTTAGGGGTGGTTTGTCATCCATTATTATCCAAAGCAATGATTTTCATATCGTTATTGTTTAACCACCCCTAACCCTTCCTTCGAAAGGAGGGGACTAATATTACCCCACTTAAAGGCTTCCATGCGAGTTCTGCAACTTCCTCGTACCCATAATCGGTACATTTTAGTTCAATTTTGAACATACTATCTTTTATGGTGCAAACAGTATATATCGGTTTGGTCGTGAAAATAAAAACAAATGAGAATATAAAAATAAAGAATGACGTAAAATGAGTAAATGGTTTCAAACATTTAGGGTTATCAGCAGAACGGTCGGATGTGTCGTCGTCCTGCTGCTGATGTACCTGACCCTCCTGCCCGTGGAAAGACGGTGGGCAGGGGCGGAGATATTGGTGGCTGACTGGACCGGCGTGCTGCTTCTGACGGGAGCGGTGATGCTTCTCGCTGTAGCTGGGAAGATGAAAATCACGGTTACGGACGTCGTGGTCTTTGCGTGGTTCGCGGTCTACACCGTCATGGTGTGGACGGGAGACACCTATTCCTGCCGGTCGGAATATCTCCATGCAACCGTCATGTTTCTGCTCTACTTCGCGCTGAGACAGATGTTCGTCGTGGCGGACATGCCGGCGTGGATGATCATCGCCAGTGTCATTGTCGGCGGCTGTTATGAGGCCGTGATGGGCATGGAGCAGATGGTGAACGGCACAAGCCGTCACACGCAGTATCTTCTTACGGGAAATTTCCTCAATCCCGGGCCTTATTCGGCCTATCTGATGATGGGGCTGGCCGTCGGCCTGACGGCAATGGGGGAGGCGGGGAACAAGAGTCTTGCCGGCAGGGTTCCGGCGTTTGTGCCCCGGTGGATGGCGACGGTGGTGGAGAAGATAAGACTGAAGGATTCGCTGCTGGCCACAGTCCTGATAATGGCCGCCGTCCTTCCCGCCACGTGGAGCCGTGCGGCATACGTGGGCATCGGCGTTGTCTGTCTTTGGGCGTACCGGAAGTGGTATTGGAACTATAGATATTTGGTCTGGGGACTGCTGGTGGTGGCCGGTGTCGCATTCTATATCGTGAAACAGGGTTCTGCCAACGGGCGGATTATAATCTGGGTGGCCGGTCTGGCCACATGGCTCGACAGCCCGTGGACAGGCGTGGGCGTTGGCGGTTTCTGCCATGCCGTGGCCAGGGGCATGGAGCTTCTTCATGATGGCGATGTCTGGCTGTCGTCGGCCGGAGTGACCGACAACGCCTATAACATATTGCTGAAGACGCTCGTGGAGCAGGGCATCGTGGGAGCGGCTTTTGCCGTGGCGCTCTGTGTGGCGGCGATGGGCTCGCTGCGCCGGAGCTGCCGACCGCTGTTCTACGGCATGGTAGCGCTGCTGACGTTCTCGATGTTCTCCTATCCCTTTGACCTCCTGCCATATAAGATAATCGCCGTGATGACGGTGGCATGGGGCGAGACGGCGGGAGGAAAGGTTCTGACCGGGATGAAGAGAAAAATGACCGTGGCAATGGCCGTCGTGCTCGCTTTCGCCGGACGACAGACGTACGGGCTGATAAAGGAAAGCGACGAGGCGGACCGCGAATACGACGTCTACAGAGGACTGAAAAGCGAGGCGTTCATAGAAGACTACTACGGACTGCTGCCGCTGGAGGGCGACAACGCCGAATTTCTCTTTGAATTCGGCCAGATGCTCCGTGAGGCCGGACGATATAGCGACAGCAACGACATTCTCCGCCGGGGCATGCTGTGCAGTGCCGACCCTATGTTCTATGTGCTGACGGGCAATAACTACAGGGACATGTCCCGCACTTTTCTGGCCGAACATTTTTATGAGAGGGCCTTCGCCGTCATGCCGAACCGGATCTATCCGCTCTATCAGCTCATGAAGCTCTACGAGGAAAACGGCCGGCTGACGGAAGCCAAAGAGACAGCGAGACGGATTTACGTGATGCGGCCGAAGGTGGAATCGAAGGCGACGAAGGACATGCAGGAAGAGGCAGTGACGGTTTTTAAAGAAATAGTGGGTAAAGAAATCAGTGATAAAGATGAAAAGGAAATGGAAGATATTCTTAACGGTTTTTATGAGCAGCTCCCTGTTCACCGGCGGTAGCTACGCCCAACGGCTGACGCTGGCCGACGCGATAACGATAGCCCGGGAGAACAGTCTCGATGCTCAGATAGCGCGCTACTCGTATATGAGCAGCTACTGGCAGTATCGCTCGTTCAAGGCTCAGCTGCTGCCATCGGTGAACATCGGCGGTAAGCTGGGCGGTTTCAACCACTCGGTGGTCGAGGCGCGCGACCCCGAGACGGGACGTGTCAGTCTCGTCAACAACAACACGATGACGAACTCGATGACGCTTTCCGTCGACCAGCAGATAGCGGCCACGGGCGGCAAGGTGTCGCTGCAGTCGTATCTCTACAGGCTGGACCAGTTCACGTACAACGAGAAGACGTATAACTCCCAGCCGCTGCGCATCAGCTACACCCAACCGCTGCGCTCGTTCAACACGCTGAAATGGGAGAAGAAGACGGCTCCCGTGGAATATCGGATAGCGGAACGGACATACATCGCCGCGCTGGAGGACATAACGATAAAGGTGACGCAGCTGTTCTTCAACGTTCTGGCGGCGCAGTCGGACTACCGTCAGAGCGTGAGGACGGTCAGCGACCGCGAACGGCTCTACGAGGTGGCGCAGAAGCGGCTCGCGCTGACCACCACGACGAAGAGCGAGGTGCTGCAGATGGAGCTGTCGCTGCTCAACGCCCGCATGGCTGTGACGCAGAACCGGCTGGCGCTTGACGACGCCATGTACGGGCTGTTCTCGTTCCTGCGCGTCAGCGACTATTCGGGGGCGGAGCTTGTGACGCCTTACACCGTGCCGGACATTACGGTCGGTGTGGACGAGGTGCTGCAGAAGGCCATCACGAACTCTTCCCACTCTCTTGAACAGAAGCTGCAGATGCTCCAGGCTGAGAAAGAGCTCGCGCAGGCCAAGTCAAACCGGGGCATACAGCTGACGCTCAGCAGCGAGCTGGGATTCACTCAGACGGGCCAGACGATGGACGCGGCGTACAGCCGGCTGAGGGACAACGAGATTGTCGGTCTGTCGCTGTCGCTGCCCATTTTCGACTGGGGCGTGAGCCGCGGCAAGGTGAGAATGGCCCAGGCACGGCTCGACATGATGCGCACAAAGGTGGAACAGACACATCTGGACTACATGGAGGATCTGAGAAAGAAGGTGACTCAGTTCAACGCACAGCCGCAGCAGTGTCGCAACGCCCTGCGTGCGCAGGATATAGCCGAGGAGCGGTATGAGATTACCCGCCGGCGGTATGAGACTGGGGCCATATCGGTCACGGACCTCAACACTGCGCAGCAGGAGATGGAGTCGGCCAAGGCGCAGTATATCAGTCAGCTGAAAACATTCTGGAACGATTACTATACGCTGCAGAAATCGACGCTGCACGACTGGCAGCGCGGACGTGACATCACGGTGGACTTTGAAGAGCTGACGAAGTGACGGGGCCCTACCCCGACCCTCCCCAAAGGGAGGGCGCCTACGGGATGAAGGGCAATTGTCTGAGATGTGAGAATAGATTTGTTAAACAATAACCATTTATAAACAAAAGGCCTACAGCCTTCTTTCCCTTACCCCATGAGGTGGTGGAGAGATGTTTCATCCCGTAGGTACCCTCCCCTTGGGGAGGGCCGGGGTGGGGCCCTATTAATATCTATATTATGATGAAGAAGTATATGAAGATAATTGTGGCGGCTACTGCCGCAATAGCCGTTGCCGGCGGGCTGGCTTACGGGATTTATGCGCTTGCCCATGACGGGAAGGACGGCGTGGACGACGACGGACTTCAGGTGGCTGTGAGGGAAGAGGCCGTCATCGAGGTTGACACGATGGTCTTGCGCCGGCAGACGTTTCAGAAGCAGGTTCTGTGCAACGGCCGGCTGACAGCCATACAGAGGGCCGAACTGATGTGTCCGAAAGCGGGAGAGATGTTGCAGAGCGTGAACGTCAGGAACGGACAACGCGTAGCGGCCGGCATGGTGTTGGCCGTGGCAGACACACGCGAACGCAAGGCGGCCCATGAGAAAGCCGTGCGTGACTTGGAAAAGGCACGGGTGGACTTGCAGGACAAGCTGATTGGCCTGGGATATGACGGGAACACTGACAATGTGCCGGCTGAGGTGCTCCACCGGGCTGAGGTCACGTCGGGATATTATTCGGCGCGGTTTGCGCTGCGCTCCGCCGAACAGGCTTTGCAGGACTGCAGTCTGAAGGCTCCGTTCGGCGGTAGGATTGCCGATCTCACGGCACGACCGTATCAGCGCGGCGACAAGTTCTGCACGCTGATAGACGACTCGTTCTTTGACGTGGAATTCAAGGTGCTGGAGGCCGAGCTCGTTTCCGTCAGCACGGGCACGCGGGTCAAGGTGTCGCCGTTTGTCGACGGCGAGCTGGCACTCGATGGAACGGTGACGGAAATCAATCCCTCCGTAGACGAAAAAGGTCTCGTCGCGGTCAAGGCCCGCATCAGGAACACTTCCGACCGCCTTATGGACGGTATGAACGTGAAAGTGACCATCGAGAACTCCGTGGCCGACATGTTCGTCGTGCCGAAGGATGCTGTGGTTGAGCGCGACGGCTACAACGTGGTCTTCGTCTACGACAGCAATACGCACCGCGCGGTATGGACATACGTCGACATCATGTACGGCAATCTCACGAGTTTTGCCATAACGGGATGTGAACGGAAGAACACCACGGTGGGCGAGGGGGACATAATAATAACTTCCGGAAATCTCAATCTGGCCGATGATACGGAGGTGGTGATTGCGAAGGAGATGAAAGGGGATAAAGGGAGCTAAGCCCTTAACTCCTAAAAGATGAACTTCTAAAAAACAAAACCTATGCTCCATAAAATTCTCCACCGCCCCATAGCCGTGACGATGACGCTGATAGCCGTCGTCACGCTCGGTGTGCTTGCCCTCGGGCGCATACCGGTTTCCTTGATGCCCGATATTGACGTTCCGCGCATTGTGGTGCAGATGTCGGCACAAGGCAGTTCCGCCCGCGAGATAGAGCAGCGCATGGTCGGTCCGATGCGCCGTCAACTGTCGCAGGTGGCCGGTCTGAAAGACATTGAATCGGCGTCGCGCACCGATGCCGGCATAATAACACTGACGTTCAGTCCCGGCAGCGACATGAGTCTGCTGTTCATCGAAGTGAACGAGAAGATTGACCGCGCCATGAGCTCCATGCCAAAGGAAATGGAACGTCCGAAGGTGATGAAGATTGGTGCTCTCGACATTCCCGCGTTCTATGTCGACGTGACCGGAGGGCGCCCGGAACAGACCTCGCGGCTGGTGAGCAACGTCATCAGCAAGCGCATGGAACAGTTGCCGGAAGTGGCCATGGTGGACTACAGCGGACTGACGGGAACGCGGATCACTATACAGCCTGACGCGTCGCGTGCAAGCATGTCAGGAATAACCAATAGCGATATAGAAAAGGCTATCAGCGACAACAACATCGTACTGGAGACGCTGAGCGTGAGGGACGGCATATACCGGTATAACATTCACTTCGATTCTCAGATACTTTCCGTCCGCGATATTGAAAACATCTATCTGCGGCATAACGGACGGCTGCTGCAGCTGAAAGACATCTGCAAGGTGGAAGAGACGGCCGCCGTGCGCAAGGGCATTGTCGCGTCGGACGGCCGCGACGCCATCACAATGGCGGTGATAAAGCAGAGCGACGCACAGATGAGCGACCTGCAGCAGAGCATGGACACGCTGATGGCGCAGCTCACGCGCGACTATCCCGAACTGCGTTTCACCGTGACGCGCGACCAGACGCAGCTGCTGTCGTACAGCATGAACAACCTGGAGTGGAACCTCGTGCTGGGCATCGTCATGGCAAGCATCGTGCTGTTTGTCTTCATCGGAGGCCGCCGCCTTCCGGTGCTTGTGGCAATATCCATCCCGCTGTCGCTGATACTCACGCTGCTCTGCTTCTATCTCATGGGCATCTCGCTGAACATAATATCGCTGTCGGGACTTATCCTCGGCGTGGGAATGATTGTGGACAACGCGATTATCGTGATAGACAACATCCTGCAGAAAGGCACGTGCAACGAGAAGACGATCAACTCGGCCGTGAAGGAGGTCGTCATGCCGATGCTGTCGTCCGTTCTCACCACCTGCTCGGTGTTCATCCCGCTGATATTCCTCAGCGGAACGGCGGGGGCGCTGTTCTACGACCAAGCCATGGGCATAACGATAGCGCTGTTCAGCTCGCTCGCCGTAGCGGCTCTCGTGGTGCCGGTATATCATCTGGCGCTGTGCAGGAAATGCCGGCCGAGGGAGACCAAGGTCAACATACGGCTGACGGCTCTCTATGAGAAAGGCATGCGCTACACGCTGCGTCACCCGAAGACGATGGTGGGCGTGTTCTCCGGAAGCATGCTGCTGATTCTCCTCCTGCTGCCTTTCATCCGGAAGGAACGGATGCCGGAGATTCCTCACGATGACGCACTTGTGACAATCGACTGGAACACGGCCATCGTTCCGGAAGAGAACAACCGCCGCGTAGGCGAGGTGCTGGGACAGGTGAAAGACTATGTCAAGGCGAGCACCACGATGGCCGGAGGACAGGACTTCATGCTGTCGCACACGAGGAACATCACCGGCAGCGAGGCCGTATGCTACATAAAATGTGCGTCGGCCGAGGACTGTGACAAGGCGGTGGAGAAGATTAAGCGCTATGTCGCCGGCCATTATCCGAAGGCAATGGTGGAGTTGGAGCTCGCGGCAAACATCTTCGACATGATTTTCTCTACCGGCGAACCGGATCTTCAAATCCGGCTTCAGAAACGTGAGGGCGGCAGACCCGAGGTTGTCCAGACGCGTGCGGTGACGGACTCGCTGCAACAGAGATTTCCGCAGACGGACATACAGCCGGTTCCGACCGAGACCTATATCCGCTACAGGACGGATGCGGAGCAGATGGCCTACTACGGTGTTACATACCGGCAACTGTATTCGCGGCTGAAGGAACTGCTCGGAACAAGCAGCATATATGAAATCAGCAGCGGCGGCGAGAGCGTTCCGGTGGTGATCGGCAGTGACGGTATTGACAGCGGCGCGCTGCTGGGCAACACCATAACGAACGGCAACGGAACGGCAGTCCCGCTGGCCTATCTCGTGAAGGAGTCGCGCCGCGAGGACTACAAGCATCTTGCGGCAAGTGACGACGGCGAGTTCTCCGTGATAGACATAGATGACGTCACGGACCGGAAGGCGGAGGAAATGATGGCATACGTCACGAAAATCACTGACGGCTCGCCGGTCAAGGCGTCGTTCCGCGGCGGCTATTTCTCTTCACGGTCCATGATTGGCGAGCTGGCGGTGGTTCTTGCCGTTGCCGTCCTGCTGCTCTATTTCATACTTGCTGCGCAGTTTGAGAGCATCGTCCAGCCGGTGATAATCCTCACGGAAATCGTCATCGACGTGGCGACGGTGATGCTGGCGCTGTTCGTTTGCGGCGAGTCGTTGAACATAATGTCGATGATAGGCATAATCGTGGCATGCGGAATCATAATAAACGACTCGATATTGAAGGTCGATACGATAAACAGACTGTACCGCCGGCGTGGTCCTGACGGCGGCCGCAGCAACGCTCCGCTGCTCAGGGCGGTCCTTGTGGCCGGTCACCGCCGGCTGAAGCCTATCGTCATAACGTCACTGACGACGGTGCTCGCCATCGTGCCGTTCCTGCATCGCGGCGACATGGGGTCGGCTCTGCAATATCCGCTGTCGTTCGCGATAATCACGGGTATGACCGTAGGAACGATGGTGAGCCTGTTTTTCGTACCGCTGATGTATTACCTTATATATAGAAGAAGATGAAACATTCGTTCTCCATACTGCTCGTATTGTGCGTATTGATGGTTGTCGGCGGGGCGCTCGTCCCTCAGCTGGACATCAGCAACAAGCCTCGGCCGGAACAGGGCAAGACCCTCACCATCTCATACAGATGGAAAAACGCTTCGGCAAAGGTCGTGGAACAGAACGTCACGTCGCGCATAGAGGCTCTGGTGAGTTCGGTGCGCGGGGTGGAGAAGGTCTCGTCGGTGAGCCGGTTCGGCAGCGGGCGGATCACGGTGGAGCTGAAACAGAAGGCCGACGTGTCCGCGACGAAATTTGAGATTGCCTCGATTCTGCGTCAGATCAGGGGCAAGCTGCCTGAAGGCGTGTCCTATCCAACCGTGTCGGGCGGTGAGGTGAGCACCGTGCTTGGTGACGACAACGAGGTGAAGTTGATTCTGACATACATGCTGAACGCCGACATGTCGGGCGAGCAGATGCGGCAGATAGCCGAAAGAGAGGCAAAACATGCCGTCGAACGCATCGAGGGCGTCCATCATGTCGACATAACCGGCACGACAGCCCACTATATGGAGGTGGAATATGACGCGGAGCAGATGGCCGTTTACGGTATAGGCAGTTCCGATATCATCGACGCCATCCGCAATTTCTCCGGCCGTGAAGATATTGTAGGCGAGATTTCGGCGGAGGGCGGAAGGGTCACAATCCCGCTGCTGCTGTCGTCGAAAGAGGAACGGAGGCGGTTTGAACAGATGCCGCTGAAGAACATCGGCGGCAAGATTGTATATCTCAACAACCTTGCCACGTGTAACATCCGTGAACGGAAGCCCGGAAGCTACTATCGTGTGAACGGTATGAACACCATCTATGTCAATGTCTATGCGGACAAGGACGCCAACGTGGTCAGTGTCTCCGACCGGGTGAAAAGCGTGATGGAGGCATCAGCCACCACGCTCCACCCGTCGCTGTCTTACGACCGTGCGGAGGAACAGATGAAAGAGTTCCGCACGCTGGTGGCGCGCTCGTCGCTGACGCTGGCCATCCTGCTGGTGTTTGTGTGGATGTGCGGCGGATTCAGATGGCGCTATCTTGCTGTCATCAGCATTTCCCTGCTTGCGAACATTCTCATCGCCGTAATGTTCTACTGGTTGGCCGACATCCGTCTCCATCCGTTCTCAATGGCGGGAATAACCGTCTCGCTGGGCATCATCATCGACTCGGCCATCGTCATGGCCGACCACTACGCCTACTACCGCGACCGCAGGGCTTTCACCGGAATACTTGCAGCGATGATGACCACTGTCGGGGCGCTGGTCATCGTCTTCTGGCTGCCGGACTATCTGAGGCATGACCTGAAGGATTTTTCTGTCGTCGTGATGATAAATCTTCTTGTCGCCGTTGCTGTGGCTCTGTTTTTCACTCCGGCTCTTGTCGCGCAGTTCGGTGTGACGCGTAGGAAGACCTTCTTGAAGCGAAACCTACATACGCGTTTCGTTGTGTGGTTCTCGCGCCTGTATTCGTGCTATGCCGCTATGGGGCAACGGAGGTGGGCACGCTGCGCGCTACTGCTGGTGTTTACCGTTATGTTCGCCGGTTCTCTCAAACTGTTCACGGATAGTCTCGACAGCAACACGTTCCGGCAAAAGGAGAAGGAAACGAAGCTGTATGTCCGTGCGCAGATGCCGTTGGGAGGAAGTGTCCATGAGTTGAACGGCAAGGTCAGGGAGGTTGAGGCTCTGCTGTCGCAGTACAAGGAGATAAAGCGGTTTGAGACGGTGGTCCGTCCGAACGGTGCTGCAATCGTCGTCGAGTTCAAGGACGAGGCGTTGGCGTCCGGATTTCCTTTTCTTCTGGAAAGTCGCGTCATAGGAAAGGTGATAACCATAGGCGGCGCCGACTGGGCGACGTCGGGAGTGAGCGAACGCGGATTCAGCAACTCGCTGAATCTGCAATACAGGGCAAACCGCATTGAGATTGCCGGATATGACTATGAGCGGCTCTATCGCTTTGCCGAGGATATGGTTGAAGAGATGCGGAAGAACAGACGGGTGACCGACCTGGCCATCGTCACGCCGGGGCATGAAGAACAGGAAGACGAGTTTTTCATGTCATACGACCGCGGCATGATGGCCGCCGACAGCATCAGCGCGCACGATGTTCATTCCTCGCTTCAGAGTCTGTTGGCTGACCGCGAGGCGGAAAAGATTGACGTTGGAGGAAAGATGATGGACGTGACGGTACACCCGACGGCGGTCAACTCGTTCGACTTATGGCAGGTGGAAAACTCCTACGTCGCCGCCGGTGGCCGTCAGGTGCGGCCGTCGGGATTTATGGACATAAGCAGACGAAAGGCAAAGAACATCATTCCGAGGGACAATCAGGAATATGTGTTGCGCGTGGCTTTCAACGTGCTCGGGTCGTACACCTATACCGACCGTTATATCAAGAGCATCACCGAAAAATTTAACTCGACGTTTCCCGTCGGTTTCCGCTGTCTGAACAAGACCAGCGGCGCATACGAGGACGACGGAACGCAATACTGGCTGATAGGGCTTGTGGCCGTAATCGTGTTCTTCATACTTGCCATCCTTTTCGAGAGTCTGCGTCAGTCGCTTGCCGTCACACTGCTCATTCCGGTTTCGTTCATCGGACTTTTCATCACATATCATGTCACAGGCGTGCCCTTCGGTACGGGCGGCTTTGCGGCCATGGTGCTGCTGGCCGGTCTCACGGTGAATGCCGGTATATATATTGTCTGTCAGTATAACATCATCGTCCGTCAGCATGGCTTTTCCAACCGTCAATGTGATATTCCCGTCCGCCGGCATGAAACGCGGAAGCAACAGGGAGTGCGTTGGTTTGTTACCGCTTTCAACCACAAGATTGTCCCGATAATGCTGACAGTGCTTTCCACGGTCATCGGCATGATACCGTTTCTGCTGGACGGCCCGGAAGAACAGCCATTCTGGTTCTCTCTTGCCGTAGGAACGATAGGCGGTTTGTCGCTAAGCGTAATTCCACTCGTTCTATTCCTGCCTTTAGTAATGCTGCTTAGCGGTAATAAGAAACGTCACTCTTAATTGAACAAATCTTTATAAATGGCAAGGCAATAATCCTCTAATCGCAACTCCATACTCATGTCTACAGTTTTCTCTTTCGTGTTTCAAATCACCCATGAAATCAAAAAAAGCAAGCCAAATGGTCCGGATGTCGAATAAATTGTGTAATTTTGTCAGCTAAATGAAGACATCTGAACTGCAGACAATCAAGCAACGGTATAATATCGTGGGCAACTGCGATGCGCTGAACCATGTCCTCGACGTCGCCATGCAGGTGGCGCCGACCGACCTCAGTGTGCTCATCGTGGGCGAGAGCGGTGTGGGAAAAGAGATTATCCCGCGTGTCATTCATGACAATTCGCCGCGCCGGCGGGAGAAATATTTTGCCATCAACTGCGGTTCCATTCCCGAAGGCACCATCGACAGCGAACTGTTCGGACACGTGAAGGGATCTTTTACGGGCGCCATCAACGACAGTCCCGGATATTTCGGCGTGGCAAACAAGGGAACGCTCTTCCTTGATGAGGTGGGCGAACTGCCATTGGCAACACAGGCTCGGCTGCTGCGCGTACTCGAAACGGGCGAATATATCCCCGTGGGAGCAACTGAGGTGAAACGGACTGACGTGCGGATTGTGGCTGCTACAAATGTCAATATACGCAAGGCCATCAGCGAAGGCCGCTTCCGCGAAGACCTCTACTACCGCCTCAACTCAATACCGATACAGATGCCGCCGTTGCGTGACAGGGGCGAGGACATCGTGCTGCTCTTCCGCCTGTTCGCCATGCAGATGGCCGAGAAATACAGAATGGAGAAAGTCGTGCTGACGGATGAGGCGAAGAGGATGCTGATGAAATATAAATGGCCGGGAAACGTACGGCAGTTGAAGAACATCACAGAACAGATTTCCATCCTGAGCACTGAACGGCAGATAACTCCGGAGGTCTTGACACGATTCATTCCGCAAGACCAGGAAAGCACACAACTGGCCACGATAAGCAAGAGCGAAGACCACAGCTTCGAGAACGAACGCGAGATTCTCTATAAGATTTTGTTCGAGTTGCGCGGCAATGTGAACGAACTGCGACGCAACTTCAACATGCTGAAGAAACAGATTGAAGACGCCCAGGGAGGAAGCACGACTCTGGTCGGAAAAGGCGACGGCGGAAGCCAGATGCCGACAACACCGGCAACAGTGACTCCGCAGCAGATCTACATCTCATCCACACAGCAGAAACAACAGGCTGAGGACGCTATCGCCGAAGAATATGTCGAGCCGGAACGCGAGCCGGAGAGCCTGAACCTGAACGATTTGAGCCGGCAGATGCTGGAAAAAGCATTGGAAAGAAACGGTGGAAACAGAAAAAAAGCGGCACAGGAGCTGGGAATCTCTGACCGAACGCTCTACCGAAGAATAAAGCAATACGGGCTGGAATGACTTACGACAGCAGAAAGACATTGTCGATACAGCAATTCTGATGTTCTGAAGAAACACGATACAGCCATTTACACATTATTATATATAACGAAGAAAGCAGAAACAAATGAAACAAATAAAGAAAACAGGATTTCATATAAGGAACATACGGCACAAGACAGAATCAGGAACGGTTCTGCGCGGATTCCGTCTGTCGTTATGTCTGCCTGTCCTGTTGTTGCTGCTTTCATGTTCCGTATCCTATAAGTTCAACGGAGCAAGCATAGACTACAGTACGACCAAGACTATACAAATTGCCGATTTCCCCATACGCTCCAGCTATGTCTGGGGACCGATGGCAAGCATATTCAACAACAAATTGAAGGACATATACGCCAATCATACCCGCCTGATACAGGTCAAACGCAACGGTGACCTCAAAGTGGAGGGCGAAATAACGCGCTATGAGCAGCGCAACAAAGCCGTTTCAAGCGAAGGCTATTCGGCACAGACGGAACTGTCAATGACAGTCAACGTGAGATTTACGAACAACGCCAAACATACGGAAGACTTCGAACGGCAGTTCACGGCTTCCGCAACATACGAGACGACACAGTCTCTAAATTCAGTTCAGGAAGAGCTGGTCACCCAGATGGTGGAAGAGATAACTGACCAGATATTCAACGCAACCGTAGCCAACTGGTAATTGACGACCTATGGACATAGCAGAGCTTATCAATCACCCCGAACAACTCGACAGAGACACTCTGTATGAGCTTCGCTCCATGCTGGCACTATATCCGTATTTCCAGACGGCACGATTGCTGATGCTGCAAAATCTATATCTGCTCCACGACCCGACATTCGACGAAGAGCTACGTCGTGCAGCTATCTATATAAGTGACCGCAAAGTGATTTTCCGAATGGTTGAAGCTGCCCACTACCGACTGACCTCCAAACGGACAACCGGCAAAGAGGAAACAACATCGGCACGCACAGACGGAAACAGAACCATATCACTGATAGACTCCTTCCTTGACTCCATCCCGAAGGAAGAGGAAAAGGACGGAAAGAAAAAACGTAAGCCGACACCAGCAGATGCGGCAGTTGACTATGTCGCCTACCTATTGGAAACAGAAAGCGATGAGGGACCAGATGCTGAAGCCACTGCCCCACAGCTGAAAGGACATAGTCTCATCGACAGCTTCATCGAGAACGACAAAGGAAAGATTGTGCTAAGCGAGAACCCGCTATTCGTTCCGCAAATCGACGAAACGGAAAAAGAAGACGGAAAAAGCGGCGACGAAAGCTATTTCACAGAGACATTGGCCCGGATTTACATAAAACAGGGACGATATTCAAAGGCTTTGGAAATTATTCGGCGATTAAGTTTGAATTATCCAAAAAAAAATGCTTACTTTGCAGACCAAATACGTTTCCTTGAGAAATTGATAATAAATAATAATAAAAAAATAAAGTAAAAATGTACACATTATTAGTAATTCTCATCTTGCTGGTATCAGCACTCATGATTGGCATCGTACTGATACAGGAGTCAAAGGGAGGCGGACTTGCATCCAACTTCGCTTCCTACAACCAGATTGGCGGTGTCCGCAAGACAACCGACGTTATCGAAAAGGCGACATGGACACTGGCCGCCCTCATGGTTATCATCAGCATCGGTTGCGCCTACTGCGTTCCGCAATCATCACAGGACAGCTCTGTAATGGAAAACATCGAGAATCCGACAACCAATCCTAACAACCTGCCCGGATTCGGTGCGAGCCAGACCAAGGAAGCTGCTCCTGCAGCCGGCAACAATGCTCCTGCAGCCCAGGCTCCGGCCTCTGAAGCCCCCGCAACAGCTCCCGCGGCTCCCGCAAAATAAGAAAAAGGCAAAAAAGTACGTGATTTATTTGGTCAATTAAAATAAATCACGTACCTTTGCACTCGCTTTAGAAAAGCAACCAAAAACAACACGGTGGATGTAGTTCAGTTGGTTAGAGCGTCAGATTGTGGTTCTGAATGTCGTGGGTTCGAG
>ERZ780208.1612-NODE-1612-length-17757-cov-7.558524_pt1 | contig 17757 bp, 15 predicted proteins | sample MGYA00511167_ERZ780208 | MGnify/ENA primary metagenome ERZ780208 (study PRJEB29588, sample SAMEA2159202) | human gut metagenome | biome: human gut; feature: human-associated habitat; material: faeces | place: Denmark | collected 2008/2010 ... | reverse complement strand
AATTAAGTTTGTTGCTCGTGAGACGCAAGATTTTGCGTCTCTACAGGCTGGCACCGTTGTGATTGTGCGGGAAAAGGGGTGGAGGGTGGTGGCGGACGGGGATTTTGGGTGATTGGGAATGCATCATGATGTGGAGGGGTTATATCCCCCGTATGCGGTCGTCGAAATCCTTCGCTCCACCTTTCACGCCGAACATCTTTGTCAGCAGACGCGCCCTCGTGTTGGTGACCGATTGCGACGACATGCCTGTCAGCACCGCTATCTCCGTGGGGATGAACCGCAGGCGCGTGAGGATGATGACGTTTATCTCTGTGGGAGACAGGTTGCTGTGGGAGGCGAGCAGCTCGCCCAGTCTGCTGTCGTGCAGGTTTGTCAGTTCGTGCAGTGCGTCCCAGTCTTGCTTCCCAGCCGCGCGCCCGGCGGAAGCCATACGGTGGAGGGCGTACACACAGTCAGCGTTTATCAGTCTGTCCTCCATGTTCCACTGCTCCGGTTTGCGTCTGTCGTTCTGGTATTCGGCAAGCTGCGCCTGCATCTTTTCAAGTTCCCGCGTCTTCACCTCTATGAGCGAGGCATACTTCTCGTGCTCCTTCTGCAGTCCGTCGAGCGTCAGGCGCAGTTCGCGGTAGTGCTCAAGGTCGCGCGTGTATCCGTCGTTCATCTCCTTCAGCCGTCGGTTCTGAGTGTTTATCACGCGCCCGTAGTGGCTCATCCTGCGCCTGTGGTAGACGATGAACCACACCATCGCCATGACGAGCAGTGCCGCCGCGCCTCCCATCTTCATTATTTTTTCCTGGTGGAGTCGTTCGCTGCGCATGCTGTCGTAGTCTTTCTGGAGGTTCACCAGTTCGCTTGCCGTACCGGCGGATATCTCCCCGTCGTACACGCTGTTGAGTCTCTCGCTCAGGAAAAGCTGTGTCTTGCCGTCGCCGTCTGCCAATGATTTGGCTATGAGACGCTTCAGAGCATTCTTGCTTATGGCAGCAGTGTATGAGTCGGCTGCGTCATACCACATGGCGACAGCCCTGTCCATGTCGTTTCTTGTGGCGTATATGTCGCCCAGCATGAGTGACGCCAGGCGGTCGGGCGAGGCGGTGTAAGCCATGGTGAAGAGCTGCATGGCACGTGCGGTGTCGCCTCTGTTCATGTGGTAGCAGCCCATGTTGGTGCGTATGAGAGCCTGTGCCTCAGGCGCAGCCTTTGAGGTGAGCGGCAGACAACGGTTCATGCATGTCATGAAACTGTCGGTGTCGCCTGTCCTTCTGTATTCTGCCGCCATGTCGTTCCATGCCCTTGCCATGTGCCTCTCGCTTCCCGAGCGGCGTGCGGCGTCCAGTTCGCGTCTGCGGTATTTCATTACCAGAGTGCGGTTTCCCGTCTCCCTGTTCATCATTGCAAGTGCTGCGGCTATCCTGAAATGCAGGAAACTGTCGTCCTCTCCGTCCGCCACGTCCTCCGCCTTCTTCATGAGCATGACGGCGTCGTGCAGGTTGCGGTTGTCATACATGCAGAGTGCTGCCTGCACGAGAGCCCTTGCCCTGCGCCTTCTGTCACCGTTCAGTCTGAAGTATTGCTCACTGCTGCTGATATATCTTCCGTCGTTCAGTTTCACGCCAAGGTCGTGCACCGCCTCTGTGTATACCAGTTCGTAGAGCGCACTGTCCGCCGCACCTGCGCACAGACTGTCCTTCCGTCCGTAGATGAGCGTGAGCGCTCCGTGCGGATCGGTGTCGGTCATGCCCTCCGCCTGCTCTATCGTGCTGTTGTAGGAGGCGCGATGTGAGCATGCGGCGGCGAGCATGACCGTGACGCATAGTATGTGCAGTATGCCGGTGCGGTTGGTTCTCACTTCAGCCGGAATGTTATCGGTACGCTGAATTTCACTCTCACCTTCTTTCCGTCCTGCATTCCAGGCTTCCAGCGCGGCATCTTCTTCACCGTAGCTACGGCAGCCTCGTCGAGTGCCGGAGTGGCGTGCGTGAGGATTTCCGTATCGGATATCGAGCCGTCTTTCTCAACCACGAATCCCACAAGAACCCGTCCCTGCTCCTTGCGCTTCGCTGCCTCCGGCGGATATACCACGTTTTCACCCAGGAACTTCATCAGTGCGATTGTGCCGCCGGGATATTCTGGAAGTACCTCGCATACGTCATACACCTTGTCTTTTTGCTCTTTCGCTGTCTGTGCGTTTGCCGTAAGTGTCATCATCATCACAGCAACCGCCATCATAAGAAATCTTTTCATAATGCGTTTGTTTTTTAGAGGTTTGTTTGTTTCTGTCTTGTAAGGACGCTGCAAATATAGGATAAAAAAACAAAACGGAGCAAACAATCCGTTACACAATATTACACACCGTCGCCGCAGTGTAGTCTTGTTTAGTCCTTCTGCCTGCGTCCGGCAATCGTCCGCAGCATTCTGTTGGCGCGGCAAAGCCCTCTCACGCCCAACACATAGAGCAGCAGGGCCTTCAGCCGCCATCGTCTGTCCACCCGGCATAAGCCCTGTCTCACGGTGTGGAGCGTGGGGCGGTCGCCTGTCAGTTCGCTTGTGTATATCTGGATGTTGAGCACATGCATGTAGTATCCGGTCCATTCGTCCGAGCGGCGGCGCGTCTTCCGCAGCATCATGATGTGCGTGGCGAGCAGCGTGCGCCATGCCTCTCCTCCGGCGTTGTTGGATATTCCCGCGCTGTTCCAGCGGTAGTGGTAGGTTCCTTTGTCGGTAGTGGCAATCACGCCCGCCCTGTTCATGAGCAGTGGCAGGGTGTGTATGTCCTCAAAAATCATGTTTTCCGGGTATCTGATGCCGTCGAATAGCGCGCGGCGGTATATCTTGTTGCAGGCATAAGCGTGCATGTAGGCGCGGCACGAGAGCCAGTACTCGTCCATGTCGCGGTATTCGCGGCACCCGAAATCCGTCATCTCCTGCCTGCCGGAAGGCATCTCGCGGCATATGGGAAACTCTATGATGTCATATTCGGGATGCTCTTCGGCGAGGCGGCTCAGGGCGGAGAGCGTGCCGGGAGCGATGTGGTCGTCGGAGTCGACGAACATAAGCAGGTCGCCGCGCGATGCCTCTATGCCAGCGTTGCGTGCGCTGCTCAGTCCGCCGTTCGGCTTGTGTATCACCCTTATGCGGCTGTCGGCGGCAGCCAGGGAGTCGCACATTGCCGGACTGCTGTCGGGCGACCCGTCGTCTACGAGTATCATCTCGAAGCGCGCGTCCTGCTGTGCGGCTATGCTTTCCACGCATCTCATGAGTGTCGCCGCCGTCCTGTAGACAGGTATTATGATGCTTGTCATTGCCCGGCTCATGCCTGTCTGATGAGTTTTTTCAGCTTCATCTTCAGTGCCCACGGCAGACTCTGGATGAAAAACTGCAATATGTTGTATTTCCAGTAAGCCGCGCTGTTCTTCAGCCCGTGCCACGGCGAGGAGGCTGTTCTGGCGTTCTCCATGAACAGTGAGCACAGCGCGCGCTTGTCGCCCTTGTCGTCTATGAGACTCTGCGGCACGTCGGCGGTCTTTCTTATCACTGCCGCCACATGCCCGTTCTCGGTCAGTCCTACGGTGAGCTCGGCGAATCCGGCTGTGAGCTCAGCCACATCGTGCCTCTCGTTCTTGTTCCATATTATCAGCTTTCCGTCCTCGCGGCATATGTTGTATTGGTGAAATCCCTTGTAGTGTTCGGTCTCCGCCTCGTTTATGTGATGGTTAAGATAGAGGCATCCGCCTTTTTTCAGCACGTCGATGCTTTCGTATATGCTTTTCATGGGGTTGGCGGAGTGGTCGAGGGCGTTCTGTATCACCACGAGCGATATGTCGTGCGACGGATAGAAAGCCGACAGATACTCAGCCATTCCGAACTCTATCTCAGGCAGCTTGCGGCGGTGGCGCGCCATTATTCTGTTGAAGTAAGCCGCAAGCGGGTCAACGTAACGGATGTCAAGCGGCATGAGCCGTCCGTCGCGCATGATGTGGTTGCCCGTGGCGTAGCTCATTCCGCATCCCACGTCGAGCACTTTCGGGTTGTCCGTCTTTATGAGGAAGGCGTTTGCGTCGAACCCTTCGAGCGTTATCACTCCTCCGTATTTCGACCAGTTCATCATTCCGTCGAAGGTCCATTTCCATCTGTACACGTTGTTCCAGAAAGCGACCTCGTAGGCGATGCCGTTCATCCATCTTGTGGTAGTGTTCTGTTCTGTGTTCATCTTTATTGTCAAACGATAGTCTGAAGCCGGTCCGTCCCGTTGTGTCAAAGCCTTTGCGGCATGTCATGAGACTGTGTGTTCCGGCAACACCGGTGCAGTAATATAATGTCGGGAGACAGTGGCTGCATCCGGAAATGTTGTTTGCTTTGTTGTTCCGGAATACAGCATATCTTATGCAAAGATAATGAAAGGTGAGTGCAACAGCATGTCGGGAAAACGAAGTTTTACCAGACTTGATACTGCCGAACCGCATCTTATCTTATGCAAAGATAATGAAAGGTGAGTGCAGCAGCAAGTTTAGAAAACTAAGTTTTATAAGACTTGCTATTGCCGAACCGCATCTTATCTTATGCAAAGATAAGTATTATTGCTCTAAAATACTTGTCCGTTTTGAAATAATCGGCACTTTTGAGGCGTATTGAGCGTTATTTTAATATCTTTGTATAAGATAAGCTGCACTCGACAATGCAAGAGCAAGCTCTCATTGTGCTCGTTTGCGTTATCTTTGCCAATACATTATAATGTTATGAACAAGACCCGTTTGATGTTGATACCTGCCGGCGGACTTGCCAACAGGATGCGTGCTGTGGTGTCGGCATACAATCTGTGCCGTGCCGTCGGGGGAAAGATGCAGGTGGTATGGTTCCGTGACTGGGCGTTGAATGCCCCATTCCACGACATATTCAGACCCGTAGACAGTTCTCTTTTCGACCTTCGTGAGGCTCGGGGACTTGATTTTCTTGTCAACGACCGTCCCCGTCGGCGCAACTTCTGGATACCCAAGGCGTTTCAGAAGGTTGTTTTTGACGCCCGAATATACGAGCAGTTCGTCACTCCCTTGAAGCAGACAGACTTCGATTTTGAGGCATGGCTGCGCGGCAGACGGTGCTACATGAGCTGCTATCAGGAGTTCGGCACATTCGACAATGCCCTGTACAAGAAGATATTCCGTCCTGTTGACGAGGTTATGGAGCGCGTGGAGACGTTCCGCGAGAGTTTTTCCGGCTATACGATAGGCATGCACATTCGCCGCACCGACAACGCCGAGTCGATAGAGAAGAGTCCCACCTCGCTCTTCATAGAGGCGGGTAGGCGCGAGCTGGAAGCCCATCCCGACCTTCGCATATTCCTCGCCACCGACAGCGAAGAGGTGAAACGGCAGATGCGCGACGTCTTTGCCGACCGCATCATAACACCTTCCGACGCCGCCGGACGCGGAAGCACGGAGGGCATACGAGGCGGACTCACCGACATGTGGACGCTCTCGCTCACCCGCCGCATATACGGTTCGGCAGGCAGCAGCTTCTCCACCATGGCGTCGGCAATAGGAGGAAGCGAGCTTATTGTCCTATCAGTTCGGGCATGATGAAGACCGAGTGGATCTTCTGTTTTTCTTTTGGCGGTATCTGCATATAATCGTTGTACAGGTCGCGCAGGTAGGCGTCGGGGTCTTGCGGTGCGCTGAACGTGCGCCCCTCGAATGTTATCGTGCCGAGCGGGAAGATGCTTTTCTTCAGGTGCATGATGCCGTAGCCGTTGTTCACGAGCGTGTTCGACATGTAAGTTCCTTTCTTCCTGAATGCGAAAGCCAGCTTCCACGCCATGCGGCAAAGCGCGTATTGCGCGGCAAACCACGGCAGTTCGGCAGCCGAGCGCAGCGAGTAACGGTGCGGACGGCGCAGTATCGAGTAGCACTTTGATATTCCTCTGCCATATCGTTTTGCGAATCCGCGCGACACGTCGGGATAGTCTATGAAGGGGAAAATGTCCACATAGAGCCCTTTCTCATATCCTGCGGAGAAGTCGTCTCCCGGTTCCACGAAGAACGAATTGAGGTCGCGCACCTTCACTATCGGCTCTTTCGTGTCCTCGCTCTGCGGGGTCTGCAGCGTAAGCGATGCCGGAAGCTCCTGCGGAGCCACTTTTTTGAACCGCTCAAGGTCGTCAAGAGTCATTGCGATGTCTATGTCGTCGTCCCACGGGATGAACCCTCCGTGACGCACGGCACCCAGCAGTGAGCCGCCGTCGAGCCAGTACCGTATGCCGTGTCTGCCGCATATGCGGTCTATCTCCGCCAGTATGCCGAGCTGTTTCAGCTGGCATTGTCTCAGCGTTCTGCGCTTGTATTCCTCGAGAAAAGTATTTTTCATTCTGTAGTATGGCTATTCTCAGTAAGTCATCTGTTGTCTGTCGCGGCGCGTCTCACGTCCACCACCTGTCCGGTGTAGTCTGATGCGAGCGTCCGCAGAGTGGCTTCGGCAACCTTCTCCGGCTTCAGGAGCGTGTCGTCGGGCTCCGTTCCGAAGTTCGACACGCGCATGGGCGTCTTCGTACGTTCCGGGTTTATGCAGTTGATCTTTATTCCGTCGCCCTCCCATTCCTGTGCCACAGCCTGCACGAAGTTCACTATCGCAGCCTTGGTTGACGAGTATATGCTGTAGAAAGCGCGTCCTCTGGTGTATGAGCTTGACGTGAAGAAGATGAGATGTCCGCCCGACTGCTTCAGATAAGGATACGCCCCGACAGCCACGTTCACCGTTCCCATGTAGTTGGTGCGCACAGCCGACTCTATCACGGAGTAGTCCATCGCCGCCAGCGGTTCCTTGTTCAGTATGCCTGCGGTGCTTATCACGAAGTCTATCCTGCCCGCCTCGTCAGCCACGCGCTTCAGAGTGCTGTCCACACACTGCCTGTCGCCGATGTCCACTCCGCCCATGCTGCGCGAGAAGGCGAACACCCTCGCGCCGCGTTCGCCGAGCATCCGCACGATGTCGGAGCCTATTCCGTAGCTTCCTCCGAACACCACTGCCACCTTGCCTTCAAAGAACCGCGCGTCGGGCATTGCCGTTCCCACCTCCGTGTTCTTCAGTTGGAAGAGCTTGTCCATCATGTATGTGTCCTCCTTATAGGTGAGTTTCATGTTGCTCTCCTCACCCCTCACCACGTAGACCGGTGTCTGCGGCATGTAGCGGCGCACCACTCCGCAGTCGTCCGTCGTGCGGAACGCCGGGTCTTTCAGTGCCAGTTCGTACGCCGTTCTTATCACGCTGATGTCGAAAGCCTGCGGAGTCTGTCCTCGGCGGAGCCTCGACCGGTCGGGAATGTTGCTGATGAAGTCGCCCTCCACCTCAATTATCGTGTCCGCCGACGGCACCGCCACGTCTATCGCCTCATACTTCCCGAGCGCGTCAATCACGTCGTCGAGCACGCGCTGGCTCAGCAACGGTCGCACAGCATCGTGGAAGATGAGGTTCACCTCCCTCTGTCCGTAAGCCCTGATTGCCGACAGGCTCGAGTCGTAACGCTCCTTTCCGCCCTTGAGTATCTTCTTCACCTTGCGCCATTTGTTGCGCAGCACGATGTTCTCGAAGTCGGCAATGAGCATCGGGTTCGACACTATGGCAATCTCGTCAATCCTCGGGTTGCGCTCGAACACGTCGATGGTGTGTTCCACCACCATCTTTCCCGCCACCTTGTAGAACTGTTTCGGTGTCGACATCCCGAGTCGCGTGCCGACCCCTCCTGCCAGTATCACGGCGATATTTTGTTTCATATGTATGTCTTTATCTTATGTATGAATATGTTGGATATCCTGTATGATAGTCTGATGTATGTTTGTTTTATTTGTGGGAAATCATAAGTCGTCACTTGCATTTATTTGGTCCATTATATGATCATAGGTACAGTATAGGATTACAATTTTAAAATAATCATTATCTTTAACCTTTATGTGACCGATAATCAATTTTATATAGCCTAACAAATCATCTTCTTTGTTTTCCGACAAATGGAATTCAGTCGTGAATTTCGCTTCATCGCGTGATATAGCCATAAGTTTCAGCTCGTCAAGTGTGCTTTCTCCAACAGATTCATTATCAAATGATTCCGTTGATGAAACAATGTAATATTTCTCGCTGAGAGCTGCTTTCAGATCGTCGTATTCATTTTTCAAATCTTTAAAAGTATCTCTTTGGGGCAGAAAGATAGCAATTGTTCCGACAATATTCTTGTTGTTTAAAGTAGGAAAAACTTGAATGCTGCAGTCCCTGCGGTTATAAAATGTGCCTTCTAAATCATAAAAATTGCGTTCTTCTTTTAATATATCAAAGAACTTGGACCGCTCCCATCCTTTGGCTTCAAACGCTTTCAGTGCGTCTTCCATGAGCAGTCCAGGTTTTAATTCAAGTCCTTTGACGGTGAGAAATCTTTTTGAGTTCTGTGTAAGATATTCTCCCACTTCGTCTGATTGCGCAAATGCTGAATTTGCAAAGGTTAATTGCAGTAATAACGTAAATAAGATTTTCTGTGCCATAGTTGTAAGTATTATATGGTGAAAAGGGGATACATGCCGATGAAACATGAGTTTGCTCTTTGATTTCAGCGTGCATATAACATACTGCAAATATACTCAAAAACTTCGAGTCCGTGCTCCGCAGGACTGAAAAAGTGCTGTTTGCGGAGGTAAGAAAAATAAGTTGCGGATGTCGGGGAGGATGATGGTATGTTGCGGTATGGCTGTTTGCGGCGGATATTGACGGGTGTCTTGTCGCGCTGTTGGCATAAAGTAGAGACGCAAAATCTTGCGTCTCACGAGGGAGGAATGGTATGGCTGTGTGGTGATTGTTGCCGGTATGGGTTGGGCTGACCTTCTCGTGAGACGCAAGATTTTGCGTCTCTACAGGCTGGCGCCGTTGTTATGAAATGATGCAACTTTCTGTCTTATATCTCTGTATCCTAAAAGTAGAGACGCAAGATTTTGCGTCTCCCGATTAAGGTGAGGCAATTTACGTTAACGGAGACATACTGGCGGTCAGTGTGTTTGTTGCGTCTTCCGGGCATGTTTGTGTGATATGCGTGTCAGATAAAAGCCATGTCATATTTGTGTCTCTTTCTCTTGGTACGCAAGTCAACGCTGTTTTGTGTTTTTGTATATGAGTCGTTTTTATCTTGGAAACATAAATTCGGGATTGTCCTCCACCTCTTCTATAAATTTGTCTGACGTTGAATATATCACGGAAACAGAATTGAACGAACCCGTTTTGTCCTTATAACGTTCTATGAAAAGTGAGGCATATCCCAGTACATTGTAGTCAGGATTGTCTGAAGCGGTAAATGTCGTTTCAAAAACGGCTTCATCCTGAGCCAGTGCTTGAAGCTTTTTCTTGTTGGATTTGGAGTTTTCCGTTTCCTTGTCTTTAAAATATTCCCTGCTTGAGAGCGCATAATTCTTTTCCGACAGAGACTTCTTCACCTTGTCATACGTTTCTTTCAGTTTTTTAAAAGAATTGCTTTCAATATAAGTTATGCCAATTATGCCTACGATATTCCGGTCTTTATCTGTCGGTGCTATGAACATTGCGCAGTTCTTTATGCCCAAGGATGTTCCGTAAAGAATATGCAATTGCAGGTCATCTTCTTCAACGTCATAGAACGGATCTGGTTTCCAACCGATTGCATCAAATATCTCCAAGGCTCTTTTCATTGTCATACCCGGTCTCAGTTTCACGCCTTCCACTTCAAGGAACTTGTCGGCATGCTTTGCCACACTGTCCCGTGTGGCTCTCCAGTCTATTACTTTCTGTGCGCAGACACATGATGCAAAGGATATTTGCAGCAGCAAGATGAGCATTAATTTCTTAATCATAGCAGATTGTTTTTGTATAGTTTATGTATGATATAGGTTTGTACTGCGTTTTTTACGGGTGCAGATAATATGCTGCAAATATAGGGAAAAACTTCGATTCCGCACCATGCAGGGCTGAAAAAGTGCTGTATGCGGAGGATATTGATGTGTGTTTTGTCGCGCTGTTTGCAGAAAGTAGAGACGCAAAATTTTGCGTCTCACAAGAAGGTACGTACAATATTTGTTGACGGGAATGTGCTGATAGAAATCGAGTCCGTTGCTCGTGAGACGCAAGATTTTGCGTCTCTACAGGGCTGACGCCGTGATGTTGGGATGTAATATCGCGGCATGTATAGTCTCTTGCGTGCGATATTGACTATGCGTAAAGGCGATGGGAGGTAGGGTGAGGGGTGCTTAAGGCATGCCATATCGTCCGAGGCTCACAGGTCGAACAGCGAACAGCGGTAGGCGAATATCATCGGGTGGAAGAAGCCGCGTACCATTCCCATCACTCCGCGCGCCTTAGCCGCGTCGGGATAGATGTCGCGGCGGTGACTCATGCATATGGCGCAGAGTCGCAGCAGAGCCAGCGGACTGCGGCTGAGCATGAGCCGCGCCATGGTGTGGTGGAGCCTGAAGCGCGGCTGGCGCGTGTGTTCCATTATGTGTGAGTAGAGCCTCTGCCACGTAGGTTTGCGTTGCAGGCGGCGGTAGTGGGCTATGCCGAGGACGTATGGCTGCCATGTGGGACGCCTCTTAGGTACGGGACCGGTGCTCATACTCTGCAACAGTGCCGCCTCGCGTGGGTGTGAGCGGTGCCAGTTTAGCGGTTTGCTGATGTGCGTTATCGCCTTTTCGCCGTGAAACCATGCGTTCAGTCCGAGACTCCAGTCGTAGTATATGCCCTCCATCCACACATCTTCACGTTGCACGTAATCGCGTCTCAGGAGCATCGTATGCCCCGCGAAGCCGCCGAACATCAGAGCCTCGAGCGAGCAGCGCGGGCTCACCGTGTGCGCCGTCTCCATCGTCGTGCCGCGCAGATGGTCGGAGTAGCATATGTTATAGTCGCCTATCGCCTCCGTCATAAGCCCTATCTTGTCGGGCATCCACACGTCGTCCTGGTCGGAGATAGCCACGAAGTCTGCCGTGGCTTTCATCACCGCGCTCCTGAAGTTGCGGTTGAACCCGAGGTTGACAGCATTTCTTGTCACCCTCACGCGGCTGTCGCGGGCAGCGTAGGAGCGCAGTATGTCCATGGTGTCGTCCGTAGAACAGTCGTCCTGCACTATTATCTCGCTTATCGGGTAGGTCTGCCGCAGTATGGAGTCGAGCTGCTCGCGCAGGAACATCCCGCCGTTGTAGGTGCACATCACCACCGCCACCGTTTTTCCTTTCGTCATGTTGCTCAGTGTTTTTTCCTTATTCTTGAAAGCACGAACGACGTGCATTCGTCCAGTATCCTCACCCTCGCAATCCGCATCACGGCGTAGTATGCCGCCACGGCAAGCACTATGCGCACCGCGAGGAGCAGCCACAGGGAGGCTATCGGAGCCGTCACAGCATAGACCAGAGCCATCACTCCGCCAGCCGCAAGGGCGAAGGGCACCGTGTCGCGCAGGAACATCATGACACCGTAGCCCGTGAGCCGGCGCACGAAGAAGAGCCACACGAAGAGCCACGCCACGTTGACAGCCACGTAGCCCGTCACCATCGCCGTTATGCCAAGCTGCCATATGAGCAGCATGAGCAATATGAGAGCTATGCCGAGCGAGAACGTACACCAGAAGAACGTGCCCGACCGCCCCTTGCTTATTATCATGTTCGACAGCAGGGTGGACAGCGGAACCACCGCGCCGCTGATGCAGAGAATCTGTATGAGATACACGCTGGGCAGCCACTTCTCGGTTATCGCCAGCACGATGAACTCCCTCGCCACCAGTCCGAAGCCCAGCATGAGCGGGAAGGAGACGAACGCCGTGAAGCGCATCATCTTGCGGAAGGCGTTCATCTGACGCCCTTTCTCGTTGTCGAGACCCACGAGTACGGGCTGCGCCACCTGCGCCACCATGCTCTGAACGAGCGATGAGCACTTGGTGTTCCACTGATAAGCCTGATTGTACACGCCCGTGTCGCGCGGCGAGAAGTAGTGTCCCAGCAGGATGTTGAGCACGTTGTTGTTGACGTGGGTCATGATGGTGGTTGCCAGAATCTTGAAAGAGAAGCGGAACATGCGCCTCACCGGCTCGAACGTTATGCCTCTGAGAGACGGCCGCCACGGCGAGTAGTGCCACTGCATGAACGTGTTTATCGACACATACACCAGTCCCTGCGTAGCCAGCGACCAGTATGCCATGCCCTGCCATGCCATCACCGAGCCCGTGACGCTCGACGCCAGCACTGCCGTCATCGCCGCCTTCGCCTGCTGCTTCGCCTGCAGACGCTTGAAGAGATAAGCCGACTGAGCCGTGCCCAGCGACGCTATGATGATGCTCAGGAAGGCGTAGCGGCAGAGCGGCACCACGTCGGGCGCGTTGTAGTAGCGTCCTATGAGCGGCGCGCAGAAGAAGAGCACGGCATACATCAGCGTGCCCACTATTATGTTGAACCAGAACACCGAGTTGTAGTCGCTGTCCTTTGGGTCGTGCAGATTGGTGAGGGCTGTGCGGAAACCGCTGTCCTGCAGTGCCGTGGCTACGAGCGAGAACACGCTTATCATTGCCATCATGCCGTAGTCCGACTGTGACAGCAGCCGTCCGAGGATGATGCCGAACACCACGCCCACAATCTGTTGCACGCCGTTGTTCATGCTTCCCCAGAACAGTCCTTTTGCCGTTTTTTCTTTCAGTGATTCCATTCCGCCCGTTCAGGATGATGAGTGTCCCGCAGCCGCCGGGGTGTGCGAAACATGCGCAAAAGTAATGCTTATCGGCTAATAATCAAAGAAAAACGCAGAAATAATTTCCTTCCGCCGTCCCCGTGTGCCGCAATCGTGCCGTCCGGCTGACGCCCTTCCGCGTCCGGCGGGGTCGTTGCCGGTCATGGTTTGTCCGCAACCGGTTGTCATATTGCATACATATGCCGTGCCGCTGTAAGGCATACAGGCTTACGTTTTTGCCGAAGTTGAGGCGGACTACACCGTGCGGAAGCGGCAGGCAATATGCCGTCAGCGGTGAGGAGGAGTGTTGAAGGGCATGTGAATAGGGTGAGGAACGTACTCCGGCGGTATAATGACATGTTGTGGTTATGGTGCCGCCGCATGTCAGTACGGGTTTTGCATAAACATGCGGTGATAGTGAATATTTATTCATCCGGCAACAACGTCAACCTCGCGAGAGCTGTTTTTTCGCGGACGGGAGCATGTGTGGCGGCGTACGCGCGGTTTTCAGACAGTCTTGTCAATGTGTTGATATACAATGGCTTATGCCTTTCGACGGACTGATATTGTTTTTCCCGTCGTGCGGAACAGGCTTTTCCGCAAGTCCGAAAAGCCCGTTCCGCATTGCCGTTCAGCCTTTTTTGCGGTGCGAAAGAGCCGTTATGGTGCTGCGGAACAGGCTTTCCTGCGTGACGCGACGGAGCATGCCGCATCGCCGTTCCACTTTTTCGGTATCGTAAAATACATTTTTCCGGTATATCATATGCTGTTTATGAAATTATTTTTGTCAAAATATTTTACCGTCGGAAACGTATTTTTATTCATTCCGCGCCATGCCCGCGATATGACACATACGTGAAAGCGTGTTGAGGGGGATGCGATATTGACATTGCGGGAATGGGATGCCCCCGCCCAGCAAGATATTTTCCCCCATGCCATACCAATGGCGCCAGCCTGTAGAGACGCAAAATTTTGCGTCTCCCGAGGAGGTAAGCGCAAAGCATACCGATGCTATTCGCTCTGCTTTAATAGCATTTTTTGCTTGTGAGACGCAAGATTTTGCGTCTCTACTTTTAGCTACCAGCGGTATAAAACACAAATCCTCATCATGCCATTACAATGGCGTCAGCCTGTAGAGACGCAAAATTTTGCGTCTCACGAGCAACGAACTCAATTTCTATCAGCATATTTCCATCAATAAAAATTGGACTTACCTAACCGTGAGACGCAAGATTTTGCGTCTCTACTTTATGCCAATAGCGGGATAAAATGAATATATACATCAATACGTATTGGGCTGACCTACTTGTGAGACGCAAGATTTTGCGTCTCTACTTTTAGGATGCGGAGGGGTGAGCGGGGGAATGCAATGTGGCGCGGTCAATGCCGTTTGTTCCCGTCAGGGTCATGGCGGCGCCACATCCTGTCACCGAGGTAGAAGTAAAGCGTGCCGTACGAATAGCGGCCGGTCTGTGCTCCGCGGTCGAATGTTATCCACAGGTAACGCTCATAGTTGCCGTATGGCACGGGAACGATGGTTGGCCAACCCCTGAATCCGCCGTTGGGGAACTGCTGGCTGAACGTGCCGAGACACCGCAGCGACGGATAGTCGTAGATGTAGAACGTCGTGCCCGGACCACCGCTCAGCACATGCCGCCTTCCGCCCACGGTCGTTATCCTTATCCCGGTGTTGTTGTTGCGGTCGGACTCAGCCACCTGCCGGTACGGTCCGTCCCAGTTGTCGCTCTCGCAGAGATACGTCACGTACGATCCGTCTTTCAGCGCGCAGTAGGCGAGACGCCATTTCCCGGCACCGCTGTCGAAGAAGAAGTCAGGGTCCTCGGTATTGAACCCGTGTCCGTTGGAGTAGCTGTGGGGGAACGGCAGCTCCTCGCACTCCAGATAATGCATGCCGTGGAGCAGGTCGGCTTCGGACGAGCAGAAGGCGAGCGTGTGGGTGTCCTCGTGCGTGGTGGTCATCACCAGGAAGCGTCCTGCGTCCTCGTCGTACACCATCTTCGTGGCGTGGAAGCCGTACATCAGTCCGTCGCCCTTGCCGAAGAAGAGCGCGCCCTCGAGCCGCAGGTCGTATGAGTCGGTGCCGATGGAGTACACTCCCTGCCACGAGTCGCATATGCGCTCGAATCCTCTGGTGGTCATGCACACATAGAGCCGTCCGTCGCGTATGAGCGGAGAGCCGTCCTTCAGCTGCACCACCTGCGGGTCTGCCTGTCCGGTGCCGCATGCCAGCAGACTGCGGGCGTCTTCCAGCCTCACGCTTCCGCCCTCAGGCAGCTCCGCGCGCACACCGAACGAGAAGCGCGTGCAGGTGTCGGCGCGGCGCATGTCGCGCTCCGCGCTGTAGAGCAGACGCGCCTCACCGTCGTCGCGGAGCATGAAGACGTGAAACCGCACGCCAGTGTACTGCACGCGCAGAGCCACCCTTCCGAGCTGTCCCACATCCTTGGAGGCAAGCTCCTTTGTGCCGTCCGCGCCGGTGAGATACGACACTATGCGCCCCCGGCTGTACACGGTGCGTATCACCGTTCCGCTCCCGTCGTTTGCGGCGAAGTCTATCCCGGCTGTCTCACCGTCGTCCACACCGCTGAACCGAGCCTCATAGCACAGGTAGGGATGGAACGCTCCGACACGCAGTGTGGACGCCGCCCGCCTGTCAGCCGGTGTGCCGAGCAGGAGCGTGCGCCCCTCCTGCCTCATCGTCACGGCTTCGGTGCTGTCGCCGCCCATCAGCACCACGTCGGCTGCATCGGGCAGGAAGAGCCGCGCTCCGTCCATGTTGATGCTGCTCATCACCTTCGACGAGTTGTAGAAATTGCGCGCGAACGACTGCCGCACGAATGTCATCGACGTCAGACTGAGACTGTCCGCCGGCATCTGAGCCGCCGCCTCATGATGGGAAACGCAAAAAAACACTCCTGCCGCAAGAATGAGTGTCCTCGTGGCAGGAGTTAAGAGAGAATCTGAAATCATTTTTTTTATCATATGTTTTAATCATCCGGTTATGCGCATCGCGCCCTCACCGTCGGCTGCCTGCACCTCGGTGCTCTGCCCGGTGTTGTCAGCCCGCGAGTCTGTATGGTTGTTGCAGTAGGACGACCATGCCGGCACGGCGAAGGCTACGAACGCGATCCACACTGCCACGCCTGCCGCTCCCACCGCCACGTTGCGGTATAAGTGGAACAGACATGCCATAGCCACGGCGATGCCCCAGCCGAGAACGATGACTGTGGAGTACGCCGGATAACCGTCGACAAGCAGCGGTCCGGTGAGGACTACGAAGAAAAAGAGCCATCCGCACATCATTGCAAGGGCATGGCGGCGTTCGTCGAGACCTTTGCGGCTCACCTGATGCAGCCGCCACAGCACTATTGCCGCGAGCGCGATGCCGGGAAGCGAGTGCATGGTCATGTAAGTGCTGTTGTTTACAAGGAACGATAGTGTGGACAGAAGCAGAGCCGCCAGCACCATGCAGAAGGAAATGATATAGCCTTTCATAATCTGATATGTTTAAAGAGTTAGTAAATGTCCGTTGCGCGCAAACAGGTTTCTGACGCCAAAGCCGTGCCGTTGCCGGTCGCCACATCCGTGTGGCAGCATTCCCGGAGAGGTCCGGACACCGCAATGACCGGCTCGTCTGACGTTTCAGATTGTATTGTCTGACGTGCAATTTAGTGAAACATTTTAATATAAAACATACCATAATGTAATAAAATGAGATATTTTCGATACTTTAACTAAGTGTGTGTCATATGTATTAACGGGGGGATAAAACAGTAAAACACAATGTTCCCGCATCAACGTCCGTTCTCCTTCACCGCACCGCGCAGCACCTCCGCCACCTCGCGTGCGCACCTGCTGTCGTTGAACATCCGCTCGGCGAGACGTCTGCCCCGCCTTCCCATCTCGCGCGCCTCGTCGGGATGGTCGGTGATGTAGCGCACAGCCCGTTCCCATCCGTCGGTGTCGTAGTAGGGCACTGTGATGCCGCAGCCCTCCGCCTCGAAGTCTACGGGTATCTGAGGGTTGCGGCTGCATATGACGGGCAGTCCGAGGGCGAGAGCCTCCACCACGGTGGTGAGCCCCACGGTGTATCTTGTCTCCTTGCAGCATATCACCACACAGGCGGCGCGGTTCACCTTCAGGCTGAGCTCGTAGGGACAGAGCCCGTTGACGTAGTGCACCCTGATGTTCTCCTTTGGAGGGTTCGCCGCGAACACCTCCTCATAGTTCACTCCTCCCGTGTTGCGTCCGATGTATATGTCGAGGCGCGCTCCTGTGCGGTTGAACGCTCTGACGAGTGTCGGCATGTCGCGCAGTTCCTTGCCTGTGGATATGAATCCCGTGCGCCGGTCGCCGCCCTCAGCCATCACACGGTCGTAAAAACCGAGGTCCGCCCCCCAGTGTCCGAGCACCATGCGTGACGGTCGCGCCTTGGGCGAAGTGAGCGAGTCGTCTATCAGTTTCTGCGAGAAGAATATCATGCGGTCGAATCCCCGATAGAACAGTCTGCCGAAACGCTCACGCACAAAACCCTTGGAGGTGACCACAGGCTGGTGGTGCCATATCACAACGGGGCGGCGGAACAGACGCAGCGCGCGCAGAAGGACTATGAGCTCGAGCCCCCGGTAATGGGTGGCATACACGGCGTCGAAACGCTCGCGTGAGGTGAGTATGAGCCGGGCGTTGCGGAGCATCATGCGCCATCGGGGCAGACCGGGACGCGAGCGGTGCCAGACCACGCCTATGCCGTTTGCCTCCAGTCCGGCGGCTCCGTAAAGGAAGTGTGCCGGAAACTCTCCCGCCTCCATCCGTCTGCGGATGTGTGCGATGTCCTGCGTGTGATAGAAATATACTTTCATGCCTGTTGTCTGTATGCGGGTGGGTGTTGTTATATATAATATAAGGTGTGAACGGGTGTGACAAAATCTTTTTTTGACTTTCCCGAGTGCAGCTTATCTTTTACAAAGATAGTGCAAACGAGCGGAAAGAGAGCTTGCTCTTTATTTCCCGAGTGTAGCTTATCTT
>ERZ780208.1606-NODE-1606-length-17790-cov-4.576769_pt1 | contig 17790 bp, 17 predicted proteins | sample MGYA00511167_ERZ780208 | MGnify/ENA primary metagenome ERZ780208 (study PRJEB29588, sample SAMEA2159202) | human gut metagenome | biome: human gut; feature: human-associated habitat; material: faeces | place: Denmark | collected 2008/2010 ... | reverse complement strand
GAGTAATGTTATCTTACATCAGTTTGAAGGTTTACACAAACTTTGGGACACTCCCTAGACAAGAGCTTCTGAAATCATATTAAGTTGTTTGTATACTGTAGATATTTGCTCAACAATTCTTACTTGTTCTTCTAATGGCGGAATAGGAAAATATGAATTTTCTAAATATTCCTTGCCAATTCGCTGTTGTCCTACAGCGCCTGTAAACTCTTGCTTGCCTTTACTAATAAACATTGACGATTTAACGTAAGCTAGAACATATTCAGGTAAAATAGTAGATTCATATGGTCTTAAAATGTGAAGTTCAGTCGTTCCTGCTCCGTAGCCATTTTTAAGATTTTTGAAAATTACAGATTTTCTATTCTCAAAGCACGGTGTAATTTTTGCTATGCCAATATCTCCTTCCATAAAATGAGTAAAACCTGATTTAACCTTTCTCCAGACACGTTCTTCAGATGTGTGCTTTCCACTAAATCCACCATCTATTAGCGGCATTGGAATAAAAGAAACTTCCAATAAATCTTCAATTTTGTTGCGAGGATTTACTTGTAAAATATCTCCGATTTTTGCCCATTCCCACGAGTCTGGAATTTTATATGGCAATTCATTTGTGATTTCTATCGCTTTAGATTCAGTCCTCAGATAATAAGAGTTATCATCACCTTTGAAGATGACAGATTCCCTCTTATTACGCTTGATTTTTCCTTGCTTGATAAGTTCTTCTTTTTCGGCACGGATACGTTCAATCAAAACAGAAGCCGGCTCATCATTTGGGTCTTGAGGTACAAGTTTACCACGTATGGCGAGGTCGAGAATTTTAGATTTTGTATTACTTATACTTGTGCTAAGTATTTCTTTATTTTTTGAAATACTTTCAATCAAATTTATAGCAGACTTCAAAGTATTACTAATTCTAAGTTGTTCGTTATATGGTGGTACAGGTATCCATAAAGTTTTTAATATTGCAGCTTTGATACCAGCTACAGTGCTTCCAGTTTTATTAACATATAATTGTTGTTGAAAAAAATCACTCAATATAAACATTAACATAACATAATTTATCAATTCATTCTTTGAACCATATTGTTGAAACGTAATTAATCTTTGCCCTGCACTAAATTTTTCCATATCAGCTAAAGCTGCATTGCCCAAAGGAGCTTCCGTTGTAAATAAAATATCACCTTTTTTTGAAATGCCACGTTGCTGCCGTTCTTTAAACTCTTCTTCTGATATATAATCATCAATTGTATAATCAATATATCCAGATTTGACATTTTTAGCAGTAACCAAAGGTATACCATTTGTTATTTTAGTTGGTGTTGCCCCCCGATAATCAATAAAATTATATATATCGTTCAACCTGCACCAAGCCCACCCCTCCGGCACTTCAAATGGTATCTCATCTTCAATACATTTTACAGTTCCATCCTGAAACTTCTCATAATGCAAATTATTGACACAAGTAGTAAGGTTAAGGTACCATCGTGGAAAATAAAAAAGTGGAGCCAACGCATGGAACTCCACCGGCTACGGGCATCGTAAGTTTTCGTAGCGCAACCATATGTACAGTGACATTACAAGATGTGTATGTCAATAAACTCCTGGTAGATATTAAATTATATTTTTTTGTATCTGTTAATCTTATCCCAGTTAGCAGGAAAACCCATATTATCAAGCATTTGTTCCTCTGTAAGATGAGGGCACTGCTTAATTACAGTTTTTATAAGTTTTGAAAGAGCAGTCTTAAAGTGTCTGAATTCATCAATGCTTATCAGGTAGCGTAAGGCAATTACAACTGCGAATAAATCCTGCTTGCCGTATACATAGTGATTATTGCTTTTTGTTATTTGAAGCTTTTGGTGTAGCAGAGTATCAGGAATTGTCTCATTTATTCTGAATGAAAACAGACGCTCTCCATGAGCACATACATTACGGCATTTGCCTATAATGTTGATAAACTGATGTAATTGTTTTTCTGAAACATTCTGAAAGTTTTTGCTGATTTTGGTTCTAATATCAGTAGTTGCATATTGATACATTTTGGAAATCTGCCCAAATGTTAAAGCATTAGTTGCAACCCATAACGGTACATTGTGATATGCATTGACGGAATGCTCAATATAGGCATACTTGCTAGGTACAGCAATGACTTTTTGTAATGAATGAGTCAGGCGAAGCAATTCACGATGGTTCTTTCTGGTGTGATTATAATTCTTTATATCAAGATACATGGACTGCTGTTCACCATATTTTTCACAGAAGTGATAGGAAAACATAGATTTTATATGGCGTTCTACATGAAGAATGTATTTCAGAAATAAAGTGCGTAGCTCTTCATCAAAGTAGTAGAAAGAAACTAATTCATCAAAAGTAACGCCATGAATATATTTATTTGACGGGGCATGTTTGAAAAGAGATTTGTATCCACCTATTAGAGAATAGTAGCTGAGTTCTTCCAGTTTTTTAGTAGCATATTCGTGATTAGGAATAGCAAGTTGTTTGTCATATTCAAGAATATGTAGTTGCTGCTCATAGGTAAGAAAGTTTTTTGCCATATAGTATTTCCTTTCCAAAACAGGCATAAAAAAAGTGGAGCCCACGCATGGAACTCCACCGGCTACGGGCATCGCAAGTTTCCGTAGCACAACCACTACAAATAATATACCATTGATATTTGGCGATGTCAAACAGTATTTTTGCTAGTGGTATTAATAGTTTATGCGTTTCTATGTGTGATATTCTTGTTTTGTTCATTCATGGCATTCAGCCATTTTTCTTTATATGCCAGTGCTTTCTCAGACTTGTGCCATCTGGCATATAGATTATTCATATATCTGTATACAGATTTCAGATAGTCATTCCCGGAAACATAGTTTGCTGCCTCATACAGCACATACCGCAGCCGTTGGCTTTCTCCATTATGTTTTTCGGAATTGTTGCTGACAATGGCATATCCGGCAAGCTTGTCATCCAGATGATCCCATTGCTTAACCACTTCCTCAAAATCGGGAACACTTCTTGCAGCATCTTCCATTCGCTTCAGAGTAATGGCACGTATATCCCATTTCAAAAGAGTTCTGTCAGGATGCTCATACTCCCAGAAGTCTGGCAATTCCTGTTGTTTTGTATGGTTCATTTACCTGTAATACCTGCCTTATACATAGTAATCAGAGTTCATCAGAAGCTTACTTTTTGCAAGAAATTTGATTTTTTCAAAAACATTTCTGCAAAACCACCTCTAAATCTCCTATAAGTGAGGGAGTAATCTTCTTAAATATAAAAATATTATTTAAACATCGAAGCATGAAGTGATTCATACAATCAGTATAACACAAAACAAACATATGTTCTACAACTATTTGATAAAAATCGAATATTTATTTACTAATTTTGGCGGAGTGGCTGTGAATAGCAACTATGGATGTATGTGAGACTGGTTGCTTGTAATTCGTGAAAAACAGTATTTTGAGAGGAGGTTTTGCTATGGAGTGGTATTAGATGGGTGCAGGAGCTTGTCTGGAATTCAGCAAGAAAATGGCAGTGTTTAGAAAACTGGTTCGTCTGGGACTGATTTCGGAGAATGAATATATTCTGGAAAAAAATAAAATAAGGAAAGAGGTATTGCAGTGATTTTTGAAAAGGAAAATATCAATATCATGACGGAGCAGGGAGAAATGATGCTTACACTTATGGGAACGCTGGCTCAGAATGAAGTGGAATCCACATCAAAAAATGTGAAGATGGGCATTGGATAAGTTCGACAGAGTTGTATTTGAAAGCATTGTGGAGAAGGTTATTGTTGGAGAAACCAATGATGATGGCACGGTAGACCCGTTTAAGCTGACCTTTGTTATGAAAGGGAATGGAAACAGTGTTGTTCCGAATGCAAAGGAATGGTTCAAAGCTGAAAAAAAGCACAACAAAGACAGCATAGATTGTGATATACTATTTAAGGTAGCAAGGCACCTGCTGTTTTATCAGTATCAGGCACCCTGATATAAAAGCATTCATAAGGAGGGGTTGATTATGGGTAATCAGACTTTACCATTGAATGTTAGTGATGAGATGAAATCAGATGATGAAAGACAGAATTAAAAGCTGCAATGAAGGAATACACTAAGCGCGATCAATCAAAATATGGTGATATGAATATTGCCAAAATGGCCTATCCTAAATTTCAAGAGAAACTTCAAGTATGTAAGGATTTATTACATGGATTTGATTTTAGTGGTTTTATTGGTGGCTCACCACTTACTATGGCGAAACTTATTACTGGAGGAGTAAACTTTGTTTTAGATGCAAAAGTGCCTGATAGAAAAGATTTGTTTCTAAAAGAAGCAATGCTATTAAAACAGTCGCATTCTTTGTGCTCTAGTATGACAACAGAACAGGAACGTCATGAAGCGGCATATATGGAAGCGGTACGTTCAACGGTAACCAAGATCACATATGGAGGAGCGGGAGGTAAGAGCTTATCTTTGAATGAAATAAATGATCAGATTAACAATCTTCTTAAAGCTGCAGTTCAGAGCGAGGGGGTCATTAATCTATTTGATAGCAGCAAATCTGGCGGCGAAAACTTTAGTATATTTGATCCGGCAGTTTTAGATGAAATATCCAGAATGAAGGAAAAGAATATTGCCGTTGAAATTTTGAAAAAGTTGACGGCAGAGCAGGTAGCTCGCTACAAGAGAACTTACAGAAATGCTTCGTAAGAATCGTACCATTGATTGGCAGAAGAAAGAAACAGCGAGGGCCCAGATGCGAAAGATGGTTAAGCGTCTTCTTAAGAAATATAAGTATCCACCGGAAGATTATGATTTTGCAATAAACACAGTAATCAATCAGTGTGAGCTTTGGACGGATAATGTGGAACCGCGAGCAGAGGAAAAGCTTTATAAATATGTGTCAGAAACAGAACTGAGTATGGTGGCAGAGACACCGGCTCCTTATGGAGAAAAGAAGTAACGGGGGTATAATATGGATGCACGTAAAGGTAATATTTATGAGATACTGAATGGAAATAAACAGTTTTTAATTCCTGTTTACCAGAGATTCTATAGCTGGGATATAGAACAGTGCAAACGACTTTGGAATGATATTGTAGAAATGCAGAGAAAAGGAAAAGTGGGCCATTTTGTTGGATCTATTGTTAATATCGCTGAACAGGCAATGCCGACAGGTGTTCAGAAATATATGATTATTGATGGTCAACAGCGAATGACTACATTAACACTGCTTCTTTTGGCTCTGCGCGATTATGCAATCAAGAATCCAGGTGATACATCAATCAATGCTCGTCGTATAGACAATATGCTTCTAAAAAACGAGTATGAAAATGGTGATGAGCGATATAAACTACTGTTGACTGAAACAGATCGGGATATTCTCATAAATCTTGTTGAGGAAAAGCCAATAGCAGAGGGCACTCGATCAAGATTGATTGAAAATTACAAGTTTTTTGCTGATAAATTAGCAGATAAAGAAATTCTTCCTGCTGAGGTATATGAGTCAATTGGAAAATTGCAAATTGTTAATATTACATTGGATCGTGCTGTTGACGATGCACAGGCAATTTTTGAAAGCTTGAATTCTACCGGTAAGGAACTTTCCGAATCCGATTTGATTCGCAATTATGTTTTGATGGGACTGGAGCCATCAGAGCAAATATATGTATATGAGCATCTCTGGCGTCCTATGGAGCAATTGTTTGTTTATGAAACACAAGGAACAGTAATGGATGCTTTCTTTCGTCATTACCTGACAATGAAACTTGCCCGTATTCCAAAGCAAGGACGTGTATATGAGGAATTTAAGTTGTATCATTTAAATTGTGAATTTGGAACCATCAGAGAACTTTGCCAAGATTTACTGGATTATGCAAAATACTATACAAATATTGTATTCAAGCGGAATTCTGATTTGGATCTAAAGAAATTATATGAGGATATTATTGATTTAAGAATGGAAGTATCCTATCCATTCTTATTGAAGATTCATCATGATTGTACAGACGGAATAATAACGTCAGATGAGTTGAAGGAAATTTTGAAACTTTGTATTAGCTATGTATTGAGACGTGCAATTTGCGAGATCCCGACTAACTCGATGAACAAAACATTTGCAACGTTGAAGAATTATATCAGACCAGATGATTACCTGAATTCTGTTAAGGCATTTTTCGTGATGCAGGATACTTATAAAGAATTCCCGGATAACGATAAATTTGAAGGTGCATTTGTAAGCCGTGATATTTATAATATGCGTGCTAGAAATTATATTCTTAGCCGTTTGGAGAATTTTGAAAAGAAGGCTCCAATTATTATAGAAAATTATACCATAGAGCATATAATGCCACAAAATAAAAATCTTTCTTCGGAGTGGCAAGCTGATCTCGGTGCTGATTGGCACGAGGTTCAGAAAAAATATTTACATACAATTGGAAACCTTACTTTGACTGCATATAACTCTGAGATGAGTGATAGACCTTTTAGGGAAAAAATGAATATGCCAGGAGGTTTCAAAGAAAGTGCACTCAGGCTCAATAAATATATAGTGTTGTTAAATGAGTGGAATGAAAAGCATATTCAGGAGAGAGCAAACATGCTCGCAAAAAAAGCAGAATCTATTTGGCCATATCCTTCTCTAACAAATGTGGAACTTGCACCATATCAGGAAGAAAAGAAAACAGCACAGAAGTATTCTTTAGAGACATATGATATAAATGCATTTACAAAAATGTTGTTTACATCTTTGGATAAACGAATTATGAATTTATCTCCGGATGTAAAGAGGGAGTATAAAAAGTTGTATGTAGCATATAAGCTGGATACTAATTTTGTTGATATTGTTTTTCAGAAACAAAGATTGCGTATTTCAATTAATATGAAGTTTACTGAGGTTAACGATCCTAATGGAATCTGTAAGGATATTACCGATTTAGGTCGTTGGGGAAATGGAGATGTTGAGTTATTTATGGAGCATCAGGATGAACTAGAACAGATTATGGAGATAGTGAAGCAGTCTTTTGATGCACAGACAGAATAAAGATTTTGGGACGAAATAAGGAGGAAATCCAATTTGAAAAAGAAAAAAGATGAAATTACCATCCGTTCCAGCGCTGCAGAATACCTGACCTATGTTGCCTCTGTTGGCGACCAGCAGGACAGCATTGAGATGCGCTACGAGGATGAGAATATATGGCTGACACAGAAGATGATGGCTACACTATATGACGTTGGTTTGCCAACGATAAATGAACATATTAAAAAGATTTATGCAGATAGTGAATTAGAAGAGTTTGCAACTATTCGGAATTTCCGAATAGTTCAAACCGAAGGTTCACGTCAGGTGACTCGTGATACGAAGCATTATAATCTTCAAATGATTATTGCGGTCGGATTCAAGGTAAATAATGAGCGAGCTGTACAGTTTCGCAAGTGGGCCAATGGCATCGTGAAGGACTACACCATCAAAGGCTGGGTCATGGATGATGAGCGTCTGAAAAATGGCGGGTCTGTACTTACAGTAGAATATTTTGACCGTTTGCTTGAGCAGATTAGAGAAATTCGTTTGTCTGAGCGTAGGTTTTATCAGAAGATAACCGACATATATGCTACAGCTCTTGATTATGACCGTACTGCAAAAACAACCAAGCAGTTCTTTGCAAAGGTACAGAACAAGATGCATTATGCAGTTCATGGTCATACGGCAGCAGAGTTGATTTATGAGCGCGTAGATGCAGATAAGCCGCATATGGGATTGACTACATGGGCAGCAGCACCGGAAGGTAAGATTGTAAAAAGTGATGTCAGCATTGCGAAGAATTATCTTTCAGAGAATGAAATGCGTTCATTAGAGCGTATTGTATCCGCTTATTTGGATTTGGCAGAAGACCGTGCAGAACGTCATATTCCAATGACAATGGAAGATTGGTCAAAGCGTTTGGATTTATTCCTGATGGCTGATGACAGAGAGGTTCTTCAGGATGCAGGTAAAATTACAGCAGAAATTGCCAAGGCAAAAGCTGAAACTGAATTTGAAAAATATCGTGTTGTTCAGGACAGATTGTTTATGTCAGACTTTGATAAATATATGTTGGAATTAGAGGAAAATGCAAAGAAATGATAATTGGTTCCAGACCGAGACGATGAAATACGTCAGTCTCAACTGCCGATATAGTGGCAGAAACACAGCTGTGATAAAATGCTTGCATTAGTATAGTAGCAGGGGATTACTCGACTGTTTTTCATAAACACAGACAGCAAATACTTTGATATAGATATTGAAAATCACACAATTTTTTTGTGTGAATCAATTTTTTGGTTAGAGTGGACTTGTTTCCTTTTTGATATGATATGTTTCCGAGAACAGACGGTTACTCTGACATCAATCGTGAGGTATCGTTTCACTGTGAAACGGTGTGTTTGATGGAGAGGGAAGATAAATAAGAGCTAGAAATAGTTGTATGTTGCGATTGGCGGACTTTTCGGTGAGTCTTTAGACTCAGATGTCGGCAAGGGGGATTTATAGGCCACAAAGCAAATAATTGATGTTGAAGAAATCTTGAGCTTGTTTTGGTGAATATGTACATGTGTTTTATTGATAAAAGATGTTTAGAGTTGGAGTATATCAAGATGTTTGAAAACGGAAGAATTTACTATTGGAATCTTTGGACGAACGGAGACTGATTGTAAAAATAAGAGATAAGAAAAGGTGCTGATTGGAAGGTGAGGTTTATGATCAGCTTCATTTTTTTGTTGAAAAAAATAATATATTTATTATAATATAACTAGAATCGCAAAAAATATTATTGCAACTATGAGGTAGAATATGGATTTGAATAATTATATGACTTTGAAAGTTCCTAATATTTTATTTAAGTGAGAGTATATTATTATTGGGACTTGAAAGAAAGGATGATTTTATGGGAAAGTGGAGTAAGCGTTTTATTTCAGTTATGGCCATCATACTTGCTATAACAGTAATTGTAAGTGTTGTTTTTATGCATAATATCAACATTCTTTCTACAGAAACAGCTAAAATTATAAGAATAATATTGGTTTTAATTTGTTTATTGGTGGCTGTCGCAACGATTGTTTATTTAGTTATCTATGGTGTTTTTATAATAAGGCGGGGGATTTGTAATATTAAGAAGTGTGATGATGAGCTTTTTACCAAAATTGACCAATATAAAATATGTTGGAATGAAGACAAACATTATTATATAAAACAAATTCAAATAATAAACCTTTATTATGAAAAGGGAGGAAAAGTTGATGAACTTGTGAAAAATAAGGAAATAGAAAGATTGTATGCACGTGCAGACTTTCTTTTGACTCAAAACTCCCTGTTTGATAATTTGACAACCTGTTTCTGTTCGTTAGCTATATCCGTTGTTGCATCATTTGTATGCCAAATGATGGAGTGTCAAAGTGTATTGCTTGTATTTGTATGGATGGTAACAATATTGCTTTGTTTCTTTGTAATTATTTTGTCAAGATATGCTCAAAAGGGACAGGCGGGATCATATAGATATTATATAGGTGAATATGAAAGGGATTTGTTGCTACAAAAAATAAAGGACTTAGAGAAGAAATTAACAATTTCCGAGGATGATGAACAAATTTTAGAAATGAAACAGATTGTAATAAATGAACTTATTCATATTAGAGAAAAGAAAAAATTAAAAAAACAAAAAGACAAATTAGAGACTGATATAAAGCAGGTAGAAAAATTGAACTTGTGTGTAGGTGATTATAATACATGCTATATTAAAAAAATTTATATAAATGGAGAGGTGGGGTGTTTGGTTTATGATCGAGAGAAGGGAAAAGAAAACAACTACATAGGTGAATTAAACTTGATAAGTGAAGAGTACTCAATATTATATCAAATAATGAATAAGTATGACCTTATTTCGTATTGTGAAAATGAAAAGTAGAAGTTTAAGGAAAGTAATGTTTTCTTTTGATTCAAATTTGAAATTTATTTAAAAAATTGCTGAAATTTTTGTCAAAAAAGAAAATAAAGACGATTTAGATGTAGAGTATTTATGAAATGAAGGGTGTAACAGATTGGACAAATTAGTGCTTATTCGGTGGATAAATATGAAGGAACTACAAGCTTGGAAAGAAAACATATTAAAAGAAAAAGTAAAATACTACATAGGAAGGTAATAGATGAAGAGCTATATAGTGAAATCAGATTTGGTATATGAACAATATGAGGAGTGGGAGAAGCAATTTATTCAAAATGATGAGATCAATGCTTCTGCTTATCATGATCCGGATAGTAGGTCAGTTTCCTATTATGAGGATTTAACTTCATTTTTGAACAAAAGGGAAAATTCTGTAGAAGGTTTGCAGAGAAAATTTGTATATGAACGGTCGAATAATCCTTTTGGAATTCGTGTTAAGGTATCTGATAATCCAAATGTTGTTTTTTATTTAAAATCAGATCAATTGGGGTTTTCTGCAACAAAGGGTATCTATCAAAAATACGTACAAAATGCATCGGAATCACTTAGATCGAAAACACTTAGAAAGGAGGCATTACAGCAAATCAGTAAATGGATTTATGATTCCCGGAGCATAGGAGGAGCGTTTGTGTGGGCGATGGACTGGAATGGAGAGAAATGGATTTGTAATCCACATTATAATAAAACTCGAGGAAAGAAACCGATTCAGGACAGGGCTGACCTGACTTTGTTGGATATCAAAAATTGTTATTGCAATAATAAAGATACGGGGATAAAGTATGGCTCACGGCTGCGGTATCAATATGACACAAGAGAGTATACGAAAAAATGGCTTGAACATTTTGGAACAGGAATGGATGGATTTAGGAAATACATTGAATTTTTTTGTTTTGATGAATTTATGCTGAATGAAAATCCAAAGGATTTATTAACTGGGAAAGAAATCATAGATTTTAAGGATGAGAGATATAAAACTTCGTTATTTGATTATAAAAATGAAGACTTAAGTATACTTTTATCAAATTTGCATGCATGGATTACTGCAAGATCTAATAAAATGGAAAAGATTATGAATTTGCTATCCTAAGATTCGTTAGAGTCTGCTACTGAAGGGATGGCGTATGAAAAAATATGTAAGATAGGGATAGAAAAATTGCAAAATGCTCCTTTCCCCACTCTACTCTCCGTAGGTAGCACAATCCCTCCACATACTTTACAATAGGATCAAAGATTGGAGGAAAAAGTGATGAATCTATATGTAACAGGAACTATGATCAAGTCATTGCGGGAGAAATGCAAACTCACACAGCTGCAATTAGCAGACCGGTTGGGCGTCAGTGACAAGACTGTTTCAAAATGGGAAACAGGCAAGGGATATCCGGATATTACCTTGCTGGAACCCATTGCGGATGCCCTTTTCGTATCGGTTGCGGAGCTGCTGTCGGGCAATACGGTTTGCAATTCCAACGTATCTGCGAATGTAATGCGTTCCAGGTTCTATATTTGTCCTGTGTGTGGAAATATCATTCATAGCATGGGAGAAGCAGTCGTTCATTGCCATGGCGTTTTGCTGCAGCCGTCCGAGGCAGAAGAAACTGATGAGTTTCATAAGATTTTTGTGGAACGTGTGGAGGATGAATATTTTGTCCGCATCGAGCATGAAATGACGAAAAGCCACTATATTTCATTTATTGCTGCAGCTTCTGTGGATAGTATCCAAATGTTCAAACTCTATCCGGAGGGCAACGTGGAGGCAAGAGTGAAACGAAATGGTGTCAAAAGAATATATTTTTACTGCAACCGCAGTGGACTGTTTTTTATAGATCTGGTCAAGGGGATTGATGACAAAGAGAGTGGTTATGATGATTCCGGGGAAAGGAGAAAATTGGAAGAAGCCGCCAGGATGTTGTTTGGTTAGAAATAGAGCTAAAATAGGGGGCTTATACGCAATTGTGTATAAGCTCCCTTGCATTGTTAGGGCATATGAACAACAGTAACAGTTTATTACATACTAAATGGAATTGTAGGTACCATATTGTTTTTGCACCGAAGTACAGAAGAAAAGTAGCGTATGGTAAGTTGAAGGAGGATATATGCGATATTATTAAAATGCTATGTCAACGTAAAGGTGTCAATATTATCAAGGGGGAAGTGTGCCAAGATCAATTATATTCATTTATTGGCAGAGATTCCACCTAAAATGAGTGTCTCATATTTTATAGGATATTTAAAAGGGAAAAGTACATTAATGATCTTTGAAAGACATGCAAATTTGAAATATAAGTATGGAAATCGACATTTTTGGTGTAGGGGATATTATGTTAATATGTTTACGGGTGAGCCAGTAGAGAAAAAACAATAAACAAAGCCCAGGGGGCTTTGCAGGTGATTGATATGGACAACAAAGAGTATATCTTGTCCGGTGACATAGTTGGTGTTCAATGCATTCCCACCACCTACTCAAAAAACGGAATCACCATATTTTCAAAGGCATCCCGCATTTTTGGATGGCGGATCAGGAAATGGATCGCAGGGGTCTTGTTCTTTGATACCATTACCCATTTCTTTTCATGGATACAAATCTGGATATTGCGGAAAGCGGGGGCGGTATTTTCTACGAAATCATAGCCGGAATGCTGTTTTTTATATTCCTGTATCAGGCGCAAATGTTCCTGATAATCCTCCCAGGTATAAATGATGTCTTTTTCGTAGAACATGCCGGAAAGAGGCAGCACCATTGGAAACTGTTCCAGCTCTTCTTTTGAAAGAACTGGGATTTCTTCCGTAATGCGGTTGTGGAACAGGATTTTGTCTGCAATCTCACGCTGCCCGGAAATGTACTGCTGGATTTGCATTTGTTCCTCCTGAGAAATCTGATTATGATTTAAAATCCGGGTAATGAATTCTGTTGTCGTTGTATGTAATGATAAGGAGGACAAAATAGCATACCGGTTTCCTTCTGTTTCTGCATCCTCCTGTAAAAAAGAATTATAAGCCGGTGAATGATCCTCACGATATATTTCCATCAGAGGAGATGCTTTTGATAGAAGGCGGTTTGCACGTTTTTTATAATAATTTACTTCTTCCTTGTTTTTGGTCAGGTAATATTTTCCTTCACGATGGTAACCTTTGATGGCTTCTCCGGTCAATGCCACACTTCCTGATACCTTTAGAAAATGAGAAAAAACATTGTCCTGTGTCCCTTTGAGATAATAGGGAGAAATCTGTCCTGTCATATACATTGGTATCCAGCTTTCCAGTCCTAACATCATATCTTCAAAGGAACGGTCGATATTGTGGATCTGGTTTAAATGTAATCCTTTTTTCAACATCATAGCCATACCAAACATCCACTTTTTGGGAAAATCGGGGTCTTTTGCCATTTCGCCCATGGGCATATCGCTGTACATGATGACGGGTTCAAGGGATCTGGAAAGTACAGTTGCCTTCAAAAAAGCCAGTTCACTGTTCATCATTTCTTTTAATCCGAAATAATTTTTGGAGGTCGGAAGCTGAAAAGGAACCAAAGGCACTTTTAACTCATTAAAGTGGATTGCCCGTATGTATTCATCCAGATTAAATTCATCTAATTTCTCAAGAAAATTTTTCATATAATTTTTTGTATTGGCCGATCCGGTTGTAAGCCATTCGAAGAGTAATGCTTTGTAAATGTCAGGATCTTTCAGATCATCGGATTTGCAGCCGATCAAGTCTGCAACCAATGCTCTTTGCGGATTTTCGTGGCAGCGGCGGACGACGAAAGTTGTAACACCGGAAAGAAATTCTTCCGGGTTGGCGGGCTGCCGGTTTCCGTTTCTGATACGGGAAATATAGGAGGCATCATAATTTAAAAATCTGGAAAGCTCAGAAACACTGATGGGCAGAATATCCAGCAGTTTGTTCAGATTATTTGGAAGCTTTTTCATATCTACCGCACTGTTTTTGAGAAGGGGTAAAAAATCATTTGTCACGGATGATATTGTGATATCAGCAATTTTCTTCTTTTGGGCAATACAAACGATTCCTTCTACGAGATTCGGAAAGTTCTCTGATCCTGCTTCGGGGATGCGGTCACCGGAACGGTAACGGCTTATGGTTGCAGGAGAAAGTCCGGAGTATTCCGATAAATCTCTGGCAGTGCAATCCAGTAGTTCTATATATTCGGCAAGTTTATCTTTAAAAAGCATTTTGACTCCTCCTTGTCCTTGAAATATCTTTAATATTATTATACAGCGATTGAAGCGCAACACAATACGAAAATTTCCAAAATGGCATTGACTGTTTGGAAAGGAGAATAGATGCATAGGACATTCAAAGCTATAATTCAGATATTCAGACTTCCCGCAAGCTGTTAGTGACAGGGAAATCTCCGGACACAGATCTGGGTATTCAGGTCGTTAAAGGGCAAAAATCATATTCAATACCCCGGAACATCAGAAACAGTATGGGCATATTATAGTTCTTGGTGTGGGAAGGTTGAAGCAGATATATTATGAAAAAGGAGGAGGTTTTCATATGAAAAAAAACAAAATAACTTATATTATACGGTGCGCAGCAAGCCTTTTGATCGTGTTGTGTACGGTATGCGGTTCTATGCCGGTACCGGCTTTTGCACAGGAAACGGATCATACTACACAGTATTCTTCTTCAGAGCATGTATTGCGGGAGGAAAATAACTGGGATATCAGTGATGAGCTGATCATGCCCGGTGAAGTGTTTTATACAGAGCCAAAGTATGAGTTTTCTTATGAAAAATTACAAAGTGGTACGACACGCCTTACAGCATGGCCGAGATATCTTCATGCAACACTTACCCTGAATAAGCCGGATGGTGAAGAGGGAGGAGAGGTAAGATGGTATACAGATGCATTGGTGCGGAGTACCCCGGACACCTCGAAGGTCGTTCCGGGTAAGACAAATTCATATAATGTAATTAAAATGGCATATGACAAGGGAGATTTATCGTCTCTTCAATCGGATGACACATGCAGGGACGCTTTACAGGGGGCAATCAAAGGGGAGAAACAGGTGACGGCCGGTTACCGGAATGATACAGGACTTCCGATGGTCCTGGAACAGGTTCGAGGCAGCTCGACGATAGATGAAGGACTGGTTTACGGTGGTGAGTTTGGAATGGATCTGCTGGTCGATGCATGGTCTACGCACAACTGGGGGTGTACGATTCGTTTTTACGAGCCCTATTATAATTTGTCGTATGAGCTTTATGGGATGGATGGAGAATTTACGGAGGAAGAGAAGAAAGTACTGCCGGACCGATATTATATCCAGAGGGAAAAACAGGAGCTTGTACTGCCAAATCCGATTCGGCCCGGTTATCACTTTGAAGGATGGTTTGGGGGACTTGTTGGTGTTTCTGATGTAAGTCAAAAGGATGGGAATACCATCTTATCCTTTGACTGGGAACACAACTTGAAAGATGCCGGTTTTTCCGGGGCGGGTGATCAGACCCTGAGTGCACAATTTGAGCAGGGACTTACGGTTACCTTTAACCCAAACGGAGGTCAGTTGAAAGAGGGGGACCCTGCTATTCGTGAGATTGATACGACGGATTATGAAGTAAACCAGTTTTTTGATATTAACGAATGCGTTCCCGTACGCGAGGGATATCGATTCGTGGGATGGTGTACCTCTCCGTCCGCAAGTGATGCCAGCCTGATCAAAAATACCAGGAATTCGGACTGGATTGTTGATTGGGCGAAGGACACATATAATCGTTTACAGATAGATTCATATGATATTCAGCTTTATGCAAAATGGGCAAAAGAAGATCCATGTGCAAAAGGTCATACGCCACAGGAAACCCTGACACAGGCAACTGCGGAAAGTGATGGAAGGATTGTGACAAAGTGCTCTGTCTGTGGCAAAACACTTTCAGAAACGGTCATAAAAAAGGCATCGGATATCTGTCTGTCTGACACCTCTTATACATATGACGGGAAAGAAAAGACGCCGCAGCTTGTGGTAAAAGACAGTGAAGGAAAGCAATTAAATCTCAATACTGATTATACGGTTACTTATGCAAAGGATCGAAAGAATGTTGGCTGCTATGATGTTACCATCACATTTGCGGGCAATTACAATGGAACAGTAAATAGAACATTCACCATTGAGCCAAAGCAGGTAAATCTCTCGAAGGTCAAAGCAGGCAGAAAAAAAATCACCGTCAAATGGAAAAAACAGGCGGTGCAGACAACGGGATATGAGATACAGTATGGTACATCGTCCGGATTTGAAGGCGCAAAGACGGTTACCGTATCAAAAAATAAAACAACAGGAAAAACAATTTCTAAACTCAAGGCGAAGAAAAAGTATTATGTAAGGATTCGTGCATATAAAACGGTTAAGGTGAAGGAACAATCCGTAAAAATATATTCTTCGTGGAGCAAAGTAAGGAAGATAAAAGTAAAATGATTCTCTACTCTCCGTAGATAGTGGAATTCCTCCGGATGCTTTACAACAGGATCAATGATAGAAGGAAGATGAATACAGAGAAAATATATAAGGAGCTTATATGCGATTGTATATAAGCTCCTTTGTGTTGAAAAATTATGGATTTGTAACTATGCAGATTCGATTTCATAGGTAAATCCGGCATCGGTGATTGTTTTGAGAGTGCCGTCAATGCTCTGGCCGCCCTCTGTCAGATAGCCGGAAGCAAAAATGGAATCGACTACGCTTAAAAGCTTCTTTTCCTGTCCCTTAAAATAGACTTCTCTTCCGGCAGCGCAGCGGATATCTGTCTTTGGAACCAGAAGTCTGGCAAGGCAGAGTACCTTCAGACAATATTCTGTGGTCAGTCCGGAGGTGTCGGCATCTCCAAGCGGAGTGCCCTTGATCGGCAGCAGGAAGTTGATCGGAAGTGCTTCCGGCTGGATCTCCCGCAGCTCCAGAAGCATATCCGCGATATCTTCCTTGCTTTCGCCCATACCCACAATACCACCGCTGCAGATCTCAAAGCCGAGTCTCTGAAGCATATGGATATTTTCCACGCGCTGCTCGAAGGTATGAGTCGTACAGATATTATGGTAGAAGGAACGGCTGCTGTTCAGATTATGGTTAATACGGTCAAGACCGGCATCTTTAAGCATCTTTGCCTGCTTTTCCGTCAGAAATCCGATGGAGCAGCAAAGGTGTGTTCCGTTTTCTTTCATTTTGCGGATGCGGCGGGCCAATTCTTCAATTTCCTGATCGGTAAATTTCATACCGCTTAAGCCGATGCAGTGTCTGGATAAATGATGCTCATTGACAAAGTCATTATTGTGATATAACTTATCCTCATCGACCCATTTATATTTATCAATATCTGCTTTGGAACGGCAGGACTGGGCGCAGTAAGCGCAATCCTGTGAACAGTTTCCGCTTCGTGCATTAGTCAGAATATGGATGCTGACACGGTTTCCTTTGTATTTGTGACGTAAAGCGGAAGCCCGGTCGATTAATTCCTGAAGCTGATCATCCGGTGTGTTTAAAATGGCAATAGCATCCTCTCTGGAAAGAACAGGATCTGCCTCTTTATCATATGTTGTGTTCATAAGTATCCTCCATTCGCATAAAAACATAATAATTTGCACGCTTTTTACTGTATCACAGAAAAAAGAAAATTGTCAACCAAAATAACGGAATGGTTGACAAAAGAAAATTTATTAACTCAAACTTCCCACACCAAGAACTATAATATGCCCAGACTGTTTCGGATGTTCCGGGGTATTGAATATGATTTTTGGCTTTTAAGAGCCTGAATACCCGAAGCTGTGTCTGGAAATTGCCTTGTCACTAACGGCTTGCGGGAA
>ERZ780208.1597-NODE-1597-length-17906-cov-6.293597_pt1 | contig 17906 bp, 13 predicted proteins | sample MGYA00511167_ERZ780208 | MGnify/ENA primary metagenome ERZ780208 (study PRJEB29588, sample SAMEA2159202) | human gut metagenome | biome: human gut; feature: human-associated habitat; material: faeces | place: Denmark | collected 2008/2010 ... | reverse complement strand
TTTTCGCTAATCACCAAATTTACAGGTGATTATAATTCATCGAACTCACGTTAATTTATCCCCTTATATTTGCAGATGTCGGAAATAATCGCTATATTTGCAGTCGGGGCTTTGCTGAAAAGCCTTTGCCGGCGGCCCTGACATGCCATGCCGGAGACCGTGCCGCGGCCCGTCGGGGATTATGATATGCCGGCGTCAGGCAAAGGAAAGACATATAAAGAAACAAACATATTATTATAATGAACCTGAAACAAATCAATATCGCACTGCTGACTGTACTTATGACAGTACCGGCAGCGGCGCAGCAGAAAGTCGGCGACTTCATCGAATCACGTTCTAACAACGAGGCTTTGCGCGGAACGGAACGCAGGATGAACTATCAGCCCGAGGGAAGGGCGTTCGTCTGTGAGAACGGAACGAACCGCTATACCCGTGCCCTCTACGGCGGATATACCGACTATCGTGTGGAGACGAGTGACCGTCCCGTCTTCGCCGTGTTCAAGAAAGGCAAGCACCGCAACGTGCGCTTCGTCGTCAACGGTGTCCCCGTGGACTCAACGGACTACTGCAAGGCGTGGTATCAGGATGCCTGCCGCAGCTATCTGTTGCGTGACAAGCGGCTGGAGAAAGCCGGCATGACCGCCCTGCGCATCGGCGTGGTGGCCCTGCAGGGCGAGGAGAGCGCGCTGTTCCGGTTTGAACGGGAGGGCGGAGAAGGTTCTCTTGACGTCAAGGCTGTTGTTACCAACATCTACGGCAAGGGCATGAGGCGCAACGGAGATATCGGCGCAGACCCTGCCGGCGTGTTCGACACGTCGCCGACGAATCCCGACCCGGTGGTCTCCGGAGCGACATACGGTCAGGGTCGCAGCGTCGCCTACGTCCTCGTACGTCTGAACAAGGTTGAGGATGTTGCCTTCGAGCTGGCCAACTCCCTGTGGGAAGAGACCATTGAATATAACACTGAGCTTGCCGGGCGTGTGCGCTTTGACACTCCCGACCCCTATATCAATACTCTCGGAGCTGCCCTCACCATCGCTGCCGACGGCGACTGGGACGGTCAGACGTGGCTTCACGGCTGCATCGGCTGGCGAATGCCGCTGGCCGGATGGCGCGCCGGCTATCTCGGTGACGTGCTGGGATGGAACGACCGTGCCCGTTCCCACTTCGACGCATACGCCAAAAGTCAGGTGACGGACGTCGCTCCGACGATTCCCCATCCGTCGCAGGACCGTGAGCTGAACCTCGCCCGCGCCGAAAAGAAGTGGGGAACACAGATGTACAGCAACGGATATATATGCCGCAATCCTGAGAAGAACAATCAGATGCACCACTATGACATGAACCTCAACTACATGGATGAGCTTCTGTGGCACTTCTGTTACAATGCCGACACGGCGTACATGCGCAAGATGTGGCCCGTCATAAAGTCGCATCTGGCGTGGGAGAAGCGCAACTACGACCCCGATGGAGACGGACTTTATGATGCCTACTGCTGCATCTGGGCCAGTGACGCGCTCTATTATAGTGGTGGTGCGGTGACCCATTCGTCGGCATACAACTACCGTGGCAACCGTCTCGCGGCCCGCATCGCCGAGCTGATCGGTGAGGATGCCGCTCCATATCATGCCGAAGCAGACCTCATCCTGAAGGCTATGAACGACCGTCTGTGGCTCGACGGCAAAGGCCACTGGGCCGAATTTGAGGAGGCTATGGGCCTGAAGCGCAAGCACGAGAGTGCCGCCCTGTGGTCCGTCTATACTCCGATAGACTGCGGCGCCGGCTCTCCGGGACAGTTCTGGGAGGCCACCCGCTATGTCGACCGCGAGATTCCGCATATCAAGGTGACGGCCAACGGTGTCGACTATGGCTCGACCATCTCCACGACAGACTGGCTGCCGTATTCTTGGAGCATCAACAACGTGGCCACGGCAGAGGTCATGCACACGGCGCTGGCCTACTTCGAGGCGGGCCGTGCCGAGGCGGGCTATCAGCTGATGATGGCCAATATCATGGATCAGATGTATCTCGGAGTCAGCCCCGGCAACTTCGGACAGCTCAGCTTCTACGATGCCGCACGCGGAGAGTGCTACCGCGACTTCGGCGACTGCATCGGAATTTCCTCACGTACACTTCTTCAGGGACTTTTCGGTATTGTTCCCGATGCCCTGAACGGCCGCTGCATAATCCGTCCGGGCTTCCCCGCAGAGTGGGACAGCGCGTCCGTGACAACCCCATATCTTTCTTACAAGTTCCGTCGCGAGGGCGACAAGGACGTCTATGAGATTACCCAGAACTTCGCCCGGCCGCTCAAAATCGTTCTCCGTCAGAACACTGACCGCGGCGCTTACGTCGAAACGGAAGGCTCGGACGAACTGACTCAGGTCATCACGGTCAACAGAAACGTGCTCCGCCGTATGTATAAGCCGGAACGGGTGACGGACAAGAGTCTTTCGCCGACGGCCTATGGACTGGACGAACCGGCAAAGGGCAAGTTCCGCAAGGTCAAAATGGACGACATGATGAACGCCAACGTGACCGACATTTTCGCCAATGAATATGTATCGCCGCGTCCCAAGACGACTACGCTTCAGATTCCGGTGAACGGAATAGGGGAGTGGTGTCATCCGAAACTGATGGCGGAAATCAAGGACTCCGTCTTCCGCACGCTCATCAGGAAAGACCAGTTTGTCGTGGCCGGAGTGCCGTTCCGCACGCTGAAGAAAGGCCGCAACATCGTCTTTACGTCTCTTTGGGACAACTATCCCGATAGCATCACCGTGCCGCTGACCGGCAAGGCGACGTCCGCCTATCTGCTCATGGCCGGTTCGACCAACCACATGCAGAGCCGAATCGACAACGGTCTTGTCATCGCGACATACGAAGATGGCACGACGGACATGCTCCGTCTGCGAAATCCCGACAACTGGTGCCCGATTGAGCAGGACTACTATGTGGACGGCATGGCCTTCACGACAACCTCGCCGCGTCCCTATCGCGTCAGCTTCGGTACGGGAACGGTCAGCCGCGACCTCGGCAAGGAACTGTCAATCAAGGGCGTCTATGGCCGAGACATTCCCGGCGGAGCAGCCCAGATGCTGCGCATGCCGCTCGACGGAACGAAGAAACTCAAGTCGCTGACCGTACGGACGCTGTCCAATGACGTCGTCATCGGACTGATGGGAGTGACGTTGCAATAGTAGAGGAGTGAATATCGTGGAATGAGGAGGGTGGAAAGAGGAGTGAGAATAGTCTTGTTGGATCATAATAAAGCTATTCTCCCTCCTCTTTCCACCCTCCTCATTCCACGATATCCCATTACCGAAAATCCTTCAAGAATGATATAACAGCAAAATAAAGGAATAATGAAAAAGCATATCACACGAATCGGGACCATGCTGACATTGGCAGGTCTCTTCTTTTTCGGCGCATCGGCAATGGCCGTACCGGCAAAGCCGGGGCTGATAACGGTCCGTCAGGCCGACGGAACGGAGCTTCTGGTGCGCATCATCGGTGACGAACATCACCATTACTATCTCACGGAAGACGGTCATCTGCTCATAAACGACCACGACACATACTATTATGGTGACGTCAATGCGGCCGGTGCCATTGTCTCGTCGCACATCGTGGCACGTCCGGCAGCATCCCGTTCGGCCGAGGCCGTCAGCTTTCTGAACAGTGTCGACGCCACCCGCGTCAAGGCAGCCCTTTCCCGCAAGCGTGCCGCCGCGGCTCCGTCGCGCGTCCCGATGCGCAACGTCGGACTCTTCGACACCGGTTTTCCGTCGAAGGGCGACCAGAAAGGACTGGTCATTCTCGTCGAATATACCGATGTGAAGTTCACCCACAAGACACCACTTGACTATTTCAGCCGCATGCTCAACGAAGACGGGTTCAGCGACTACGGCGGTACGGGCTGCGCGGCAGAGTATTTCCGCGAGTCCTCCATGGGTCAGTTCCGTCCTCAGTTCGATGTCTACGGCCCGATAACACTTTCCAACAAGATGAGCTACTACGGTGGTAATGATTCCGACGGCAATGACAAGTACCCGTGGAAGATGGTCACCGAGGCCTGTCAGCAGCTCGACGCGACCGTTGATTTCTCCGAATATGACCGCGACGGCGACGGATATATAGATAATGTGTTCATTTTCTATGCCGGCCGTGGCGAGGCCAGCGGCGGTTCGGCCAACACCGTGTGGCCCCATTCATGGAACATCACTGCGGCCGATAGCCGTTCCTACGTCTTCGACGGCGTGCGTCTCGACCGTTACGCGTGCAGCAACGAGTGGGAAGGGTCGCGTCCCGACGGTGTCGGAACGTTCATCCACGAGTTCTCCCACGTCATGGGCTTGCCCGACCTCTACGCCACCGACTATTCGACGGCGTTCACTCCGGGCGAGTGGTCGGTGCTCGACTACGGTCCGTATAACAACGACGGATGCACACCACCCATCTATTCCATCTACGAGCGCTACGCCCTGGGCTGGATAGAGCCAACCGTCATTGACGGCCCCGCCACCATCCGGCTGGACAATGTCATGGAAAACAAGGGCTGCATCATTCCCACAAAACGCGCCAACGAGTTCTTTCTGCTCGAAAACCGCCAGCAGACGGGATGGGATACCTTTATCCCCGGCCACGGCATGCTCGTCTGGCACGTTGACTACAACAGCTATATCTGGGCTCAGAACACGGTAAACAACAATGCCTCCCACCAGTATGTTGACCTTGAGGAGGCCGATAACATCCGTTCCGATTATACCCGTGCGGGCGACGCCTTCCCCGGAACGTCCAAGGTCACGTCCTTCACCGACACCACCACGCCGTCGATGAAGACATGGACGGGCGCAAAACTCAATCTGCCGATAACCGACATCACCGAAACCGACGGCGTCATCACGTTCAATGTCGCCGGCGGTGACATCAACGCGGGCATCAGCATGGCCGACGCCAGGACAGCGCCGACGGTGTCAGTTATCGGCCGTGACATCGTCATCCGCGGAGCTTCCGGTCTCGTCGTCACCGTCACAACGGCCGATGGCCGCACCGTCCACAGTGCTCCAGCCACGGCGCAGACTTTCATCCGCGTTTCCGCCGGCCTCTACATCGTGCGCGTCGGCGACACCGCGGTCAAGACCGTCGTGGGATAAAGTTCTCGTCATAAGATAATCGGGGAGTCCTGGGGCAGAGATAAGAACCGTTGAAAAAGAAAAAAGAGCCGATTAAAAGGGCATTAATCGGTAAAAAAGAGACAAAAACAGATAAAAGCGATAAAGGACAATAGCCTTGTTGATGAACAAGACCGTTGTCCTTTATCGCTTTTTATATACATACGTTCCGGTTCTTCAGGCGTGCCGTCGTTCCTATGTATGTCCTTAAACGACAAAATTCTGTATCTCTTATCGAGAGATACAGAATTTTGTGCAAAGATAAGCCTTTTCTTGCAAACGAACAAATATTTATCTTACTTTTTTGTCCGAAGTGACAAAAAAGTTCTTCTTTGTTCCCCGTGATGCAGTGGCAGAACGGTGGCTCTATATTAATAAGGTGTAAAAACTGTATCTCTCGATAAGAGATACGGCGAAAAGAAGGAGCGAAATAAAAATAATAACTTACTATTTAATTAATTAAATTTTATCGCATGAAAAGAAAATTTATTGGAGCAATGCTGTTTGGAGCGCTTATCGTGTCTTCAGCCGGCGTGTTTGTTTCTTGTTCGGATTACGATGACGACATAAGTAATCTGCAGGAACAAATTGATGCTAACGCCAAGGCTATCGAGCAAATCAATAGCCTTATCACCAGCGGAAGCGTCATTGTAGATGTCGTGGAGGATGGTAACGGGATTATAGTTAAGCTGAGCAACGGCCGAGAATATCCCATAACGAACGGCCAGAACGGTTCCAATGCCGTTGTATGGAAAATTGGAGAAGACGGTTTCTGGTATAAGGACGGCGTCAAGACCGACTACTATGCGTTGGGCAAGGACGGCAAAGACGGTAAGGATGGTATCAATGGAGCCGATGGTAAGGACGGTGTCAATGGAGCCGACGGTAAGGATGGCCAGAACGGTCAGGACGGTGTCAACGGAGCTGACGGTAAGGATGGCCAGGACGGTAAGGACGGCCAGGGTCAGAACGGTAAGGATGGCGTCAACGGCGACTACTATGTGCCTGATACGGACGGCTTCTTCCACCTGATGCACTGGAATACGACAACAGGAAAATATGAGGACAAGGGGTCTACCGGTATAAAGTGGCAGGGTTCAGGCATTTCGGCTGCCATGACCAATGACGACCTTATCCTCACGGGCGTTTCCGGAGCACCGGATGGCAAGGTTGTCATCTCTCTGAGCAACAGCATCCGCGGTCTCGTCTTCGTGCCCGAGGCATACGTCGACGGTGTGCCCGCCATCAAGATGATGTCTTATTCCTACAATGCCCGCACCGTGCAGAATCAGGACAAGGAAGCTGAGACAGCGCCTACGGGTACAAAGAAGACTGTTGTCAATCCGACGACCTATGCTACATATCACGTCAATCCGGCCAATGCCAAGCTGGATGACGTTGTGAAAAATCTCTCTTTCGTCGTTGAGAAAGACAAGGAGTTCTTCGTCACACGCGGTGCCGCTTCTTCTGACTTTGCCGTCAAGGCCGAGTATGACAAGGAGAAGAGCGGAAACGGCAAGCTCGTCGTTAAGGTCAACGTCACCGGCACTCCCGCAACTGCAGAAAAGATCTCTGTCGTAGCCTTGCAGGCCAAGAAGGGCAATGACGAAGTTATCACTTCCGACTATGCCACAATCTACAAGAGCGACTACAAGGATATGCGCATCATAAACACCAAGGTTACGGGTGACTATCACTACCGCCGCTATATGTCCTCTCTCGACACAGAGTCAGGTCTTCCCACTGACAAGGTCTGGGACGTCAACGGCAAGACGGATAAGAATGTCGAGCTGGTCTATACCAAGAAGATTGACCTGAAGGACTATGTCGGCGTTCATGAGCTGACCTCTCCCAACCACACCAAGCTCACGGCTGACAAGATGGAAAGCCTCGGCTTCTCTTTCAAGTTCGAGCTTGTCAAGAACTACAAGATCGGAAGCAACAACACGGATCAGGGCGCGTTCGTAGACCTGAGCGGCAGCGAGCTGTCGGTTAAGGACATCTACGGTTCTTCCGCCATCGACCGTACGCCCATCATCCGTGTCATGCTGATGCACGGTGCTGAGAAGGTTGAGGTTGCATATGTCAAGGTCAAGATTGTCCGTGAGGGAGCTCCCATCGCAGAGAATCCTTCTTATCCTCTTGATGTAAATCCGTTCAAGTTCTCCTGCTCATCGGCAAACGTAAGCAACAGCACCACATACGAGCAGATGAACCAGCAGATTTACAAGGTTCTCAACATGAGCAAGACTGAGTTCCACAACAAGTACTCAACCTTCACCGACCTCGTGTGGGCAACCATGACAGCTGACCAGAAGCGTGATGTCGCCGACGCACAGAAAGACCTCGGAACCGTGGAGGAAATCAACAGTGGTGACAACATGACTGAGGAGGGAACCCACGTCCTGAAGTGGACCATCTCCCAGCAGGATCTCTGGAACCACGCCGGCGAGACCGTGACAAACGTTGTTGCGTTCACTTCTGCAAGCGGCGCTACTGTCTACATCACTCTGAAGGCAACGATTGATCAGGTCACGAAGGTTTATGATGTCGCCAAGCCTAACTACATAACCAACTATTGGACGGTCATCGATGGTACGGACTACGCTCAGTTCAACGTTCAGCTGCCCCAGTCAACGTCTGACGATAATGCTTCCCACTGTGTGTTCGTCAATGACCTGAACGCTCTCTTCAAGACTGATGCTAACGGTATCATCGTTCTCAACAACAATGTCACCGAGGTTAAGTACACATTCCACAGCAGCATGTCCGGCTCTCACAAATTCGGCAATGTCACGAAGACATTCACCCTGAAGAACGGCGACACCGAGCTTTGGGTCGGCAATGAACTCATCGCTTCAATCAAGAACGATGGTACCGGTGTGGACGTGATGAATCCTGTCAACGGCATCACTCTCAACAAGAACAGCAATACTGCCAAGGAACTGCTCAACAGCGACAAGTTCTCCGTCAAGATTTCCGCAACAGGCTATGTATGCAGCGACCAGACGAAATCTGTCAAGATCACATTTGACGGTAAGGACTATTTCGAGACAATGTATGTACGTCCTGTCTACCTCTCTGACGTATCGGCTGAGAAGTTCACGGATGGTGTTGACCTCGGCGATAAGGGATCTTATATCAAGGTTGACGGACTGATCAATCCGTATGACTTCCGTAACCGTTACTTCAAGGACTACGATAACTATTGGGGTTACTACGGACCGTTCACTGTCGTGCCTGATCTGAAGAACGCCCAGTGCGACCTCAACGGTACAAAGGCTAAGATTCCTGTATCTCTCCAGTTGGCTAAGGTGGCTACTGTTAACGATGAGACTGCAACATACGGCTTCATCACCTATAAGAACAACGGTAACATTGTGAACAAGGGCTTCAATATCTTCATTGATGTCAAGGTTAACTACGGTTGGGGAACGATCACAAAGGAAATCACGGTACCTGTAGAGCCGGGTCTTTGATTCGGGCGGAATCTTCTACGGAACCATGCGTTTCTTCAGTGAAATGACATGAACGGGGGCACTCTCGTGTGAAAGCAAGAGGGTGCCCTTTTTTAAAAGACACATATTCAGAAGGAGAATAGATTATGTTGGATAAAATAATGAAGGCCACGGCCGTCGTCTGTCTTATGTTTCTGATGGCCTGCGGCGGTTCTTCCGACAAGCGGGAGAGCTATGCGGGGCGGTTCACCGACGAGTTCGGCAACAGGTTTGAACTTCGTGACGACGGTACGGGAACGATGCAGTTTGTCGGACAGGACATCGTCAACGACATCGTCTGGTTCGACGGAAGCAAGTCCGGCTGCCCTTATTCCACAATCGAGTGGAACGGCAACGTCAACTACTATTATCTGCGCGACGGCGTGATGTACCGCCACCGCGAGGACATGGACGGCGGCCGTTGTGCAATAAGCATAACATACGAATAGAAAAACTTTTTCATAAACGTGATACGAAGAATATAAATTAGGATAACACAACAAACATATAGAGTACATTGATTTAGGAAGGCGGCGTAGTGATTACGGTGTCTTCCTTTTCCGTTTTTTAGTCTTCTCAGTTTTTTGGGGGTCATCCGGTGTTTGGAGTGATGGCGCAGGAAATCATGGAACAGTGCTGTCACTTCAAATATCGGATGAACCTTTTTTAGTGAAGGTACAGTCTGCTTTTCAGAAAACGGTTGACAAAAAGTGCCGGAAATGCCCTCTAAACGCCATCAAAACGGGGCACTTTTGAAAATATTTCATCGGCGGCCGCAAATAATGAAGTTTTGCGCGTGCAAGCGCAAACTGTTGACATTCAGACAGTTGTCGCGTTTTTCTGCAATCTGTGCAATTTCAAAGCGCCGGAAAGCCGCCTTTTTTGCCCGAAATGTCATGATTTGTTCTGCCGTAAGGGCCTTATTGCATCGCAACGGGGCCGCCGTCATCATGCAACGGCGGCCTTATCGCAATGCAACGGGCGCCCCGTTGCAACCTCGGGAGGGCCTTACGGCAGAACCGCGGCATCTGCGTCACGCTCCCGGTGCCTTTCCGCCACTCCGGAACGGGAATTTCATTTGTCACCGATTTTTGCGCAGCAATGTTTACAACGATGTGTTCCTCCAGCCTCTCCCGACAATGGCCTTGCAACTTCCGCCGCAGCATGAAGGGACTGTAGAGACGTCACACCGTGGCGTCTCCGCCGCAACAATGCTGACAGGAAAGATGTATCAGAATATGATGTAGTGGCATGTGACCTTTTTCTATACCCCTGCCACCGCACCGTAGACAGGGAGACGCCACGGTGTGACGTCTCTACAAGCTCCTTCACGCAGCAGCGGAGACCGGTCTGCGCCTCAGCTGCCAACCGCAGCACATACCGTTCGTAACGTTTCGACATGTTTTTCCGCTGAAATGTTACAAAAAAGCGCAGAAAAGTTTGGTTTTTAAAATATATTGCGTATATTTGCAGCCGTAAACGTAACAATATATAATAATAAGGGTATGAACTCAATGAACAATACATGGTGGTGGCGCAGCTCGGGATTGAAATAGTCGCGGGGCACGCAGCCATGTATCACTTCCAATAGAAAGATAACAAGAAAGGCTCGTCGCAGACTGCGACGGGCCTTTTTAAATAAACGGGACTGGGAGCCCGGCAAAAGGCACGGCCTTTTTAAATAAACAAGTGAGGACGAGGGCGTGAGCCCGGCAATGTCAAACAAAAGAACAAAAGAAGAAAACAAAAGATATGGAAAAGAAGAAGACATTCCTTGTTGACGAAAGAGGATTCTACGGTGAATACGGCGGAGCCTACATACCGGAGATTCTCTACGGAACGGTGGAGAACCTGAAGCGTAGCTACCTCCCGATATTGGAGTCGGAGGAGTTCCGCAGCGAATATATGCAGCTACTGCGCGACTACGTCGGACGTCCGTCGCCGCTGTACTACGCCCGCCGGATGAGCGAGAAATACGGTTGCCGGCTGTACCTGAAGCGTGAGGACCTCAACCACACGGGTGCCCACAAGATCAACAACACCATCGGACAGATTCTTCTGGCCAAGAAGATGGGCAAGCGCCGCATCATCGCCGAGACGGGAGCCGGCCAGCACGGCGTGGCCACGGCCACGGTCTGCGCCCTGATGGACATGCCATGCGTGGTCTATCAGGGAGCGCTTGACGTCGAACGCCAGCACACCAACGTGGAGCGGATGAAGATGCTGGGAGCCGAGGTGAGACCGGTGCGCACGGGAAACATGACGCTCAAGGACGCCACGAACGAAGCCATACGCGACTGGTGCTGCCATCCGCAGGACACCTTTTATATAATAGGGTCGACGGTCGGCCCTCATCCTTATCCCGACATGGTAGCACGGCTGCAGAGCATCATCTCTGAGGAAATCAAGGCCCAGCTCACGGAGAAGATCGGCCGCGACTATCCCGACTATCTCATGGCCTGCGTCGGCGGCGGGTCGAATGCCGCCGGAACGGTCTACCACTATATCGACGACGAGCGCGTCAACATCGTTCTCGCCGAGGCCGGAGGACAGGGCGCCGACACCGACCACACGGCGGCCACGATACACCGCGGACGTTTGGGCATACTCCACGGCTCGCGCACGCTGGTCATGCAGACTCCCGACGGTCAAATCATGGAGGCTGAGAGTATCTCGGCCGGTCTGGACTATCCGGGCATCGGCCCGATGCACGCCAACATGGCGGCGCAACACCGTGCGACGGTCTACAGCATCAACGACGACGAGGCCGTGCGCGCCGCATACGAGATGACTCGCATGGAGGGCATCATCCCCGCCCTTGAGAGCGCCCACGTCGTGGCCGCCCTCGCGAAGATGGCATTCCGCCCCGAAGACGTGGTCGTGCTGACCGTGAGCGGACGCGGCGACAAGGACGTCGAGACATATCTGGCTAACAAAGAAATGGCAGGAGAATATGGACAGTTCTAAATTCACATACAAGACAGCGTCGCGCACCGTTCTTGCCGACCTCTACACTCCCGTGGGAGTATATATGCGGCTGCGGGATCTCTATCCGCAGAGCGCCCTGATGGAGAGTTCCGACTATCACGATTCGAACAACAGCCATTCGTTCATCGGCATCTGCCCCATAGCGAGCATCGCCATAAGCCATGGTGAGGCCGTCTGCAGCTATCCCGACGGAAGCCGTACGGTGCGCGCCGTCAGTGACAGCTACCGTGTCGACATGGCCATCAACGATTTTCTCGCCCACTTCGACGTCACGGGCGACGACGCCGGCGTCTGCGGACTCTACGGATATACGTCGTTCAACGCCGTGCGCTACTTCGAGCATATCGGTGTCAAGGACGCCACGGCCGAGAAGAACGACGCTCCGGACATGCTCTACATCCTCTACCGCGACATCATCATGTTCGACCATTTCAATAACCGGCTGACCGTCGTCACGCTCGGAGACGCCGGCGAGATTGACCGTGTCCTGAAGGCGATGAACAGGGACAACATCCGGTCCTACGGCTTCTACCCCGTCGGCGGGACGACATCGCCGCTGACGGACGAGGAACACAAGGCCAACATACGCCGCGGCATCAGCCACTGTCTGCGGGGCGATGTCTTCCAGATTGTGCTCTCGCGCCGGTTTGTCCAGCGCTACGAGGGCGACGACTTCAAACTCTATCGTGCGCTTCGCTCGATCAATCCTTCGCCGTATCTGTTCTACTTCGATTTCGGCGGCTTCCGCATCTTCGGCTCGTCGCCGGAGACCCACTGCCGCATTGAGAACCGCCGCGCCTACATCGACCCCATCGCTGGAACGACACGCCGCACGGGCGACGCCGAGACCGACCGGCGCAACGCCGAATATCTGCGCAACGACCCGAAGGAGAACGTCGAGCACGTCATGCTTGTCGACCTGGCGCGCAACGACCTGAGCCGCAACTGTCACGGCGTGAAGGTCGACTTCTATAAGGACATGCAATACTACTCTCACGTCATCCACCTCGTCTCCCGTGTCAGCGGCGAACTCGACGCCGCAGCCGACCCTGTGAAGGCGTTCATCGACACCTTTCCCGCCGGAACGCTCTCGGGAGCACCCAAGGTGAGGGCCATGCAGTTGATAAGCGAATACGAGCCCCACTGCCGCGGTGCCTACGGAGGCTGTATCGGCTATATCGGGCTGAACGGCTCGCTCAATCAGGCCATCACCATCCGCACCTTCGTCTCCCGCAACGGCGAGCTGTGGTTTCAGGCCGGAGGCGGCATCGTGGCCAAGAGCGACGAGGAATATGAGCTTCAGGAGGTCAACAACAAGCTCGGAGCGCTCCGCAAGGCGATAATGATGGCCGAGGATATGTAGGGGAATTATTCCCTCATCCCTTCCATAAATGTTTCCCATGGCTTCCATAAGAGCTTCCCATTACCTCCCATAAAAAAAGAAAAGAAGAAATGAAAATAGTCATCATCGACAACTACGATTCGTTCACATACAACCTGAGCCACCTCGTCAAGGAGCTTGGCGCCGACGTCACCGTGCTCCGCAACGACCGCTTCGAGCTCTCCGAGCTGGAACAGTTTGACAAGATTATCCTCAGTCCCGGGCCGGGAATACCGTCAGAAGCCGGTCTTCTCCTCGACGTAATCCGCACGTACGCCGGCCGAAAGCCGATGCTCGGCGTCTGTCTCGGCCAGCAGGCCATCGGCGAGGTGTTCGGCGCAAGGCTCGAAAACCTCAGCGACGTGTTCCACGGTGTGGCCACTGAAGGCACGCAGTCGGGCCTCGACCCCATCTTCGCCGGACTGCCGCGGCGCATAACCATGGGCCGCTACCACTCGTGGGTGGTCAGCAAGGAGGCGTTCCCCGACTGTCTGGAGATTACGGCGGAGAGCGACGAGGGCCAGATAATGGCGCTCCGCCACCGCGACTACGACATCCACGGCATACAGTTCCACCCCGAAAGCGTGCTCACGCCGGAGGGACGCACCATCGTCGGCAACTGGATGAACGGCGACACCCGTCCCTCCCATTAATCCCATCAATCCCATAAACAATCCCATCACTCCCATAATCATTCCCATTATGAAAGAAATTCTCAACCGGATACTCAACCACGAGGAGCTGACCCGCGAAGAAACGAAGGCCATCCTCATCGGAATAACAAAAGAACAATATCCCGCCGAGCAGATAACGGCCCTGCTCACCGGCCTCCAGATGCGCGGCATCACGGTCGACGAGCTGCTCGGTTTCCGTGACGGCATACTCGAAACCGGTGTCCCCGTGCCCTTGGACTGCGACCGCTACATCGACGTTGTCGGCACGGGCGGCGACCGAAAGAACACGTTCAACATCTCCACGACGGCCTGTTTCGTCATCGCCGGAGCGGGATATAAGGTCGCCAAACACGGCAACTACTCGGCCACGAGCATTAGCGGAGCGTCAAACGTCATAGCGTCCCACGGTGTGAAGTTCACCGACGACGTCGACCGCCTCAACCGTTGCATCAACGAATGCGGCATCGTCTACCTCCACGCCCAGCTCTTCGCCCGCGCCATGAAGTTCGTCGGCCCCATCCGCAAGTCGCTCCAGTTCCCCACCTGCTTCAATCTGCTCGGCCCTATCGTCAATCCGTCGAAGCCACAATGTCAGCTGCTTGGCGTGGCGACGCTCGACCAGATGCGCCTTTACAGCAACGTCTATCAGAAGATCGGCATCGACTACGGCATCGTCAACAGCATTGACGGCTACGACGAAATATCCCTCACGGGCGATTTCAAGGTCACAACCAACAGCTATGAGCGCATCTTCAAGCCTCAGGAACTCGGTTTCGGCATCGCCCGGCCGGAAGAACTGGTTGCCGGAGCAACCGAAGAGGAGGCCGCACGCATCTTCGACAGCGTGCTGGCCGACACTGCCCTGCCCGCCCAGAAGAACATCGTGCTGGCCAATGCCGCCTTCGGCATACAGGTTCTGGAGCGCGGCAAGAAGGACATTGAGGAGTGTGTGGCCATCGCCCGCGAGTCAATCGACAGCGGCCGCGCCCTGAAGACGTTCCGGAAGTTTGTCGAACTGAACTCTATCTGACATGAAAGACGTACTTGAAGAGATTGTCGCTTGGAAGCGCATTGAGGTCAGCCGGATGAAAGAACAGCTGCCGGAAAGGGAAATCCACGCCCGCGTCGAACGCATGCTCGGCGGCCATGTCCCCTCCATGAAAGCCGCACTGACGGCTTCCGGCTCCGGCATCATAGCCGAATTCAAGCGCAAGTCGCCGTCGAAAGGATGGATAAAGGAAGACGGCCGGGCCGCCGAGATACCGCTGGCATATCAGCAGAACGGTGCTGCCGCCGTCAGCATACTCACTGACGAAAGGTTTTTCGGCGGTTGCGACGGCTTCATCCGCGAGGCGCGGGACGCCGGAGTGACCATACCTATATTATATAAGAACTTCGTCATCGACGAGTATCAGCTGTTTCAGGCGCGCCTCTGCGGCGCTTCGGCCGTGCTGCTGATTGCCGCCGACCTGACGAAAGCGGAGTGCCGACAGCTCATCCGCACCGCCCATGAACTTCAGTTGGAGGTTCTTTTGGAGATGCACAGCGAGGAAGAGACCGATTATGCCGGCCTCGAACCGGACCTCTGCGGCATCAACAACCGCAATCTCGGGTCGTTCGTGACCGACGTCCGGAACTCTTTCCGCCTCGCCCGGCGCCTTCCCGCAGACGCCGTGAAGGTCAGCGAGAGCGGCATTTCCAGCCCCGAGACGGTCCGCGACCTGCGGCTGGCGGGCTACCGCGGCTTCCTCATCGGCGAGAACTTCATGCGTTCGGACGCTCCGGGCAAGTCGCTCAACGGATTTATCTCACAGCTTCATCAACCAAACAATCCACTTCTATGATCATAAAAGTATGCGGAATGCGCGACGGCGACAACATCCGCGATGTCGTCTCGCTTGGCGTTGACTGGATAGGAATGATTTTCTGGCCGGGCTCTCCGCGCCATGTCAGGATGCGGCCGACCGGTGCCGGCATCATCCCCGACCGCGGAACGCTCGACAGCCAGTGCGCTGACAGCAGCTTCAAGCGGGTCGGTGTCTTTGTCGACGCCATGCCCCAGACCATCATCACCCATGCCGTCAACTACAACTTGGACTTCATCCAGCTTCACGGAAACGAGACCCCGACGATGATCCGCAACCTCCGTGCCACGCTCGACCCGGACATCCGGCCGGGAATCCGCTTCATAAAAGCCATCAGCGTGGCCTCGGCCGAAGACATCGCGAGATGGCGCGACTACGCCGATTGTGTCGACTTCTTCCTCTTCGACACCCGCTGCAAGTGCGTCGGAGGCAGCGGCAGCCAGTTCGACTGGTCCATGCTCGACGCCTATGACGGCCCGCTCCCATTCCTGCTCAGCGGCGGAATAGGCCCTGACGACGCCGAAAGGATTGCAGGGCTCACCCATCCAAAGCTCGCCGGCATCGACCTCAACTCGCGTTTTGAGACCGAGCCGGGCGTGAAGGACGTCGGAGCGCTGCGGAAGTTCATCGCATCATTTAAGGAGTAATACCTCCCCCGTAACTCCAGAATTAAAAGAAATCGAATCATGAACAAGATAAACAAACTGTTTTCAGAGAGCAAGGACCGCAAACTGCTGTCGCTCTACTTCTGTGCCGGCTGCCCCACGCTTGACGGCACGGCCGATGTCATACGGACAATGCAGCGCCGTGGCATCGACATGATTGAGGTGGGAATACCTTTCAGCGACCCCATGGCCGACGGCCCGGTCATCCAGGACGCCGCGACATGCGCCCTGCGCAACGGAATGAACCTGCGGCTGATATTCAGCCAGCTGAAAGAGATAAAGGATGAAATCAGCATCCCGCTCATACTGATGGGCTATCTCAACCCCATCATGCAGTACGGCATCGAGGAATTCTGCAGCAGTTGTGTGGAGAGCGGCATTTCGGGAGCCATCATTCCGGACCTTCCGTTCAAGGACTATATGGAGACCGTCAAACCCGTGGCCGACCGTTACGACCTGCGCATCATCATGCTCATCACTCCTGAGACGAGCGAGGAGCGCATACGCTTCATCGACGACCACACCGACGGCTTCATCTACATGGTTTCCTCTGCTGCCATCACCGGCGCACAGAAGAGTTTCGACGAGGCCAAACAGGAATATTTCCGCCGCATCAACGCCATGAATCTGCGCAATCCGCGCATGATCGGCTTCGGAATCTCCAACCGTCAGACACTGGATATGAAGTCATGCAGTCTTAACGATATCATGAGAGAAGTCTATGAGGAATCTGTCATGATTGATGAGAAACATCACTACCGTTATGAGGAAAAAGGCAATGGCTACGTATGGGCTGATACAGACATGTTGAAGCAGTCTGCCAGAATTCTGATTGACAATGCGGCAAAATATACGCCACAGGGAGAAGACATAGTAATTCGTGTGGGGCTGCTTACTGATGATAAAGTAACCAATGCCCCTTTCTATGAGATACAGGATAATGGAATTGGCATGGCACAAAAGGATGTGGAGCATGCCTTTGACAGATTCTACCGTGCAGATGCGGTACGCAACAGTAAGACTGGAGGAACGGGGCTTGGACTGTCTATTGCCAGGTGGATTATTGAGAAACACCATGGTTATGCCCAGATTGTAAGCAGAGAGGGACTGGGTACGAGATTTACAATTATTTTGCCGCAGAATCCCCAAATGGGGAGTTGAAATTGGTGTATTTCATGATACACTAAAGATATACGACAGGGGAGAACAAAAAGGAGGAATCAGGAATGAATCGTAAATGGGCGAGAGTCAATTACCAGCCAGGAGTAGGCTTGGGAGAAAATGGCGCAAGAGTCACAGCAGACAAGGAACATATCACTTTGTCAAAGGACGCTGCCAAGGAAGGCATGGTATTGTTAAAAAACGAGCAGCATGTACTGCCATTACAGACAGGAGCTAAAGTTGCACTCTTTGGCAAGGCAGCCTTTGATTATGTAAAAGGTGGCGGCGGCAGCGGTGATGTTACAGTTGCCTATACCAGAAATCTCTATGAAGGGATCAAGGCTTTAAAGGGAAAGATCAGTGTATATGAAGAGCTGGCTGACTTCTATCGTGAGAATGTGAAGGAACAGTACAAGGCAGGCAGAGTACCGGGCATGACCATAGAACCACAGGTTCCACAGGAGCTGTTACAGAAAGCAAAAGCATATACTGACACGGCTG
>ERZ780208.1576-NODE-1576-length-18081-cov-3.162654_pt1 | contig 18081 bp, 18 predicted proteins | sample MGYA00511167_ERZ780208 | MGnify/ENA primary metagenome ERZ780208 (study PRJEB29588, sample SAMEA2159202) | human gut metagenome | biome: human gut; feature: human-associated habitat; material: faeces | place: Denmark | collected 2008/2010 ... | reverse complement strand
GAAACGAAGTTTCCTATACGAGAACAAAAAGCCTGCCGGCAGCCGTATCGCAGGCTTTTTATACTATAACGAAAGATGGAACAATCACATGGCAACCTGGAACTCAAGAGGACTGCGGGGATCAACACTGGAGGATCTGATCAACCGTACGAACGAAAAATATCTGGAAAGCAATCTGGCATTGATCCAGAAGATCCCGACCCCGATCACGCCGATCAAAATCGACAAGGAGCACAGGCACATCACGCTGGCATATTTTGACCAGAAAAGTACGGTAGACTATATCGGAGTTGTACAGGGAATTCCGGTCTGCTTCGATGCAAAGGAATGTGCCCAGGATACCTTTGCCTTGCAAAACATTCACAGGCATCAGGTAGCGTTTATGGATCGGTTTGAAAAACAGAAGGGCATTGCTTTTTTTCTGATCTACTATTCACACAGGGAACAGTTTTATTATCTCCCTTACGCACATTTGCGCTATTTCTGGGATCGGGCGCAGGAGGGCGGGCGCAAAAGCTTCCGGCTGGACGAGTTAAATCCGGAGTATTTCCTGCCGAAAAAAAGCGGTGTTCTTGTCCCGTATCTCGATCTTTTACAGAAGGACTTGGAGGATCGGCCGGAGAGCTAGGAGGAACGATATGAACAGAGAAGAAAGAGATTCCCTGATCGGGACAATGACGACGCTGTGTTATCTGGAAAAAGACGACAGCTATCTGATGCTGCATCGTGTCAAAAAAAAGAATGACGTCAATCAGGACAAATGGATCGGTGTCGGTGGACATGCACTCGCCTATGAAAGTCCGGAGGACTGCCTGCTTCGGGAAGTAAAGGAAGAAACCGGTCTGACATTGACCTCCTATCGGTTTCGAGGAATCGTAACGTTTGCGTTAAAGGATGTGGAAACGCAGTACATGTGCCTGTATACAGCAGATGGCTGGGAGGGGACCCTGGATTATAACTGCCCGGAGGGTGATTTGGAATGGGTTTTGATAAAAGAGCTGGAAAGCTTAAATCTGTGGGAAGGTGACCGCGTATTTTTTCAGCTTTTGCAGGAAAACCGTCCGTTTTTTTCCCTGAAACTGGAATATGACAACGACGAGCTGATAAAATGTGTGCTGGACGGCAAAGAACTTGAGTTGACAGCATTTTAAAAATCTGATATTCTATACAGGATTTTATATGCTAATACGGTAGCATGATAAAGTGCAAAGGAGATCCAACGATGAATAAATCCTTGCTTCATACACCGGAGGGTGTAAGGGATGTTTACGGAGAAGAATATGCGCGTAAGCTTTTTGTGGAGAAAAAGCTGCATGATACGATCCATTTGTACGGGTATCAGGATATTCAGACCCCGACGTTTGAATTTTTTGATGTTTACAGTAAGGAGATCGGCACGACGCCGTCTTCCCAGCTGTATAAATTTTTCGATAAGGAAGGCAATACCCTGGCGCTTCGTCCGGACTTTACACCGTCCTGTGCCAGATGCGCCGCAAAATATTTCATGGATGAGACCGCACCGCTTCGTTTTACCTACAGCGGAAGCACGTTTACGAATACGTCGAACCTGCAGGGCAAATTAAAAGAAGTGACCCAGATGGGCGCGGAGCTGATGCTGGAGCCATCTGTGGAGGCAGATGCCGAGATGATCAGCCTTGTGGTCGAAGCATTGAAAAACTGCGGTCTGACCGATCTGCAGATCACAGTCGGTGAGGTGGAATATTTTAAGGGGATCTGCGCACAGGCAGGCTTAAACGAAGAAGTGGAATTAAAGCTGCGCGACTTTATTTCCGCCAAGAACTATTTCGGTGCCCAGGAGCTTTTAGAGGAACAAAGAGTGCGCAAGGATTATGCACAGGTGCTTTTAGGGCTTGCGGATCTTGTCAAAGGGACACAGGATCTGGAAAGTGCGAAAATGCAGGTGGATAACGAGCGTTCCCTGCAGGCGATTGAACGTCTGGAGGCACTTTATGAGGTGCTCAAAAAATACGGAACAGAAAAATATGTCTCCTTTGATCTCGGGCTGTTAAATCAGTACAATTATTATACCGGTGTGATCTTTAAGGGATATACCTATGGTGTCGGAGATGCCATCGTGACAGGTGGACGCTATGATAAGCTGCTTTCCTATTTTGGAAAAAATGCACCTGCGATCGGATTTGTCGTCGTTGTGGATGATGTTCTGGAAGCCCTTTCGAGACAAAATAAAAAGCCGCATACCGGTCTGGATGGCTGCCTTTTGTTTTATACGCCGGACAGCTACGATGCAGCACTGAAAAAGGCGAATCAGCTGCGGCTTTCAGGTGTTTCTGCAGAGCTGATCCCGGTTGCCTGTAAGCAGGACTGCAGGCGGGCAGATTTGAGAGGAAGACTGCGCAGAGAGGCGATGCTTATTCATGCAGACGGAAGCTGCGAGCAGTTGAAATCATAGAGTGCACGATGTTAGAACACCAAATAGGGGACATGAAAATGGCAGAAGATAGATACCTGACCTTCGCCCTGACAAAAGGGCGTCTGGCAGACAAAACGCTGTCTCTTTTGGAGCAGGTTGGAATTACCTGTGAAGAGATGAAGGATAAAAACAGCAGGAAGCTTGTTTTTGTCAATGAAGAATTAAAACTGAAATTTTTCCTGGCAAAGGGACCGGATGTGCCAACCTATGTGGAATACGGAGCCGCAGATATCGGTGTGACCGGTAAGGATATTTTGCTGGAAGAGGGAAGACGGGTTTATGAAGTGCTGGATCTTGGCTTTGGCAAATGCCGGATGTGCGTTTGCGGTCCGGAATCGGCGCGGGAGCTTTTGAAGCATCATGAGAGAATCCGTGTAGCAAGCAAATATCCGGTGATCGCAAAGGACTATTTTTACAATAAAAAGCATCAGACGGTCGACATCATCAAATTAAACGGTTCTGTTGAATTGGGTCCCATTGTTGGATTGTCCGATGTCATTGTCGATATCGTGGAAACCGGTTCGACCCTGCGGGAAAACGGATTGGGCGTGCTGGAGGAAATCTGTGAGCTGTCTGCGCGCGTAATTGTCAATCAGGTAAGCATGCAAATGGAATCGGAACGGATCCGGGAGATTATTTTAAGGCTGCGTAAACAGCTGGAGGAAGCATAAGCCAAGGCGGCGGAAATGAGGAAAACCGATGAGAATTGTCAAATTGACGGCAGAAAGCAAGAAAGGACTTTTGGAGGATCTGCTTCAGAGAAGCCCGAACCACTACGGACAGTACGAAAGTGCTGTGGCGGAAATTATTGAAACGGTGAAAAAAGGCGGCGACGAGGCGCTCTTTTCCTATACAGAGAAGTTTGACCACTGCAAAATGGATGCAGCTCACATCCGCGTAACCCGGGAAGAAATCGACGAGGCATATCAGAAGGTGGATGCAGACTTTGTGGAGGTTATGAAAAAAAGTGCGGCAAATATCCGTGCATTCCACGAAAAACAGCTGAGAAACAGCTGGTTTGACCCAAAACCGGACGGGACGATCCTCGGCATGAAGATTCTGCCCATCGCGATTGCCGGCGTTTATGTGCCCGGTGGAAAGGCTGCGTATCCCTCCAGCGTACTGATGAACGTGCTTCCGGCAAAGGTCGCGGGCGTGGAGCGTATCATCATGACAACCCCTCCCGGAGCAGACGGAAGGGTCAATCCTGGTACATTGGTTGCTGCACATATCGCCGGTGTGGATGAGATCTACAAGGTCGGCGGCGCACAGGCCATCGCAGCCATGGCATTTGGCACACAGAGCATCCCGAAGGTAGATAAAATCACCGGCCCCGGAAATATTTTTGTCGCCTTGGCAAAGAAAGCATGCTTCGGCTATGTGAGCATCGATTCCATCGCAGGACCCAGTGAAATTCTGGTGATCGCAGATGAAACGGCAAATCCCCGTTATGTGGCGGCAGACCTGTTGTCCCAGGCAGAACATGACGAGCTGGCCAGTGCCATTTTAATCACCACCAGTAAGACTTTAGCGGATCAGGTTTCTGTTGAAGTGGACAGGTTCGTTGCAAACCTGTCAAGACGCGAGATCATCGAAAAATCCCTCAACAATTATGGCTATATTCTGCTGGTAGATTCTCTGGATGAGGCAGCGGACACCGCCAATGAGATTGCTTCGGAGCATCTGGAAATCCTGACGAAGGATCCCTTTGCCATGATGACAAAAATCCGTAATGCCGGAGCGATCTTCCTTGGGGAGTATTCCTCCGAGCCTTTGGGGGACTATTTTGCAGGTCCAAACCATGTGCTTCCGACAAATGGTACGGCACGATTTTTCTCCCCGTTAAATGTAGATGATTTTTTGAAAAAGACGAGCATCATTTCATATTCCAGACCGGCGCTGGAAAAGATCCATCAGGATATTGAGTGCTTTGCAGAAAATGAGGGGCTGACGGCGCATGCCAATTCCATCCGTGTCCGTTTTGAAAAGGAGGACTGATGATGGAAAGAACGGCGAATATAAAACGCGATACAAAAGAAACCAGAATTGCACTGACACTTTCCTTAGACGGCACCGGCAGCGCGGATATTGATACCGGCATCGGATTTTTCGACCATATGCTGGACGGCTTTGCACGGCACGGATTTTTTGATTTGTCTGTAAAAGTGGACGGAGATCTGTTTGTGGACGGACATCATACCGTAGAAGATACGGGAATCGTACTCGGGCAGGCGATCGCTGAGGCAGTCGGAGACAAAAAAGGAATTAAACGTTACGGATATTTTCTGCTGCCGATGGATGACGCGCTGGTTGCGTGCGCAGTGGATCTGTGCGGACGTCCCTATTTCAATTTTGATTACGAATTTAATGTTCCGATGATCGGCGGGCTGGATACTCAGCTGATCCCGGAGACGGAAATGGTTCATGAATTTTTCTATGCCGTTTCCTATAGTGCAGGTATGAACCTGCATATCAAGGTATTGGACGGCATCAACGGACATCATGTTGCAGAGGCGATGTTTAAGGCGTTTTCCAAGGCACTTGATATGGCAGTATCCAACGAACCGAGGTTAGACGGCGTGCTTTCCACAAAGGGAAGCCTGTAACATACAGAATACATATCGGGCAGTCGTCTGGCTGAACCAGACCGGATGCAGAACAGCTGTCTGGAAATGAGGATCAGAATGAATACAAAAAAATTTATGGCATGCATGTACCTCAAAAATGAGGTCGCGTATCAGGATAGAGAGGGCACATGCAGAATCGGGGAAACGCCGGTCGCGCTGGCGGAAAGCTACAGCGAAAACGAATGCGATGCAATTTATGTCGGTCTGCTTTCGGAGAACGATGCAGAGCATGAAAAGGATCTGGACGTTCTGCGGGAAATCTGTCAGAATACGGCGGTTCCGGTAATTGGAAGCGGACATATTTTCCGAATGGAGGATGTGAAAAAACTGTTATATGCAGGTTGCCAGCAGGTGATGCTGGATTATGCCGATCCGGTGCAGCTGGAGCTGACAAAAGAGGTCTCCCTGAAATTTGGCAAAGAAAAAATCGCAGCAGGCGTTGCAGATATTTTGCTTCTGGAACAGGAAAAGGAGCTGCTAAAGGAATATACCTCCAACGTATTTTTGTTCTGTCCCGGTGCAACGGCGGAGGCTGCGCTGATGTCTCCGGTTCCGGTGGTAACCTTTTTGCCGGAGGTTTCCCTGGAAAAGCTCATCGAGGTGCTTTCCTATGCCAATATCAGCGGTATTTCCGGTAAGTTGGTCAATGAAAACATAACAGAGATTTCCGCGATCAAAGCCCTTTGCCGGGAAAATAAAATTCCGGTAGAGGACAGAGGGGCGGCCTATGCCTTTTCCGATCTGAAAAAGGGACCAGACGGTTTGGTTCCGGTGGTTGTACAGGATGTGAAAACCGATGCCGTGCTGATGGTTGCCTATATGAACGAAGAAGCCTACAATCAGACGCTGCGCACCGGACGCATGACTTATTACAGCAGAAGCCGCAGCGAGCTCTGGTTAAAGGGAGAAACCAGCGGACACTATCAGTATGTGCATTCTTTGACCGCGGACTGCGACCTGGATACAATCCTTGCAAAAGTAACACAGGTCGGTGCGGCATGCCACACCGGTTCCTACAGCTGTTTCTTTAACGAAATCCAGAACCGCAGCAGCAAGCAGGAAGCGCACAATCCGATGAAGGTCTTTGAAGAGGTATTTTCGGTGATCGAGGACCGTAAGGAGCATCCCAAGGAAGGCTCCTATACCAACTATCTGTTTGATAAAGGCATTGACAAGATCTTAAAGAAAGTCGGGGAAGAGGCGACAGAAATCGTCATCGCAGCAAAAAACCCCAATCCGAACGAAATCAAATATGAAATCGCTGATTTCCTGTATCATATGATGGTGCTGATGGCAGAAAAAGGCGTGACCTGGGAAGAGGTCACGACAGAGCTGGCAAACCGATAAAAATGTATAGGGAAGCAGCGTAGCGCGGCAGGTGCGTCTGCGCATTAAATTTAGATAAAAAAAGAGAAAAGACCGGGCGTCAAATCCTTTGAAAGCAAAAAGGGTTCAGCGCCCGTTTTTGTTCCTCAAATTTTTGTTTTAGGACAATAGAATACTTCCAGTACATGTATTTTCCGGTTTTGCAGATTATTTTTTCAGATACGCCATCATACAGATGAATAGGAAACTACACTATAGCAGTTTACATAAAAATATTATGTAAACTACAAAATGGAAAGGATGGACAAGATGGAAGATGCGGAAAGAAAGCTGGAGCTGACCAGATACCTTCGGCAGGAACAGAATTTAAACCGGATGAAGGTAAAAAATCGGGAAGACATTTTGTACGGAACGGGTAAAAACAGTGAAATGTTGTATGGAGACGATGGTTTGGAACTGGCAGAATATGACAGAATCCGGGAGCAGGGGCATAAGGGGCCTCTGTTTGGGCTGCGGCTGGCAGTCAGCCTGATGCTGTTTGCGGGCGTTATCTATCTGGATAAAAATCAGATTGACTGGAAGGGGCAGAGTGCAGTTGCCGTGATAAGCAGGCAGCTGGAAACTTCTGTAATGGGAAATTCTACGGTGGAGGCACTGCATTAGCCTTGCAACGAAGCCGGAAATACCCTATAATCATACCATAATGTCCATTTTCAAAATGGGAAAAATCTGCGCTATCGGGGCTCTATGTTCTGGCTGCGGGAAGCAACCCGTACCGGGTATTTTACAGCCACACCGGCAGCAGATAAAAAATGGTAAGGAAACAGGGAAAAATGAAAAGATTAACATCAAATATCGAAGGGCTTTCGGCACGGCAGCTGGCACAGCGCTGTATCGGTGCAGAAGAACTTTCAAATGGCAGAGAGCGAAAGCTTGCCCTCGAGGATGACATCCTGATGAGTGTTTCTTCTCCTGCACGTTATGTCGGTGGGGAGGTCAATTCCGTCATGAAAACACTTACACCGGGAATGGTCCGGTTTGCCATGTGTTTTCCGGACGTCTACGAGATCGGCATGTCTCACCTCGGCATCCAGATTCTCTACGATATGTTCAACCGTTATGACGACGTGTGGTGTGAGCGGGTTTATTCGCCGTGGCTGGATCTGGATAAAATCATGCGCGAGAAAAAAATTCCGCTGTTTGCCCTGGAATCTCAGGAGCCGGTGAAAAATTTTGACTTTTTAGGCATCACGCTGCAGTACGAAATGTGCTATACAAACGTACTGCAGGTGCTGGATCTGTCCGGAATTCCGTTGCTTGCAAAAGACCGTACCGAAGAAGATCCGATCGTGATTGGCGGCGGACCCTGCAGCTACAATCCGGAACCGATCGCGGAATTTTTTGATCTCTTCTACATCGGAGAGGGAGAAACTGCGTACCGGAAGCTGCTGGACGTCTATAAAGAAGTAAAAGAAAAAGGCGGCAGCCGTCAGGAATTTCTTCTGCGCGCGGCGAGGGAAGTGCCCGGCATGTATGTGCCGTCCCTGTATGAAGTATCCTATAAAGAGGACGGGACGATCGCATCTTTTGTCCCGACCAAGGAGGGTGTTCCGGCAAAGATTACAAAGGAAATCGTGATGGATCTCGACAATGCGCCGTATCCGGAGAAACCGGTGGTTCCGTTTATCCGTGCGACACAGGATCGTGTCGTTTTGGAAATTCAGCGCGGCTGTATCCGCGGCTGTCGTTTCTGTCAGGCAGGGCAGCTGTATCGTCCGGTACGCGAAAAGAGCCTCGAGACACTCAAGCATTACGCGACGACGATGCTGGACAGCACCGGTCAGGAAGAAATTTCCTTGAGCTCCTTGAGTTCCAGCGACTATTCCCATCTGGAAGAGCTGGTAGACTTCCTGATGACGACCTGTCAGGAGAAAAAAGTGAATATTTCCCTGCCTTCTCTGCGAATTGATGCCTTTTCTTTAGACGTTATGGGAAAGGTACAGGACGTCAAAAAGAGCAGCCTGACCTTTGCACCGGAAGCAGGAAGTCAGCGTCTGAGAAACGTCATCAACAAGGGACTGACCGAAGAAGTGATTTTAAAGGGCGCAGGACTTGCATTTGAGGGCGGATGGAGCCGCGTGAAGCTGTATTTCATGCTCGGGCTGCCCTTTGAAACAGAAGAAGATATCCGTGGGATCGCAGAGCTGTCCAACAAGATTGCAGCCCTCTATTATGAGGTTGTTCCAAAAGAAAAGAGAAACGGGCCGGTACAGATCGTTTCCAGTACATCCTTCTTTATCCCGAAGCCGTTCACTCCCTTTCAGTGGGCACCGATGTGTACAAAGGAACAGTTTTTGGATAAGGCAGCGCTGACCAAGCAGGCGGTGCGTGAACAGCTTAACCAGAAGCGGATCAAATACAACTGGCATGAGGCGGACGTCAGCGTTTTAGAGGGCGTGTTTGCCCGCGGCGACAGAAAGGTTGCCGACGTGATTTTAAAGGCGTATGAAAAAGGCTGTATTTACGATGCCTGGGGCGAATATTTCAAGTATCAGACCTGGGTGGACTGCTTTCAGGAGTGCAATGTCGATATGGACTTTTATACGACAAGAACGCGCAGCGATGAGGAAGTTTTCCCATGGGATTTCCTGGACTGCGGCGTAAACAGAGCCTTCCTTTTGCGGGAATGGAAACGTGCGGCGGAGGCTGTCGTAACGCCCAACTGTAAGATGCAGTGTCAGGGCTGCGGCGCTGCGCGCTTCGGCGGCGGAATCTGTTTCGAACAAAGAGGAGGGGATGCGGTATGATGGTACGTGTAAAATTTGCAAAATATGGTCCGCTGCGCTTTACCGGACATCTGGATGTGCTGCGCTTTTTTCAGAAAGCGATCCGCAGAGCCGGACTGGATGTTGTGTATACACATGGATTTAATCCGCATCAGGTCATGAGCTTTGCTGCGCCACTGGGTGTCGGACTGTGCAGCGTGGGCGAATATATGGACGTGGAAATCGCTTCGTCTGATGGCGCAGAGGATTTTAAGGAGCGCCTGCAGGAGGCATGTCCTTACGGAATCGATATCCTGAGTGTAAAGATGCTGCCGGAAAAGGCGGGAAACGCGATGGCGAGCGTCGCTGCGGCAACCTATGCAGTAGCATTTAAAGATCCCGAAAAGAGCTTTGCAGGCTGTCAGAGCGCTGTGGACGGGCTGCTTTCCAAAAAGGAACTCTGGATTACAAAGGAAACCAAGCGCAGCACGGCAGAGGTCGATATTCGGTCCGGTATTTATGACTGTCACATCGACGACGGCGCGTTGGTATTTATGGTAGATGCAAGCAGCGGCGGAAATATCCGTCCGGAGTTCGTAACGGATGCAGTCCTTTCCCTCGCAGATCTGGAAGTGCCAAAGATTGAGCTGCAGACCGTGCGCATGGAAACCTGGATGAATACGGGAACGAAAGAAGAGCCTTCCTTTGTTCCGCTGGATGCGATAGGAGAAGCATTTTGAGCAGTGTATGCGTGATCACAAGAGCGGTTTTAAAGGAACATACAGAACCGGTTTTAACTTCCTTTTATTTGGAAAAGGACAAACTGACAGAGGTTCATCCCCATCTGGAGGGACGGTCGCTTCTGGGAAATATTTACGTCGGAAAAGTCAAGCATGTGGTAAAAAATATTGACGCTGCATTTGTGGAGATCGCCGGTGGACAGACCTGTTACCTGCCTTTTAAAGAAGCAGAGGCTCCGGTGCTGACGAACCGCCGCTGGGATGGCAGATTGCTGGCAGGCGATGAGATTTTGGTGCAGGTGATGCGCGATGCATTAAAGACAAAAGAGCCTGCCCTGACAGCGAAGATCAGCCTGGAAGGGCGGCTGGCGGCAGTCGTTCTGGACGGCGGACACGGCGTGCGGTATTCCAAGCAGCTCCCAAAAGAGGCGGCAGATCATTTCCGGGAAGTGCTGCAAAGTGTAACCGTTCCGGATGGAATGACACTGGTGGTGCGGACTGCGGCGGGGGATGCTGCGGATACAGCCCTTTTACGCGAGGCAAGCGCTCTTCTCGAAAAGGCGCAGAAGCTTTTAAGCGTCGGCAGAAGCCGGACGGTCTTTTCCATGATTTCGGAGGAACGCCCCGGCTGGCTGATAGAGCTTCTCTCACATAAGCAGCTGCCGGATAAGATCGTGACAGATGAAACGCTCGTCTATACCGCGCTGGAGGACTTGTACGGCAGCGGTGCATCCGGTATAGAGAAAAAATTGCCTGCCGCTGCAGCGGATTCCGTAGAGCGGTTCGGCAAAAGAACTCCGGAGCTGCCGGGAGGCATGAAATGTCCGGAAATTTCGTTCTACAGAGACAGCCGACCGAACCTGTTTGCACTCTATGGGCTTGCCGGGAAGCTGGAAGAAGCGCTGTTGAAGCGCGTCTGGCTAAAATCCGGCGGATATCTGGTCATCGAACCGACAGAAGCGCTTACGGTGATCGATGTCAATACAGGAAAATATGACGGCTCCAAAAATGTGGAAGAAACCTTTGCCCTGATCAATCGAGAAGCGGCGCAGGAAACAGCGCGCCAGATCCGGCTGCGCAACCTTTCCGGTATTATTTTGATAGACTTTATCAATCAGAAGGACCGGCAGGCGGCAAAAGAACTGTTGGAGGAGCTGCGCAGCCTTTGTAAAGAGGATCCGGTCCCGGTTCGCGTCGTGGACATCACTGCTCTTGGACTGGTGGAGCTGACACGCAAAAAGGTCAAAGGCACACTGGCAGAGCAGTTAAAGGGGCTGAAACCTACAGGGGTACAGCGATAACTGAAATCGATCAGACAGGCAGGGAAAAGGCATGAAATTTCTTGGCATGAAAAAGGTGCGGGACGGCAAATATCTGAAAAATTATGAGCTGTCCTATGAAAATAAAGCAGGCAGATTAAAAACCTACGAAATCGTCAGCCGAAAAGAGCTGGAAGATGTGCAGGATCTTGGCAGACGGGCAAGCGGTGTCTCTATTGTAGCATTCCAGGATGGGAAAATGCTTCTTTTAAGGGAGTTTCGCATGAGTATCAATAAAGCGATTTTCAACCTATGCGCCGGAATGCAGGAAAAAGGGGAAACGATCGAGGAATGTATTCGCAGGGAGCTGTATGAGGAAACAGGACTTTCGGTGAAAAAAATGCTGAAGATCCTGCCGCCCTCCTATTCTGCAGTCGGTTTTTCCGATACGAAAACCTATATCGCCTTTGTAGAGGCAGGCGGGGATTTTTCAGACCATACGTCTGATAATGAAGAAATTTCCGCACGTTTTTACAGCCGGGAGGAAGTAAAAGCGCTTTTGGAAACGCAGGAATTTTCTTCCCGCTCCCAGATGGCGGCATTTTTCTTTACAGAGGGAGCAGAGCTTTGGAATAAAAACGATCCGAAACAGGAGGATGAGGACAAATGAAGAAAAAATGGTGGCATGAAAAGATCGGATATCAGATTTACCCGAAGAGCTTTTTAGACACAAATGGGGATGGTGTCGGAGATCTCACCGGTGTGATCGAGAAGCTTCCATATCTGGAACAGCTCGGCGTTGATATTTTATGGCTTTCTCCGGTCTATCCGTCCCCGATGGTGGATAATGGATATGATATTTCCGATTATGAGAATATCGACCCGCGTTTTGGTACGCTGGAGGATATGGATCGTCTGATCGCAGAAGCCAAAAAGAAAAACATCTCGATCATCATGGATCTTGTGGTCAATCATTGCTCCGATCATCATGCCTGGTTCCAGAAAGCGATTGCAGATCCTAAAGGTCCTTATGGCGATTATTTTTACCTGAAAGAGGGAAAAGACGGAAAAGAGCCGAACAACTGGCGCAGCTATTTTGGCGGCAGTGTCTGGGAAAAGCTGCCCGGACAGGAGAATTTATATTATTACCATGCCTATGCCAAAGAGCAGCCGGATTTAAACTGGGAAAATCCTGCCCTGCGCGAGGAAATCTACAAGATGGTCAACTGGTGGCTTGACCGCGGTATCGCAGGCTTCCGGATTGATGCGATCATCAACATAAAAAAAGACCTGACCTGGGAAGATCTTCCGGTGGACGGGCCGGACGGCAGAGGCTTTTTAACCAACAGCATCACCCGGATGCAGAAGCGCGACGGCGGGACGAAAAATGGCATTGGCGTCTTTTTAAGAGAATTAAAGGAACGCTGCTTTGCGCCCCACGATGCGTTTACGGTCGGAGAGGTGTTCGAGGTCGACAGGGAGCAACTGGAAGAATTTATCGGAGAGGACGGATATTTTTCCACGATGTTTGCCTTTGATCCGATCCAGAGCTACAAAAAAGGAACCTGTCAGTGTGAGTTTGACCGAAACATGAACCCGGACGAATGGAAACAGGATGTGTTTGTCAACCAGAAGCTGCTTGGGGATATTGCATTTGAGGCAAATATTATCGAAAATCATGATATGGCGCGTGGTGCGACGATCTATATTCCGGACGAGGATTACGGCTTTGCCAGCATATCGGCGCTTGCCGGTCTGCAGGTACTGCAGCGTGGTATGCCGTTTTTATATCAGGGACAGGAAATCGGCATGACAAACTGTCCCTTCGAATTGGAAGACATTGATGATATCATGACGCTGGACAACTATCGTTATGCAGTTGCCTGTGGATTCCCGGAAGAAAAGGCGTTTGCTGGCTGTGCGCGGGAAAGTCGTGATAACGCCAGAACACCGATGCAATGGAGTGACGCGGAAAATGCTGGTTTTACAACCGGAAAACCCTGGCTGAAGGTCAATCCGAATTATCCTGAGATCAATGTGGCGCGGCAGGAAAAGGAATACGGTTCTGTATTGAATTTTTACAGGCGCTTGCTGTGCTTCCGCAAGTCGGAGGAATACCGTGATTTGCTGACTTATGGTACGTTCGAGCCGATGTACGAGGATCAGGAAAGGATTTTTGCATTTAAGAGAACGCTCGGTAAGCAGTGTCTGACTGTAATCTGCAATGAAAGCTCTGCAGAGCGTTTCCTGACCTTAAAAGAGGATTATGAGGAAGTGGTTTTTGTCAATCTGCCGCAGGTAACGAGAATTGGTGACAACCTGATTCTGCATCCCTATCAGTTGATCGTGGTGGAAACGACGAAAAAATAGTTGAATTCTTCGTGGGAATTGTATATAATAACAGTATCAACAACGAAGAGAGGGTGATGCTATGAATACAGTGATTACGATTGGACGTCAGTTTGGTTCCGGTGGCCGTGAGATCGGGGAAAAGCTTGCGGAGCATTTCGGCATCAAATGTTATGACAAGGAGCTGTTATCCAGAGCCGCCAAGGACAGCGGATTTTGCGAAGAGATGATTAAGACACATGATGAACGTCCGACCAACTCTTTCCTTTACAATCTGGTCATGGATACTTATTCTTTCGGCTACAATACATCCACCTTTATGGATATGCCGATTAGCCATAAAGTTTTTCTGGCACAGTTTGATGCGATCAAGAGCATCGCAAAAGAGGGTCCGTGCGTATTGGTTGGCCGCTGCGCAGACTATGCGCTGCACGACATGAAAAACTGCCTGCATTTCTTCATCTATGCGGACGAAGAGACGAAGATCAAACGTCTGGTGAAGAAATATCCTGACTTAAACGAGTCCAAGGCAAGAGACATGATGGTCAAGAAGGATAAACAGCGTCAGAGTTACTACAACTATTATTCCTCCAAAAAGTGGGGACGCGCAGACAGCTACGACTTCTGTTTAAACAGCTCGATCCTTGGTATTGATGGAACCGTGAAGCTGATTACGCAGATCATTGAAGATTTTGAACAAAAAGAGCAGTAGGTCTGCGCATTTACTGCGCTGACCGTAAGAGAACTTAAACTGGAAGGCAAAAATCCTATCGGCACAGCCGATTTGAAATGGATTTTTGCACGTAACTGTGAGGGTACGGACAGTTACATTTTGAACAAAAAGAGCAGTAAAACAAAAGTGAAACAATAGAACCTATGCTTTGTGAGCAGTCTATTGTCAGGAATAACAGCGGTTTGAAATTTGTGATGTAGTTTCAAACCGCTGTTTTTGGATGGAATGAGCTGCTGGCGTATCATGGCATGGATGGAGAAACATCCGAGCGGGAGACCATTATGAAATATTTCAGAAAATACGTTTTGTCAATTTTATTATGTTTTATCTTGACCGGCTGCGGGCAGCAGGCAGGTTTTTCGGAATCTGTATCTGCGGTACCGGAAAGTAATTTTACGGAATCTCAGACAGGCGTTCCGGAAACCGTGATGCAGCAGCAGACTGACGCGAATGCAGAAAAAGCGGAAATAAAGTCAGCTTCCGACAACGTAAGACCCTCCAAAGAAGAAGTCCTTGCCATGCGGGAAAAAACGCTGGATGGGATGCCGGAGACGGAAATTTCCAGACTGAGGGAAAATATCAAAGTTGCAAATCTTCAAATGGAATCCGCATATCTGAATGACAACCTCTTTAAAAAGCTGTCAGATAAAGAAAGCCCATACTGGAAGTATTTTGACTGCAAAGGCGACATTCAGCTGGGCTGGTGGTATCATCAGGCGATCTATCCGAAGGATGTCATCATGAAAGCGGAAAATATCACAGAAGAGGAATTTGCGGAAACCTATACGGAGCCTGGAATTGTGACGAATAGCTTTGACGCGGCAGCTTTTATCGATTTGATTTCCGAAATGAAGTCCTTTGTAAAAAATGAAGCCCTGGCAGCAGATTTACAGCAGCTGATGGATCTGACGCGAATGGCGTGGGCAACGCATGAGATGCAGTATGCGAATGAACTCTATAAGGTGCTCCATGATCTGGACTATTTTCTTTTAAGATACGGAATTGAGGACGTTGGGCAATATACTGCCGATGCGGGAACCGTAGGCACTTATTATGGCGTTCTTTCAGTTTATGGGGCAGAGCCTTTTTCGGCAGAGGAACAGACAAAAGCGTTTGGCAAGTACCGGACATGGCGGGAATCCTTTTTGGAGGGAGCGTCGGAAATGGACGATATCTGGTTTTGGGATTTGAAGGAAGCAAATATTGCAATTTTGGGTGCAGAAAAGCCAGACTAAAACAGAGGATAAAGATTGAAAAATAAAAATTAGTCAATCGAGAGATTTGTGTCTGCGCGCACTTGACACAAACTCGATATGCGTAAAAAGCGTGCGCAGAAATGAAAGGGAAAAAATGGGAAACGAAAGCGGGACTTGGATTATGTATGGGGTAAGTCGGGAGGACCCGGAATGTATCCATACAGTCGATGAAGCAGTGGAATATATCAATAAGGTGGGATTTTTGCCGCTTTTTAAAAATGAGATTCCGGGGTTTTCACTGGAAGAGCGCACTGCTCCGGAATATTGGTGGAGTGGCGATCCCAAAAGCGATCCCTGGGAATGGCGTGAGATCATTGCCCGAAGCGGTAAAGTCGCCTATGGAAAATTTTTTGATAAGAAAGCGGGTTTTATTTCAAAGCAGTGGTTTCCGTATTTTGCAAACTTTAGGCGGGACGGATATGATTTTGATGCGCTTTGGGATGATGAAAAGGCATCCATCCGGCAAAAGAAAATCATGGATTTCTATTTAGAAGAAAATGCCGAAGCAGAATATTTTTCCAGTGAGTTAAAGAAAAAAGCCGGTTTTGGAAAGGGCGGCGAAAAAGGCTTTGATGGCGTGATTACGGCGCTTCAGATGCAGACTTATCTTTGTGTCAGAGATTTTCGCCAGCGAAAAAACAAAAAGGGAGAAGCCTACGGCTGGCCTGTCGCCGTTTACTGTACGCCGGAGCATCTCTGGGGACGGGATCATGTGACAAGCGCTTATACAGAGTCAGCGGCTTCCTCCGGAGAAAAAATCGCAGCGCACATGCGGGAAATCTACCCGATTGCAACCAGGCAGCAGGTACATCGGTTGGTGGGGAATATTGTTGCGCTGTAATTCATAAAAATATATACAGTGGATCAGTTCGGGCAGCAGAAGCGGAAATTTGCGGTGGATTGATCCGGAGAGAGAGGTTTTGATTGAGACATCCAACTATTCGCAAAAGCCAAGTTTAACGAATAGTTAGCACCGTTTTCCGTAATTTCGCAGAAAAATACGTTTTTGACCGGTGCTAACTAATTCGTTAAACTTGCGGGTGTTTGATAAAAAATAGTTAGAACTTCTTTCTGGGATTTCACAGAAAAATACGTTTTTGCTTTGGTGCTAACTAATTCGTTAAACTTGCGGGGTGCTTGATAAAAATGAGTTCAGGAGGCATATATCTGCTGACGCAGATGATTGCCTCCTGGGTTTTTCGCTTTTTTTCGTAGATTCTGTAATTTCCAATTATAATTAAAATCTGTAATTTAAATATTTAAATGTCTGCAATTTATGTCTTATTATTTACCATCTTATATGTCACATATCTGGAATCCGTTTTATAATGTTTATATGCTTACGCCAGGTCTTTTGAATCCAGAATGATTGTAAATGGTCCGTCATTGATCAGCGCAACCTCCATTTCCGCACCGAATACGCCGGTTTTAACGACGGGAACTTCCTTTTTGCAGGCGTCGATGATGTATTCGTAAAGCTCGTTTGCATGCTGTGGTGATCCGGCTTTGACAAAGGACGGCCGATTGCCTTTTTTGCAGTCCGCGTACAGGGTAAATTGGGAAACCAAAAGAAGCTGTCCGTCGACATCTTTTAACGCGAGGTTCGTTTTTCCGTTTTCATCCGAAAAAATCCGCATTCCGATCAGCTTGCGAACCATTTTGTCTGCTGTTTCTTTTGTGTCTTCGTCACAGATTCCGATCAGGACGAGGAAGCCTTTTCCAATTTCAGAATATAGTTTCTGGTCAATTGTAACGCTTGCCTGTGTAGTACATTGAATAACAAATTTCATAGGTAGTTGTCTCTCCTTCTCAAACTCGCAAAACAAAATCTAGTTCTATACAGTTTTGTATAGGAGATTTGGTTCTATTTGATTTTATTTGTTTCCAACTTTCATGTCTCTACGGTCTTTTTCTGCTAGTGTTATCAATCTGTTATCAAAAAATTGTTATCAGTATAATATACTACCATTTTGATAAGCAGACTATTACCCAACTATTAAACTTACTTTTCCAACATTGCATTTATATTAAAAGGCGGAAGAACAACACTATCTGTATCTGGCTGTGCTGTTAGTAATGTCAATTCACTTCTCAGATACGGCATCATAATTGCAACTGCATTTTTATTTATTAAATTCTGAACCATTTCATCGTTCACTGAATCTTCTTTTTCAACTTTAAAGAAACCTGATAAACTAATGATCAGATTATATTCTTCTTTTTTTTCTCCTTTCAATACAAGCGTTACTCTGTGCACACTGTCCTCACCAATTCCAATTTGAACTTGTAATTCAAAGGTTAATTCATTTTTGTTTTTAAATCCCTTTCTATCAAATTCAATTTTATCAAACACCAGTTTCTGTAAAGTCAATAAACTATTATAATTTTTCATCGTCTCTCCTTTACGCTGCATCTATAAAACTACAATCATTGAAATCAACTTCAATACTAATATTATCATTCAACAATGTATCAAAACAACTATCTGATGTAACCTTATAATATCTTTGATTTTTATACTCTTCCGTGTTTACTGACAGTGTGCCAGCCACATTTAACGTACTCACTACTTTA
>ERZ780208.1575-NODE-1575-length-18081-cov-5.694386_pt1 | contig 18081 bp, 18 predicted proteins | sample MGYA00511167_ERZ780208 | MGnify/ENA primary metagenome ERZ780208 (study PRJEB29588, sample SAMEA2159202) | human gut metagenome | biome: human gut; feature: human-associated habitat; material: faeces | place: Denmark | collected 2008/2010 ... | reverse complement strand
AGGTTAGAATGAGAAAAACTCATTTTAACTTGTACTAAATCTTGACATAGGACCATCGAGATCATGTTTATCACGAGCAGTAAGGTTATTTGCAGGGTGGTGGACGGATTCAAGGATAAGGATAAGAGACAAGAATCCTTAGAAGATATTGAGGAAGTAAGAGAAGAGAAAATGAATGAATCAAACATTGGTATGTAATTCGATATGTAGTTAATATAGTTAATATAGATGGCACATATTGATATGCACTATAGATAATCTTGATATTTAAGAAATTAAATATTTTATTTGCAATTTTGAAATATATATGTTATAATATAAGATATTGTACTATTGAGAGGCTAAAAAGATTATATCATAGTGAGGTAAAAAATGGGCATATCATATAATGGTCTTTGGAAAATGCTTATTGACAAGAAAATGAAGAGAACGGATTTAATTGATCAATTAGGTATTAGTAGTGGAACACTTGCGAAAATGGGGAAAGATGAAGAAGTTTCTTTGAGTGTTTTGTCAAAAATTTGTGAAAAATATGATTGTGATTATAGTGACATCATCAATTATAAAAAAAATGATGATGGAAACGTCTCAATCAAAAAAGATGGAAAGGATTGACTTTAATGGTAATCAATAAGCATGGTAGTTTCTATCTACGAAGTGGGTGGGGAACGAAAATTATTCAGGCTGTTGAAACAGATGATATGATTTTTTCACCTTCAAATGAAAAAGAAGCTGTTGATAGAATTGGTCTAGGTCGAGTAATGGTTAAGGCTCTTAGATATTGGGCTGATGCATCTGGATTAGTCACTGAAGAGAAGGTGAAGGGTGGTATATTAGAAAAACGAACAGCTTTGTTTTATTTGATTGAAGAAAATGACAGATATTTTCAAAAGCTCGGAAGTCTGTTGCTACTCCATAGAAATATTGCGTTAAATGAGGAAAATGCTACGGCGTGGTATTGGGCGTTTAACGAGTTTGATAAGCAATCTTTCACCAAAGAAGAGTTTGTGGAGGGATTACACTATTTTCTTGCTGTAAATGAAATGTCTATTAAGAAGGCGGCGGTAGATAAGGAGTTTAACTGCTTTAAGAACACATATTTAGCTGAGAAGAAATTCGATATCAAAACGGTGATGGATGAGGATACATATCCTTTTTTTGGATCGTTGCATCTTCTTAGGGTAAATGAAGATAAGAAGTTTGAGAAGACATATCTGACCAAAGCGGAAATACCGCTACAAATCTTGATTTATGCTATAGCAAAGGATAATCCTGAGGAAAGTAGCCACAAGGGTCAGGTTAGTATCGATAAAATTATGGAAGAAAAGAGACAGGTGGGTAGATATTTTCCGATGAGATATTCAAAACTCATAGATATGCTTCTTGAAGCGGAAAATAAGAAACTTCTTACACTCAATAACAATTTCGGAAACAGGTTTATTGAGTTTTCAAATGTTCAGTATGACCGATTGCTGGATGAATACTACATGGAATAGAGGAAACAACGAATGGATTATACAAGACTGGTTACAAAGAGAGGACAATATAAGTATTCTGTGAATATCTGTTTTGATCTTCGTGATGAAGAACGCATTGCAGGATTTATTCCGAATGTGACCACAACGGAAATTTTCAGAGAATACCTCGGAGGTATGATTAGGGGTAATTCTGACATTCATTCCAGAATACTTTATGGTTCGTATGGTACCGGCAAATCCCATTTGCTGACAGTAATGTGTGCTATTTTGGGACATATTAACTTAAAAGGTGATGGTTTTAAGAGCTTTGTAAAGTTAATAGCAAAGTATGACGAAGAGCTTGCGGCAGATATCTGCAAGTTTGCAAAAGAGAAAAAACCTTATCTCGTTGTGCCGGTATATTCGGATTATGATGATTTTGGAAAGTGCATTTCTCTTTCGCTGAAGAAGGAATTAGATAGAAATAATGTTCAGGTTACGTTTAAAGGTTTTTTTGACGAAGCGCTGGTTTTAGTAAAAAAATGGAGAACAGGCAAGGAATCATCGCTAAGGTTGGATGAAGTATGTAAGAAGCAAAAAACAACGGTCGAAGGTCTTGTTAAAGGACTATCTACCTATGATTCATCGTATGAAAAGATTTTCAGTAAGGTTTATTCAGGGATGGCTTATGGGGCTCCATTCAATAGCACTACTGGAAATTTGATAGACAATATGAACTTTGCCAATGAAGCCATTAAAGACAAATACAGAGGTATAGTGCTGGTATTTGATGAATTTGGACGTTATGTTGAGGACTATGGTGAGGTTTTGAAGGTTAAGGCTATTCAAGATCTTGCAGAATACTGTGATCACTCAGACTATAACAACCATCTGATCCTGGTATCGCATAAACAACTATCTATGTATACCAGTTCAATGAAGAAGAGCATAAGTGACGAGTGGAAGAAGGTAGAAGGAAGATTCAAGGCAACATCCATAAATATAAAGTACGATCAATGTCTGTCTCTTATAGGGAATATTATCCCGAAGAACAAGATTCATTGGGGACCGTTTAAGAAAAGATTTGATAAGTTCTTAAACGATTTGTATAGTCAGGCGTGGGATTTTAAGGGATTCATGCTTCCGCCTGAAACAGATGGCGGTTCGGCATTTGAAGACGGCTTTCCACTTCACCCTATCACCCTGTTTGCACTTGATCGATTGTCAAAGAAGGTTGCGCAGAATGAACGTACTTTCTTTACATATTTGGCAGGTGATGAAGAGCATACATTGTTTTCTCAGTTGCAATCCTATGACGTAAGGGATTTTCATTTTATAGGACTGGATGCAATTTATGATTATTTTGAACTCAATATAAAATCTTTTAAGACGGATGATTCATATGCAGTGTATAAGAAGTTGCAAATTGCATTAAATAAATTAGGAACGGATAAAAAAGGATATCAAACCAAGATACTGAAAACCATGGCGGTCATAAGCATCATTTCAGATACGGATGTACTTATTGCTGACAGAGACACATTGGGTTGTGTTATTGATGGTAATCGACAGGATGTCGAGGCGGCGATTGATAACCTTGAAAAGAAAAAGATCATTAAATATATGCGTCAGTACGGCTACTATGATTATTTTGATAGCAGCATATTTGATCTAGAAAAGATGATCGAGGATAAAGTACCTGGTGTCAACGATGAAATGGTAGTGCGGATTTTGAATGAAAAATTCGCTGATTTTGCGTTATATCCTTACAGATATAATGAAAAGTATTTCATTAATCGTGTTTTTGTTCCTGCGTTTGCCACTAAGGGAGAACTTACGAAGAAATCCTTCCACAATACTTTGCCTAAGTATTATGACGGAACCGTTATTTTCGTTTTGGATGATCAGGCAGATGAAAAAGAGTATTCGGAAATGACAGGATTACCTAAACGCACTCTTCTTGTTGTCAATGGAAAATCAAAAGCGGTAGAGGAAGAAGTAAAGCGTTATATTGCTCTTCAATACTTCTATTCTAAGAAGGATGAGCTTGCAGAGGATGATCCGACTGTCGTTAATGAGTTGGCTTTATACTTAAGTGAACAGGTCGCCATTGTCGAAGAACTTATTCGTAAATGGAGATTACTTCAGGATCCCGGAACATTTGTAATGAATAACGGGAACCTGATTGATATCGCATCCGAAAAAGAGTTTTCTGATGTGCTTTCAGATATTATGGAGGCTGCTTTTGATAAAACACCGATTATTAATAATGATCTGTTTACCAAGAATAACTTGACTGGTGCAATCAGGTTGGCTCGAAGGAAAGCGGTTGAATGTATTATGGGACAGGATGATATTTATGATGGATGTCCAAACCTGTCTCCTGAATATAACATCCTAAGAGCTGCGTTATCGAAGACGGGTATTGCAGATAATACAAAAATAAACAAGAAGAATCGTGTATCGGAAGATGAGATGCTTTATCTTCCGGACGAGAAGCATACTTTATCAGGCAAACCGGTAATGAATGCCATACAGAAAAAATTGCGCAAGGCTGAAAACGAAAGGCTTACCTTGAGTGAGTTGTATGAGATGCTGAAAGCAGAGCCTTATGGATTGAGAGATGGAGTGATTCCGGTATTACTTGCGTATGCATTACGGAATTACCAGAATGTATCCTTGTATTTTCATGGAAATGAGCATTCATATACAGAAGAGGAACTGGTTAAGGCATTGTCTGAACCTGAAAACTACACATTGTTTATTTGTAATTGGAAGGAAGAAGAGATTGCCTATATTGAAGGTTTGGAAAAACTATTTGCAGAATATCTTCCCAAAGGCGACAGCCTTAACAGGCTAGAGGAATTGTTTAAAGCGATAAATACGCATTATGCTTCAATCTCAAAGAGTGCCAGAACGACAGAAGTATATGTATCTGACCTTGCAAAGCAGTATAGGGATATTTTGAATATTTCTTACAAGGATTTTAATGCGTTTTTCTTTGAGGTACTTCCTAAATTGAATGCCAATTTGCACGAATTGGTAATTCAGATTGGAAACATCAAAGAAGAACTTGGATCCGTAGAAGAAAAACTCTATGTAAGAGTTGTAAGGGCTATCAAACAGATATTTGGCTTGGATGACTCGGATGACCTGATGCAGTATATGCAAGAGCTGTACCGTGAAGAGTGGGAAGAGAAAAGCCAGAAAGCGTTCGATTATACCACAAACAATGTACTTGATCTTGTATCAAGAGCTTCTGAGATGGATGAAGAGTCTTTCGTCTTGGAATTAGCTAAGGCAACAACAGGATTTGAATTATCATACTGGGCGGATAATAAGATCAACGGCTTTGAAGAAATACTCAGAGATACTGTTAATAAATTGAACGAGTACAATCCTGAGGATGGTTTGCAGCAGGGAGAAATGAAGATAACTATTGAATCTGCTGATGGTGCACCTGTGATAACACAATTCTCAAATGAGAAGTTATCTATTACAGGAAAAACGATGCTGAAGAAGATGAAAAGCACACTGGGTGATTTTGGGGAGTCTATCAGCTATGAAGAGAAGATCTCGATTCTGACAGAGATCATGAAGGAGATTATTGGTTAGAGGTGACAGTCTATGATTTATTGGTGCAAGAAATGCAAGACACCTGTATTCGATAAGGGGTTGCATAGTTGCGCTTGCGATGGAAAGATGAAAAAAATATCTGAAGGTTCCATATGCAATCCGGTATTTAAACAGGAAAGAAAACTGCTGGAAAAAATCATGGACTGTGACTATGGAAATCAGAGCATTTGGTATCTGGGTGCAAGCAAGTATTTTATTGATGAGCAGATAGTTAAAGTACCATATAGGGATTGGTACAAGGCTAAGAAACATTTGGAGGTAGCAGAAGAATTACGAAATGATATAGAGGTTGAGAGAGATTACACACAGTACATTTCTGTTGTTAAGGCAAATGAGGCGTACTTGAATCAGCTGGTATACGAAGCTGAGCACTATATTGTTGAGACGCTGAACAAATACAAAGGGGATAATTATATTCCCACCGTATCGTTCTCGGGAGGAAAAGACTCTTCTGTAGTAAGCAGACTTGTGATGGATGCGTTACAAGATAATGCTGTAATCCATATGTTTGGGGATACGACTCTTGAATTTGAGGAAACATATACATATGTTACAGAGAAGTTTAGGAGAGAGAATCCGATGGTTCCGATGATTCCGAGTGAAACAGAGAATGATTTCTTTAAACTCTGTAAAGTATTCGGACCACCAAGCCAGCATGAACGTTGGTGCTGCACGATTTTTAAGACAAGTAATCTGAACAAAGAGTATGAAAATCTTCCGGGAAACAGCTTGACATTTCTCGGAATAAGGCATAGTGAGTCCGTTGCAAGAGCTGGGTATGACAGAACACAAGAAACATCGAAGATTTCTTCACAAGTAAATGCTATGCCGATTATCGAATGGACGGATTATGATGTTTGGCTCTATATACTGGCAAAGAATTTGCTGATAAATGATTGTTATCAGTATGGTTACAAGAGAGTTGGATGCTGGTGCTGTCCGAATAATTCTGATTGGTCGATGATGCTGACGGAAATTTACCATCCGGAAGATATGCAACGATGGAAAGATATGGTTTATGAGTTTGCAGAGAGGACAGGAAAGACGGATCCCGATGCCTATTATGAAGAAGGTAAATGGAGAATCCGTAGAGGGGCGAGCGGATTAAAGGTTAAGAATGTCACTATTGCTGATACACCGTGCAATTTGTCTGATCGCGCAAGAAATATAATTGTAGAAAAGAAACTGCAAAAAGATGTATTAGAACTTTTTAAGCCTTTAGGTGATCTGAAGGTTGTTGAGAAGAAAGATGCTACGTACATTCAGATATTTGATGAGGATAAATCCGGTGAGTATAGGAAAATATGCGAGCTGATTCTTACATATGGAACTACAGTAATAAAGGTTTTGCCGGAAGAGAGAATAGATGCAACGAATCTTGTGAATAGAATCAAGTGTCAGATGCGAAAGTACCAGTTCTGCATTCGATGTTCGGCGTGTGATTCGACTTGTCCGCACGGAGCTATTGATACTATTCATGGACAATATAAGATTGATGAAAACAAGTGTCAGCATTGTAAACATTGCATTGCGAAGTTTTATAACGGCTGCATTATGTGTGATGTTCTTTCATCAAGAAAGGGTACGCAATGATTTATTTTGACAATGCCGCGACAACTAAATATAAGCCGGATGAAGTCATTGAGGCATTGAACTATTATCTAAGGGAAGTAGGCGTGAGTCCGGGAAGGGGAAGCTATTCACTTGGAATTGAAGCATCACGTATGCTTTATAAATCCCGGACAGCGGTTGGAAAATACTTCGGTATAAGTAGCCCAGAGAAAGTAGTTTTCACAAAAAACTCAACAGAAGCAATAAATCTTCTGTTTAACGGTCTGCTGAAAAAAGGAGATCATGTAATAATTTCATGCTACGAGCATAATGCTGTTCTAAGACCATTACACGATCTGAGACAAAAGGGAATTATTGAATACTCTGTTATCAGCCGTGGTGATCTGGATATGTGTGCCGAGGATATTTTTGCTAAGTATGCAAAGGAAAACACACGTATGCTGGCATTGACTTTGGCAAGTAATTTGACTGGTAGGATAGTTTACAAAGAAGAGTTGGTGAGGTATTTCCATAGCAAGGGGATCATTACTTTTATCGACTCTTCACAGGGAGCCGGGAAAATGACCATAAATATGAAAGATGATGGTGTGGATTTTTTGGCGTTTACAGGGCACAAAGATCTGTATGGAGTTCCAGGAATAGGTGGACTGTGCTGCGAATCGAAGGAGTATTTTATGCCTTTGATTCAAGGAGGTACGGGAATACACGGCGAAAACTTTGTTAATCCGGACATTTTCCCGGAAGGTTACGAAGCAGGAACATTGAATATGCCTGCAATTTGGGCACTTAAAGCAGGAATAGATTATATTGAGGCTCATGCTGATGTGATCAGAACTACGGAAATAGAATTGATGGCTTATCTACTTAAAGGAATTTCAGAAATAGATGGACTACAGATATATGATGTGGATGAGAAGAGAGTATCTACTTGCTGTTTTACTCTCGATAACCTTTCATCGGACAAGACTATATCATTGTTGGACAGTAAAGGAATATGTGCCCGTGGCGGTATCCATTGTGCGATACTTGCACATGAGGCTATTGGTACTGTAGAAACAGGGGCGGTCAGGATCAGCTTGAACTATAAGAATACAAAAGCTGAGATTGATCAGCTCATAGATACATTACGAAGTAGGTGATTTTATGCATATCGTTTTTTTTAGTACAAGCGATGTTTTTAAGGCGGAAGAGATTCTGAATGAAAAGAATATAGAATGCAAGGTGGTTCCTACGCCGGTTCAGGATAAGGCATATTGCGGCGTATGTGTAGAAACGCAAGATGAACAGGCAAAAACTCTGATGGGAGACATGGAATTTGAGGTGTTGGAATAAAGCCGGAGGGAGGAACGGGAATGTCGTTTAAGGATATACCGCTGCTAAGGTATTACAAAACGTACAAAAACAATGTTGTTAAAGAATTCTATACGCCGATTCTTAAACAAGCCGTTCTTTACCAGCGTGCTGTAGGATTCTTTACTTCGGGAGCATTGATTGACCTTACAAAGGGATTAAGAGGTCTTACACGAAATCATGGGAAAATACAGTTTATTGTATCTCCCAGATTATCGGAGGAAGACATTGTTGCAATAAATAAAGGCTATGAGCAAAAAGAGATTATTGGCCGCGCATTGATGCGGGATTTCAAGGAGCCAGAGAATTATTATGAGGAAGAAAGACTGAACTTTCTTGCATATCTGATTGAAGAAGGTTTTCTTGATATTAAGGTTGCATTCACGCCACCGCAAAAAGCCACCGGTATGTATCACGAGAAGGTGGGAATTGTCACGGATGAAAATGGAAATAAGATTGTGTTTACCGGGTCGCTGAACGAAACGATAAATGCTTTTCATGTTAATTCCGAATCTATCGTGGTGTTCAAGTCTTGGGAGGAAGCCAAGGCTTATGTAGATGATATACAGAGGGATTTTGAGCAGCTTTGGGATAAGCAGGACGATGATCTGGAGATACTTGATTTTCCGAAAGTCCTTAAAGAAAAATTCGAGGTTATGAGAAAGCCTGACCTTGATGATTTCTTTAAATCTGAATCCTTCGTGGAAGAGGATGATAATCCGGCAGAGGAAGAAAGCGTACCAGATCGTGGGATACCACATACACCGTCGGGGTTTGATTTCCGTGAGTATCAAAAAGATGCTATTGAAGAGTGGGCTCAGCGTGATTATCGCGGAATATTCGATATGGCAACTGGTACTGGAAAGACATATACGGGATTAGGAGCGGTCGTTCATCTGTATGAAGAGAAGAAACGACTGGCTATCATCATCGTATGTCCGTATCAGCATCTTGTTGAGCAGTGGGTTGAGGATATTGAGTTATTCAATATGAATCCTACGATAGGATATTCTGCATCGAAGCAGCACGATTGGAAAAAGAGACTTGAAAATGATGTGCTGGACTTTTCTCTCGGAGTAATTGATACCTTCTGCTTCGTAACGACAAATGCAACATACTCATCTAAGTTTGTCTGTGAGCAGATGAAGCAATTAGGAAAAGATACATTATTGCTGGTTGATGAGGCACATAACTTTGGTTCGACGAATCTGAGGAATAAATTATATCCGAATATACAATATCGGCTTGCATTGTCTGCAACACTGGACAGACATGGAGATGAAGAAGGCACTCAGGCTCTAAAGGATTATTTTGGTGAAAAGTGTATAGAGTATGATCTGAAGAGGGCGATAGACGAAAAGAAGCTGACACCATACTACTATTATCCTGTTTTGGTTTATCTCGATGAAGAAGAATACGAGAGATATAAGGAACTATCATATCTTGCATCAAAAGAGTGCCATAAAGATAGGCACGGTAAATTGATTATTACCGAAAAAGGAAAGCGCCTTTTGCTTCAAAGAGCGAGGGTTGTTGCCGGTGCAAAAAGCAAGCTGACAAAACTTCGTGAACTGATGGAGAAATACCAGGATGATACTCATATACTTGTCTATTGCGGGGCAACACGAACACAGGACTTTTTGAATGATACTTCAGACCGTGATGAGGAAGGCGAGCGTCAGATTGTTTCGGTTTCCAAGATGCTTGGAAATGAACTTGGAATGAAGGTTACACATTTTACTTCCAATGAATCGGCTGAGGAACGTGAAATTATAAAACAGTGCTTTGCTACAGCATCCCCGTACCAGGCGATAATTGCAATCAAGTGTTTGGATGAAGGCGTAAACATACCGAGCATAAAAACGGCGTTTATTCTTGCGAGCACTACTAATCCTAAAGAATATATACAGAGAAGGGGAAGGGTTCTTAGGTTGGCAAAGAATAAACCGTATGCTGTGATATATGATTTTGTAACACTTACGGAACCGCTTGAAGATGTGAATCCGTATAATCCGGATTTTAACTGTGAAAAAGCACTTGCAAAGCGTGAACTTCAACGAATCATCGAGTTTGGCAAGATTGCCAAGAATGCGCGTGATTCAGACGAACTGATAAATGATATTGAAGCGACATTTGATCTCACTCAGAAAGAAACGGAGGTAGCAGTTGATGGAGATGAATTCGAATGAATCCTTGGATGAGAAGAAGGTTGACACCATCAAATTGAGGCTGTTAGAGTTGGAAACCGACAATATTGTTAAAAAGGAATCCAATCCGGCCATGGTGGATAAGATCCAAAGGATGATAATGACGGAGGTGGAGAAGCGATGATCATACAAAGTATCGAAATGAATAATTTTCGGCAGTATGTCGGAAAGCAAAAAATCGAGTTCTCCACCGACAAGGAAAAGAATGTCACGGTTCTTATTGGTGTAAATACTTCGGGAAAGACTACAATCATAAGGGCTTTTGAGTGGTGCTTGTATGGGAAGAATGGATTTGAGGATCCGGTTCTTCTTAATAGTGATGTGCGTTCAAATATGCATGTCGGTGATACTCAGACTACATATGTTGCTGTAACATTCATCCACGATGATATGCAGTACATTTTGAAAAGAAGCTTCACATATGTTTGCAGTGACAGAAGAACAGAAGGGAATGATGTTGTTGTTACGCTCAACAAGAAGCCAGATGAGAATCTGACACTGGAATATTTATTGCAGGATGGTCAGACCAAAACAAATGTTGAAAGAAACAACATTGAAGAATCCATTGATAGGGTATTACCGACAGATTTGTCCGACTACTTCTTCTTTGGCGGTGAACGTATTTCTGGTATAGCAAACAGAGCTGATCTCTCCAAGGCTGTTCGTGGTTTGATGAGGTTGGATGTGCTTGAACATTCCAGGGATCACCTTCAAGCTGTTGCAAAGAAGTTTAATGGTATGATTGATACTTCTGGAAATGTGGCCGCACAAAGGGCGCGTGACAGCCTTGAAACATACAGAAGGAAGAAGGCGGTATTGCAGGAGAATCGTAAGAATGCAGAAAAAGAGAGGGATTACTGGTACGATAAAGAAAAAGAGTATAGTGCTGAATTATCCAAGAGTAATGTGGAGCAAGTAAAAGCTGCGAAAAGGGAGAGGGATCGTATAGAGAGTTCCTTAAAGAGAGAGCAGGAGCGGTTAGAATCGTGTAAAAAAGCAATGGTAGATGCCTTTAATATGAGACCGTATGCTTTTTTTGGAATGCCGGCGATTAAAAAGTCGCTTGAAATTCTCGAAGCGGTAAAGGATTCTACGGAAAGTGTTCCGGCTATGGAGCAGGAATCCATTGATTATCTGATCCATAGAGGTATTTGTATTTGTGGAACAAGATTGGATGTAGGGACTAAGCCGTATGAGTTGGTAATGGCTGAAAGAAGAAAGCTTCCACCAGAGCAGATCGGAACAGTAGTAAACAATTATAAGAACAAAGCTGAAGGCTATTTGGCTGGAAGTGAGTTGTATTGCGATACTGTTGGAGAAAAATACAAAGAGTATCGTGAAACTCTTCGTCGGATCGGACAGCTTGAAGATGATCTGAAGAAGCAGTCTGAAATGATTATTGATGACACGGATGCTAAGGCTATAGAAGATAAAAGAAGAGAAGCTGCTACAAAATATAAGGAGGCGATGGACGATTATAATCAGATTAATGCTGATATCGGTAGCTGCGATGCGAATATAAAGAACTGTGAAAATGCTATTGAGAAATATGCAAAGAGCAGTTCAAAGAATTCTAAAGTTGCACGATATATCGCATATGCTGAAAAGGTTCTAGAATGGCTGATAGAGACGTATCAGAGCAAGGAAGTAATTGTACGTGAGCAACTGCAAAAGAGAGTTAATGATAATTTTGCCAGAATGTATCATGGTGAGCGTTCTATCCTCATAGATGAAAAGTACAGGGTGAAATATGCAGATGTAACAACGGAGGAATCTGATGGATTGAAGGCTGTTAAGAGTTTTGCTTTCATTGCGGCATTGGTTTCAATGGCGAAGGATAAGATCCTTGATGACAGTGAAATGAAGCTTGGACAGGTTTATCCGCTTGTAATGGATGCACCGTTTTCAAATGTCGATGAGATTCATATTGATAATATATGCAAGATTCTTCCCAAAACAGCAAATCAGGTTATTATGGCTGTTATGCAGAAGGACTGGGAGTATGCGGCAAAGAACCTCGATCAGTATGTTGGAATCAGCTATACCATCATAAAAGACAGAGATGGTAATGGAAAAGAAATTGATACTTCCACACATATCAGGAAGGAGGCTTCTCATGTTTGATAGTAATATGAATTTTTATGGGGTTCAGGCTGATTATCTCAAAGATTTGTGTGAACTGAGGAAAAACGTTCCGGATTATGATCAACACTTGAATTTTAAGATTTTTCATTCCTATGTTGATGCATATGTGGTGTGTCCGTTAATAGGATATCAATATGGAAAGAGAATTCCTATGGGATCGTCAGCCGATGGCGATGTAGGTATTCTCTTAGAACAGATTTCAAAGAAGAGATCAGAGCTGAGATTTGTTTACCAAATACTGATGCTGATTGATGAAGACTCTGAACCGGATGAAGAAAAAAGGATTTATCGTGCATTTAAGTTGTCGGAATCCTCCGAAGAAGATAAGGAAAGAATCGCTGAGAATATGAAGATTTTTAACGAGTATTTCTTTGGAGGTATTGAAGTGCTTCATGAACAGTTTGTTGACGAATGCACGGATGACGATTCTTACCTGCGGCGAATGTATGAGTATGTAAAGAGATTCAACGAAGAACAAGACGGGGAGGCATTAAAAGCTAGTATTGATAGCTTTTTAAACAAGTAATGATATGATCAAAGGAAGGAGTAGAGAGGCGAGCGTATGTGACGATTTTGTGCTAAATGCATATCAAGATTATTCCGTCGATACAGTGGCGGATCTGCTCTTGCCAACGGGATTTTTGATAGACAGAACAACACAATACTTAGGAAGCCTCGAAAAATTTGTTTTTTTAAAGGGAAATACGAGTGAAGTCTATTCAAAATCGGAAATAGATTTTATAGACGGCGTGGTTAATTTTTTCATATTCAGGGATTTTTTTAAGAAGACCAGGAAGGGGATGATTCCTTGTCGAATTGTGTCTGCAAAGATTGACAACAACATGGATATTGTCTCATCCGGAATCGCTTTTACAAAAATACTGAACAAAGCTATAGATGGATTGAATATAGGTTTTGTTATAAGCGAAGAGGGAATTCTGTTTACCGGAAGACTGTTTAAACAGGGAAATAATATAGGTTGTTATGTTTCTGATTTAATCAAAACAGAGGAACAGTATGATGAAATCGTAGCAGAGTTGATATTTGGAGATTTATATGATAGTTTCATTGATTATTATTCCTATATCAAGAGCGTAATACATTATACAGATGAACCTATTCCCTACGGAGATACATTAAGAGGAGCGCACAGGATACCTTACACATACATCGAAGAGTTGAAAGACTTGGAAGAACATATGGGTATCAGTTTCGCAAAGGAAATAGAAAGATGCTCCTTTGATAACGAAGAGCCGGAAGAGCTTCCTTATTGCGAACAGGTCAAAGAGTGCGAAGAATACCTGTTTAATATTGAGTCTTCCAGAGTGAATACGATGGAAATACTCTTTGAGGCAGAGGAAATTGAGCGTCTTGCTTCGGAAGCTGAACAAAAGAACGATGAGTTGCTTCAGCAAAGCAGTGGTGACGATAATACAGAGAACGAAATTGATGAAGAGACAAAGGCTTTGTTAGATGATCCGGAAGGCATGATAAAAATGCTTAAGAAGAAACGAGGGATTTGATGGCAGGTTTCGATTTAAAAGAAGGGAGATATGAAGCAAGAAATGCCTCAGACGATGAGCTGTGGTCTGCTTTTGCGTGCGTTTTTTCTTCTAAATCGAGAAATGATTCCAGCTACAAATATGGTTTCTTAAAAGCGATTATTGATAATCTGTATAATGTCGATAAGGATCTGAAGCTTACGTTTGATCAGCTGTTTAGCAAGTTTGGTGAAATATATTGGAACCTTATCCTTAAGCATGGATTAAGACAGAAGGCTGCTACTAATGACAACAGAGAAACATATCTTGAACAGGTGCTTCATGCCGCTGTCGATAAGTATCGGATAATTGAACCTATACCATATGAAAGTCTGACAGCTGAGATGATGCTGGATATTTCCCATCAGGTCAAAATAAAGTGCAAGAAATATGTCGTAGGAGCATTATTTGAGGATACAAATCGTCTCTTTTATTCTTTTTCAAAGAAGGAAGAATGGTTGCAGATAAATCCTGTGATGTATGAGTTTATTTGCAAGCATAAGGTAGTCATAGAGAAGCTGAATTATTATGAATGGGCACGATTCCTTGAACGAGTGAATGAGGAAGCCGTTGCAACAAAATTACTGGACAAGATAGATGAAAGTGCTAAGAGAAATAATCTTTCCGCTTATAGACAGATTCTTTATGAAGAGTTTGAGAGCAAGAATTGTTTCTATTGTGGAAGACCTCTACAGCCTGACAAGATCGATGTTGATCATTTTATTCCTTGGTCATTTATCAAGGATGATAACCTTTGGAATTTAGTTCTTTCCTGCCCAACTTGTAACAGAAAGAAAAACGACAGATTACCTGCTGGAAAGTTTTTGACGGATATAATAGACCGTAACCAGCATATTCTGATTGAGTCTCATAGGCCGGAAATGCGGAATTATCAGTCACGAATGATCAGCTATGTATATAATTGGGCGAAGATAAACGGCTACGATAGAATATGGCAGCCGGATACGAAGGCGGTGTTGGCAAAATGAGTAAAAAATGTACGGAACGAAAATGGGTTCGTGAAGAGGTAGTCATCCTTGTGGTGGAGTATTTTAGAACAAAGAACTTATCTTCTGATGAAATAAGCCAGACACACCAAGAGATAAGTGATTTTCTGAGAAAGCGTGAAGAGATTCTGACAGGGGCACCGGTATCAGCTATCTTTAGAAATTATGCAGGAATACATATGCAGTCTGGACGGATCCGTTGCCTGGATCCGGAAACGCATTATTCTGGAATGCAGGGAACAAAGCTTCAAAAAGAAATAGTGCAAGAGTACATGACGGATCCAGCGGCACTCATTGCTGAAGCAGATTGGATATATGATAAATATGGAAGAGACCAATAAAACCATAGATTACTATAACAGTAACGCAGCTCAGTATTTTAGTGATACCGTGAATGTGAACATGTCGGAGTGTTGCGATAGATTTCTAAAATATGTGATTCCTGGAGGCAGAATAATTGATGTAGGAGCTGGAAGTGGTAGAGATATTAAGTATTTCTTAGATAGGGGCTATGTTGTTGAGGGGATAGATGCTTCAGAAGAAATGTGTAGGTTAGCTTCAGATTATACAAGTGTTAAGGTCATATGTGAAAAAATACAAAAATGGTATCCACAAGCGAAATATGATGGTATATGGGCTAGTGCTTGTCTGTTGCATTTATCATATGAGGAGATTAAAAAATTTATTTTTCTTGCGGCAGAAGCACTTAATGATAATGGTGTTATATATATATCAATGAAAGAGGGGATAGATACTGGATTTGACAGCAATGGAAGGTTTTTCGTGAATTTTTCAAAAGAGATTTTAGATGATATGCTTGAAAATAGTTATTTAAAGATAAAGACATATTGGGAGACAGAGGATATTATGCACAGAGATGATTTTATTTGGATAAATGTTATTCTACAACGAGATAAAAATAGAAATTGAGGTGGACATATGTCGCATGGGAACTATTCTGATGATTCTTTGGAGGCTTCGCTGTTTCGTGATGACGTGTTACGGATGCAGGAAGAGATGGACGAGGAACTAAACCAGTATGAGTCTGAACAGGGCGAAGATAAGAGGGGGCATACAGCCGCTGTTATCTCATTAGTATTTGTTATGGTTTTGTTTGTGTGGTGTTTTTTTTGGTTGAATTATATGATAGGAGAAAATCATGGAAAAGACATTGATTGCGTACCTTAGTGCACAAGGTACGACAGCCAAGATTGCAAAGACTACGGCAAAGCTTCTTGAAGCTGACATAATATGGTATGGTTGTGCTCCAAATGTCGTGAATACATTCTGCAAGGGATATGATTGGACAGGTAAGAAGGTGGCTGCTATTGCCACATCTGGTGGTGGCGGAATCGGAAAGACAGCGGATAAGTTGAAGCCCTATGTGAACGGAGCAGTATCGGTGGATGCAAAACTTGTTCACAACGATATGGAGGTAAAGAACTGGGTGGAGACAATTTAGAGTTGCCACATAAATAGGTAGAAAACTATGGTTAAAGCAAATGAACATGATAAAATAGAATAATCTTACTGAATATATCATACTAATACGACCCGTGGATTGATATGAGCCGATATGAATTAAAATAATCTAAAATGGATAAATATGGCTTGACATATCTAAAAAAATATGCTATCATGATTGTAACTCAAATCGAGCAGGATGAAAGTCTCATGGCAGCAGTTGTGAGATTAAAAGATATCAGGTGTCGATGTACGGGAATGTGAATATGGTAGGGAGAGTCTACTTGGCGGTATGTTACTCTCTCGATTTATGATATTTCTTAGTATATTGGAATGGTATATTTTAAGGTCTTTCATCAGGCAGATGAAGGATCTTTTTCTATGCTCGAAATAATATTCTAAGGAGGTATAACTAATGAGAAATTTACTTAAAAAGCTAGCAATTGTAATGGGGATAACTTGTATTTGCTTTATGTTCGAAAAGGGAGATGCAGCATTGGCAGCGGATAGAAATGCAATTCACGTTGTGGACAAAAAAAGCGGAACAAATACGGAATATGATATGCCTGATGATTCAAAAGGAGACATCGTATTACCGGCCAATAATGTTTGGGGAGAAAAAAAACAGGCTGATGGAATTGCACTTACAAATATTATTGGAACAGATGATAGGGTGTTAATATCTAATGCAAACACATTTCCCTATACTACAATTGCAAGAATCACGGTTGTTTATCAAGATGGCACGGCACAGCGTGGAAGCGGAGCAATTATTGGGCCAAGACTTGTTGCGACAGCTGGTCATGTGCTGATTAATGAGTCACTATCACATCCGAAGAGTATTAAGATGGAGTTTGGCTTATATGGTACAAGTTCTTATTACAAAACATCAAATTACTCGGCGTATATATATTATGGGGATTATAAAGGATATAATACAGAGACGGACTATGGTTTTATTGTGTTACCTGAGGATGTTGGAACAAATGTGACTGGTTGTATGGGAATTCGAACCGCTTGTGACCCTAATCAGGCAATTTTTGCTGCTGGATATCCGGGAGGAAATCCATATTTATATAATTGTGCGGGAAATGTTATTGATTTCACAGATGATGTTTTAGTCATAAATGCAGATTTTACAGCAGGAGAAAGTGGTGGTCCGGTATTTGTGATGTATGAAGGAATGCCGTATCTTATGGGGACTATTTCTGGGAGTGCTGGAACAACTAATTATGCACGTAGATTAAATACAGGATTACTGAATTGGTTGCAAGACAATGGTTATAGATAAATATTGAAAAAGATAGAAATAGTATGATTTATGATGCAATTGTTGCATCATAAATCATATGTTAATTGGGGAGAAAATGTAATGAAAAAATATTTGTATAAGGTTGCGTTATTCATGATGATGTTTGCTATTTTTAAGAACAAGGAAGCCTCAGCAAAAACTGTCATTGAAATAAATCAGAAAGGAGTAACAGAAATACGTGCTCCTAAGGCATGGAAAAATGTTTTATGGCAATGTAGTAATAAGAATGTAAAGATTACAAATAGGCATGGTCGTGTGATAGCGGTTAAGGGAATTAGAAAAGGAAGGAGTAAGATTATAGCGGTAAATAAAAAAAATATGAAAAACATGAATTTTATTAAAGCAATAGTTGTTTGTTCTTTCATGCTGTTGAGTGGAATCGTTTTGGCT
>ERZ780208.1566-NODE-1566-length-18145-cov-9.289331_pt1 | contig 18145 bp, 9 predicted proteins | sample MGYA00511167_ERZ780208 | MGnify/ENA primary metagenome ERZ780208 (study PRJEB29588, sample SAMEA2159202) | human gut metagenome | biome: human gut; feature: human-associated habitat; material: faeces | place: Denmark | collected 2008/2010 ... | reverse complement strand
GGTAGGATTATCCGTATACAGGGTAAAGACGATCTGATTCATGCCGAGTACGTTTTCCAACGTCGAATCCTGAAAGAAATTCTGATATTCCGCATAATAATCCGAAGTGCTCTCATATTGCTTCTCCAAAAAGGTATTCATCCTTCTATCGGTGTACATACTTTTGGCAATTTCTCCCGCATTCTCCACCAGTGCACTGATATTATAGCTGACTGCATTCGCAACGTTTGCCATCTCATGATACTGCCGCTGCGATTCCATGCTGTCTTCAATGTATAAGACGACACTGTCCGTAATGATCAGCGGTAATAAAACACAGAAAATGTATAACTGTATAAATTTTTTCTTAATAGAAAGATTATCCATATATCTTTCCAATACCTTGATGAACTTTTCGATGATATTCATACCAACCCCTCTAAATTCACACACAACAAAGCGATAAAGGAGCAGATTTTTCGACCTGCTCCTCATTCGTACAACCGATTAAATTCATTATAACATATACGAGACTATATTTAAAATTGTTTCTTGATATTTCTGCACGCTAATACTCAACCGGTGTCTGCGCACCCTCTCTGCGGACCACCAGCGCATCTCTTGAATTCGCATTCGGACCGATGACTGCGACGGTCTGTATCTTATTTTTATCCAACGGCAGGAACGCATTCTCGTTTTTCAACAGAACAAGACTTCTTCTTGCCGCTTCAACAGACAACTTCACATGTTCCGGACATTCTACTTTATCATAGGTAATTTCTTCATACGGGGACGGATAATCCTTCATCATACCCAGACGAATACGAACTTCCATCAGGCGCTCCACCGCTTCTGTGATCGCCTCCTCGGAAACAAGTCCCTTCTCGTAAGCTTCCTGCATATCCTGCAGGAGAGTTTTGCTTCCACACGCCGGCTCTTGCAACACCATGCAAAGCCTCATTCCACCAGTTATATGCCGGAATATTAAGTCGCTCGATCGCCGGTGACTCATAGAGCATCTGGCTCATTTTTTCCTCAACCGTCATCTGTGCAACCAGTTTCTTTGCATATTCTTTTGTCTGTCTACTCATTATTTCATTTTCTCATCTTAAACACTTTCTATCAATCCATCGACTGGCATGTCAGCCATTCAAAATCAGCATAATTTGTACTGTCACTGCCGTTGGAAGACGCATATACACCGACTGTGCATCCTACAAAGCCTCCGGCTTCCTCTGTCGTGTAAGCAAGAAGATCCAGATTTTCCGCAACGGATACATATCCTTTGCCTTCCGAAATCCAGACACGGGCACACTGATTGCGGCACTGCAGGCGGATCTTTAATTTTCCTTTCTTCTCCAGCCGTGTTGTTGCCAGCGTCTGCTCATCTCCGTGAATACAGCTGGTAACCACAAAACAAACTTCTCCATCCACGCGCACCACTTCAAACCGGAGATGATTTTCATTATTCTGGTAAAGCACAAGTCCCGCCGTCTCCGACTCATTGTCCGGATAGAATTCCATTCCGGTCTCTGCGACAAAGCGGTAACTCTTCTGTCTTACACCAAGATATGCACAGTTTGCTCTCTCGGAAATCTTTTCTTTGCGAAGGTACATCCGAAGTGCACCCTCACGTTCGGTCAGCGAATAAATTCCGGATGTCCAGTCCTCGATCGCCACCAGCCGCTGATCCAGCTGTTCTCCCCAGAAATGAATGACATCGGAATTCGTAATTTCTTCCGCAAAGCGATGCTCAGGCATATCGATCGTAAATTCGTCCTCCAGATGTCCGACTCCCGGAGCGATCACCGGCCAGCCGTTCTCCCAGATCACCCTGGCAAGGAAAGTCTCACGCCCCATGCTGCTATGCTTTTTGCAAGGTCTTGATGCAAGCATTACAACATACCAGTTTCCCTTGCCGTCATCAACCAGATCTCCATGTCCCGCATAGATGACCGGATAATCCATACCGAGATTGCGGTGTGTGAAAATCGGATTGCGCGGACAGCCTTCAAACCACTGGAACAGCTTCTTACTGCGTGCCACCGTAATACTATGTTCCGGACCGGTTCCGCCTTCTGCGTGGAGTAGATAATAATAACCATCGATCTTGTAAATATGCGGACCTTCCGGCCAGATACATCCCTTTACCGCACCTTTCCAGATTGCCATGCTCTCACCGACCAGCTTCATGGTCTTAAGATCCAATTCCTGAATCCAAATCTCCCAGTCCCCGTTATAGCGAACGCCCTCCGGATTCGGACGGGTTCCGCAATAATAACATTTGCCGTCATCGTCGAAAAAAAGGCTCGGATCGATGCCCGGGGCATCGTCGCCGAGATAATACGGCTCGGACCACGGTCCTTCCGGATTCTCCGCTGTGACGATAAAATTGTTGCCGTGCGTCACATTGGTCGTGATCATATAAAACAAACCATCATGATAGCGGATCGTCGGCGCATAAATACCATCTGAGATATCCGCTCCCGCCACAGGAAGCTGCGACGGACGGTCTAAAATATTACCGATCTGCTCCCAATGTGCGAGATCTCTGCTGTGAAAGATCGGCACTCCCGGTGCATACACAAAACTTGAATTGACGATATAATAATCCTCTCCCTTTCTGCAAATGGAAGGGTCCGGATAAAATCCCATTAAAATCGGATTCTTAACTGTAACCATTTTACTCCTCCTTATAACACGTAACCAAATCCTAAAATTGTAAACTTCTTGTCTCTGTCTTCTTCTGCGACTTCAATGCGTACCGTATGGTCGGCGCTTTCATCCTCATTGAACACGATCATCGCGTTGCAGTGCTGCCAGTTGTTAATATGCGGATCCGCCGTCATGCGACGCTCACCGTCCACATCGACATACGCCTTTCCAACGTCCACTTCTCCGGAATCCTTAAAGATCAACACAAGCGCTTTGCAATGGATGCGGATTGTAAAGACAGCATTCTCCGGCATCGTTGCATCGTACATCCAATTGTACGGAAACTCCGGTGTCAATTCTAACCGGTCATCCATCTCCACACTCTGGAGCTGATCATCCGTTGCACAGAAGCCACCGGCGTCGATTTGAGCCCCGGCATAGACATCTTTCTTATCCAGAAGCCGTACATGCTCAAAGCTTTTGCCGATTGCCGGCTTCATCTGCAGCTGCTGTGCAAGCATTCCCTCCTCGGTCAGGCCGCTCTCAAAAGCGTCAAGTCTTGCATGTTCGCTCAAATCACAGCGCTCAAACAGATACTGTAAACAGTCTGCCATAATGGTATGGCCGAGGTTGCTCGGATGAAACATATCGTAAAAGAACTGATTTTTTGTCAGAACCCTTCCCTCGTTCGGTTTCTTTGTAAACTGCTCCACTACGGTATCCTTGATACTGACCATCGGCAGATCATACAGTCTGCCGACCGGACTTAAGCGATCCTGCAAATTCCAGTCATTGGCAAATACGGAAAAAAGCAGAACGACCGCCGGATTCCAATCCAGCTTTAAGATCTTGCGCACAAGGCTTTCGTAGCAATCGCCCTTCGTCTCGTCGCCCTCATCGTTGACCGCAAATTCTACGACTACGATATCCGGCTTCTCGCCGTCTCTTAACACATCTCTGTCAAAGCGGAGCATTCCAAGCTCCGACGGGGTCCCTCCAACGCCCGCTTTCACAAATTTAACGTTATCTCTCATCGCAAATCTGCTTTTGAAAAGCTGATAGGACTTATAGGCATAACACGCGGTATTGATCGGTGTTGCTCCCGCCCCCTGCGTGATCGAACCTCCGATATAGGCAAGCGTTACTTCTTTTCCGGCTCTCGCCTTCTCGATCGCTTTGCGGATACGGTAGGTGTTGCCCAGATTCATGAGAGAACGCTCGATCATCGTGCAGTACAGTTCCGATTTCGTATCCACCGCTTCTTCTTCCACCTCTTCCGGAGCCGTATATCCGTCGTTCAGATAAAACCGAACGCTCGCTTTTCCCATCTTTTCCGGTACGCTCATGATGAACTTGATCTGTCCCGGAATATAATCATCCTCTGTCCAGGTATAATCCGACAGATAAATGCGCCGTTCCATTCCGTCTCCGGTCAGGCTGCATCGCAGATTGGTTCCGCCTCCGTAGAGATCTTTTTTCCCGTACATCTGGAAAATGAACTCCATCTCCTCCTTTGGATTGTCGGTCTCAACAGACACCCCGATACTGTGTACAAGCTTGCCGAATCCCTCCACCGTCTCCAATAACCGAAGCATGTTCTCATCCGTAATATTTCCGACGATCTGTGCGCTGTTAATCAGCCTTCCGTCACTTTCATAGATAAAGTGGATCGCACTTCCGTCTTCCTGTTTTGCTCCGAAGATTTCTTTATCCTTCATAATGTAAAAATATGGTCTTTTCTTCTCCGGATCCTTTGGTGCTGCCGGTCCATTCATAATCATTACCTCCTTGCCTTCTTGACCTTCTTTTCTTTATACATTTACGCTTTTTTCCTGATTTTCCTGATTCAGATGGATCGGTGCAAAATCAACAACGTTCTTATTACTGCTTGATTTCTTTTGGGATTATGCTTTTCTTGTGATTTGATTATAAAAAAAGCCCCCGCTTGCGTCACGAGGGCTTTTTATGGAATAATTACCGACAAACTATAGTAATTGTATTCCTGTCAATATTTTCTATCGAACGACTATCTTCATGGATACCGTTTTTGTTTTTCCATTCTTTAAAGTCACGGTCGCCTTGATCGTTACCGTTCCTTTCCTGTTTGCTTTGATTTTACCGTTCTTGTTTACGGTAGCAATCGACTTCTTGGAAGTTTTGTAAGTTACCTTCTTTACATTGTTCTGATTCAGCTTGCTGTCAAGCTTAAACTCCGTTGTTTTTCCTTTTTTAACCGTTGCCTTTGCTTTCTTCGGAGCGATGGTCTTAAGGATTTCTTTTTCAATTCTGGCTGCTTCCTTTGTCGTCAGAAGTACATAATCGCCCTTCTTTCCAAAACTTACATTCAGATTTCCGTCCTCAGCCTTATAGGTCTTGCTGTTGATCAGTTCATATTCACCCGTCTTACGGTTGACAACAAATGCCTTCAGTGATTTATTATGTTTCACATTCTTTGCGGAAACGGAAACCGTGTATTTCACATCACCATTCGTATTCTTAACCTGCACGATGATCGTAAGATCTTCGGTTCCTGCCGCCTCGATAAGCTGCTTTACCACATCTGCGGTAAGTGTTCCCTTTGATCCCGATACCGTTGCATTTGCGCTGGTCACATTTCCCTGCGCATCCTTTGTTATGGTTACCGATGCCTCAGCCTTCTTACCGCCGGAAACTGTAATTTCCACTCTGGATGTCTCAATGGTCGTATCCTGTTTTCCGTCCGGTTTCACATCCGGCTTCGTATCCGAAGTTCCCGGATTTACAGACGAGCCGCCGCCATTGCTGCCGGTCTTTCCGGTTAATTCGACCGTACCATATACGTTTGAGCCTGACCAGCCCATTCCGGTCTCATCATACCAACTTAACGTACCGATACGCTTGCCGCCTTTTGCATCGTTGATCTGGAGTTCCAAACCAATCTTGGTTCCGTTTGCCGGCTTGATATCCGTCCACTTGAAAGCAGCCTCAACCACGTATCCGCCATCGATTGTTTTTGTTGCAGACTTGACATTCTCTGCCAGACATTTTTTACCATTGAAGGACTGCCCATTGTTATAATTGATACGATACTGCTTATCGTCCTCTCCATAGGAAGCGGTCTTGCCGTTGTCCTCGTCGATGAACACTTCAAGAGAATCCTGCTCATGCGTCTGAGCGCCTGTTTTATCCAATACCGCGTCGTTTACGGTTGCATATACATAGAGATTGTCATCATCCCAGAGAACCTTTGCATTGGCAGAAGCCTCGGAGCCTTTGTTGATCGTAAGCGGGATGTTTACCGCATTGCCCCATGCGGCATCTGCATCTGCGTCAACCGAAATTGTTCCGTACGGGATCTTCTCGATGCCCGGCTTCATGGTTGCCACTGCATAATACTTGCTGCTTGACTCCTGCTTTCCGGTCAGATCATTAAAGCTTCCTGTCTCCCCGTCATTGTTTACAACAACATCGAGACTGATCTGCTGTGCAACTTTCAAACCCTTCATCGAAACCTTGACGGTTGCCTGATATCCGCCTGCGATCGCAGCAGCAGCTGTTCTTGCAACCGTCACCTTATGTGGTGTGATATCCGATGCCGAATTGTCCGGATCTACATATACCGTAACGGCATCTGCGTCATTTACGGTTGTATCTTTTACTTTTACCTGTACGGTAAGACCGTCTGCATCCCAAACCGGGATAAATTCTGCCTGTACCGCACCCTGATCGATCGTATAGGTTTCTCCTGCAATATTGCCATCCTTCGCCTCTGTAATGGTAACCTTCTGAATCGCCGGCTGAAGTTTCGTTGCATCCACATAAGCCCAATAAGCAGGCTTTGCTTTATAGTTTCCGTCAAAAAGCAGTGGGCACTGTGCAGAGCCGCTTGCTCCGCCACCGAGATCCGACTGGGAATGCAGCCATGAATTCGGCTCAATGACACCCCAGACGGTAATGCCGGATACGTTTGCTCCTTCCTCCTTTAACGCCTTGATCGCCTCATACAGATTCTTATGGCAGTATGCCATCTTGGTGTATTCGCTTTCCCTTGTAGCCGCTGTACCATCGTAGGTACTGCTTGCCTTAAAATCCAGCTCAGTCAGCTGCACTTTGCCGGCTGCCTGTGCATACTTCTTCGCTACACTCTTAAACTGTGCTGCTGAGAAACCGTCCACATTGTAATGTGCCTGCATACCAAAAGCATCCAGTCTGGTTCCGTCTGCAGACTTCACGTCGTTGATCAGTTTTACGATACCCTCAGACTTGGTGTTGTCTGTCTCTCCGAAGTCATTGTAGTAAAGTTCTACATCCTTTGGCGCATATTTGTTTGCATACTTGAAAGCATTGATGATAAACTCGTTGCTTTTATACACATGCCACCAGCTTGAGTTATTGCCATGCCGGATCTCATTGAGCGATTCTGCGGCACTCACTTTATCGGTACGATAGGTGTTACCGATGACTGCCTCATTCACAACGTCCCATCCATAGAAGAGTCCGTCATACTTTCCGTTTGCAGCTTTTCCAAAATAATGACCAAACACACTGGAAATAAACCACTCCAGTCTGCGGTTCATAGTCTCTTTATTCACATATGGCTGTGTAATGTCATAGTTCTCATGGAAGAACCATTCCTGTGTCTGTGAATGCCATACCAGCACATGTCCGCGGATACGGATCTTCTGATCCGGATGGACCTTGTTCCACTCAAGGATCTTATCTGCCATCGCATCTGCGCGGGAAAAGTCCAGGCTGTCTCCTGCATCGTTCACAACCGGCACTTCCAATTCTGAATCGTTAAAATTGATCTTCTTTGTCTTAATCGACGAATCAAGCTGATAGTTAAACAGTGCATCCGGCTTTAACTCGTTTCCGAATGTCACCGCATTGAAATGTTTCTCGACAAGTTCCATCAACGTATCGTCTTTAATTTCACTTGACATGATGGCAGTACCTGCGATCGAACCAGTTCCAAGACTTTCTGTAACGGATGTTTTCCAATCCTGAATGTCCTTTTCAATCTCCGGTTTTGGTTTTGTGATCTTTTTCATGGATACATTTGCCACATAGTATTTTCCCATGATACAGGATTTTGGATCCTGCCAATCTCCCTGTTCCAAAATACGAATCACAACCTTCTTCGCACCTGATGGAATCTTGTATGTTCCTTCGAATTTCGTCCATTTTCCAGCTTCAAGAACCTGCGCGGATGTACCGGAAATCAGTCCTGTTGTATCATACACCTCCTTATCATTTCCATTCACATAATACGGCTGAAATTGAACAGTTTTCTGAGAATCTTTCAATTTTTTATCTTTAGAATCCTTATAATCATCCGACAATTTTGCCCAAAAAGAAAACTCATATTCTTCGCCTTCTCTTACTTTTCCCGTGATGTCCTGTGCAAAACATTCATATGATTTTGACGGATCGCCGGATCTTGTAATAGCACCACATGTTGTAACACCAATATTAGCTCCATTTTCAACAGGTTCTGCTGTAATCGTAGCGTCTCCTAATGAAGCACTCCAGGATGAGAAATCCTGATTTGAAAAATCTCCATTATCAATGATGTTCTCGCCATGAGTAATCTGGCTTCCGCTTCCTTCTTTTAATTCAAATGTTACACTGATCAGACTAACTTCCGAACCTGATCCAGCTGCGTCAGTTGTCATAAGTCCAACTGCATCAACACTACCTTCTCCAGATGGTTCAATCGTATATTCTTCGCTTCCTGTCAAATTATACTTTGTATTAGCGCCTTCTGCATCATCTCCACCATTATACACTTTTAAAGTAACGGATCCTATTTGATCTGCAACATGAAATGTAACGGACTTCACATCTGAAAGTGCAATCGTCTCCGGCACTTTCCATTTTACCTGATCATATTGATTTGCAAAGGTAAGCTTCCATTTACCATCCTCAAGTTTGTACTTTGCATTTCCCCAACTTACGTCTAGCTGATCCGCGGTGAACGTCTTGGTTGTTGTCTGTGTCTCATCCGCATATACCGTCTCAATCCCCCAATCCGACGGCAGCATACCGCCTACACTCGTGAGCATCATTGCCGCAGATAGTGCAATACACGCCCCCATTTTTCCCATTTTCCCCACTCCTATTTTCCTCCTTAAATAAATTTTTGTGCATCTTAATAGTAGCAAAATCAAAGCCGACAAAAACAGGGAAAAACTATAGAAGAACAGCCGACAAATTGCAGTAAAACAATTCGGGTTTGCCGACTTGGATTTTGAACAAGGAGTGTAATTTGTTGTGATGTTTTAGTGATTTTTGTCCCACATGCTAGGACACTTCCAATCCTTATTCTACTTGTTTGCTAACGTTGTACATAAAATAAATCACGCGCGGCGAAATTTTACATTTACTGGTAAAATAACACCGCGCGTCAATTTACTTAAAGGCTATCTGCGCAAAATTAAAAAAGCCGAGATACCAGATATGAAAATCATGCATGCCTTTTAATTCCTGCCAGATAAAATTATCAGGTTCCGTTAATTTATCGCATAAATCAGGAAGATTCTTTGCAGCTGCTGCCGCGCTGTCGTACGCGATCTCATCCTCCATTCCGCAGATATTGTAAAAATAATCAACGGTATATGGAGTATCCTCTAATATTTTTGCTGTCTTCTCCGCCAGATTGCTGGTCGGTGCTGCGGAAAATGCACCAAAATAACTGAACAGATCCATACATTCTCCGATTCCGATGTTAATCGTCTGCATCCCTCCCATCGAAAGTCCCGCCATCGCTCTGTGCATTCTTGAAGCACTTGGATCGCCTTCCACCGCATAGGTCGAATAGTGCGCTTCCATATACGGGATCAGATCCGAACGCAATTCTTTGCCAAACACATAAAACGAGTTATAATCCGAACCTTCTCTTGCACAGTTTTCGGTGGATCGTCCGTTTGGTGTCACCACGATGAACGGCTCGATTTCTTTGTAATAGATCAGATTGTCCATCATTCTTTTTACCAGCGAATCCTCATCAACCATTCCCCACTCGGCTTCGTCTCCGCCGATTCCGTGCATCAGGTAGAGCACGTTGTACTTTTTATCCCGGCTGTAACCATACGGAAGATAAACATTTGCTTCCTTTGTGATTTCTTTTCCAGCTAAAAAATAATCTTTTGATGGGTAGCGGATATGCTCGATCACTCCGGCCTCATCGGCTCTCTTCTGCTGATATTTTTCCGGAATGCTTTGTGCATTCACATGTACCTTGCCGTTTTCCTGTGCGATCGCCTTTTGGATCATTTCCGCACTGTGTCCCACTTTCTCCACCTTTTCCAATACCTCATTTTCTAATCATCATTTCTAATAGATCCGGTAATTTCCCGATAAAGCAAGCATCGCAAACATATACAAAAAATTGTCGTAATACCGTCTCTCACCGGTTCTAAGAGGTGTGTTCCAGAATTTGTCAACACATTGTTTCGCATAAGTTCCGTCCGCAGCCAGTGCACTTTCGGCATTGACCGCAATGATGGCTACCGGATGCAGTGCTTTCTCCTCCAGTCTGGTTCCGTCGGTCAAAAAGACACCGTCCCAGTGATCCTTCTGATCCTCGCAGTAAAATTTCTGGAATTTCTCTGCAATCTGCACCTGCCACGGGTCCTTGTCAAACCACAGATGGTCCATCGCGATATTTGCGATCGTGCGATAGGCATCACTGTAATACCAGTCGTGGCGGCCGAAGATCTCCTGATGCGCGCTGTGCGGGGTTCCGTCATAATCCGCATACTCTGCCGACAATCCGGTATCCGGATGACAGGCTTTATGCAGGTAGGCCCGGCTTGCTTCGGCAGCGCCTTTCCAGAACTTACGATCCTCCTCATCGGCATATTCCGCAAAAAGCTCGTAAAAATGCGGCAGATGATACGATGGATCACTGAAATCCAGTCCCGGGACAAATTTGATCAGTTTGTTGGAAGGCTCCCACATCGGATCGCCCGGATGTCCCGGTTCTCCCTTATGCACACACTCATGCAGGATCGCTTTTGCCTCCCTGCTGTAATTAAAAATGCCCTCTCCGTCTCCCCATCTTCTTGATGCAAAGAACAATGCCATAGCAAAATACTCTTCCCCGTCCGGTGCCGGTCCGTCCGCATTTCTTGTGCCGTCCAAAGCGCAGGACCATGCAAAATAATTCTTTCCCGGTCCTTCATCCATATACATATAAGTTCTTGTCCACTTCCACAGACGGTCAAATTCCTCTTTCTTATCCAGCTGTACACAGACCATCATGCCATACGACATGCCCTCGGTCCGCGCATCATGATTGCCGGTATCTTCCATAAATCCCATATCCTCCCCGGCTTCATGGTAAAAGCGCTCCTCTTCGCTGCCATGAAAAATCGTCTCAAATGTCTCCTGTACTCTTTTTTCGATTTCTTCTTCCGAATAACCATACTCCGCAAATACATTGCGGTACTGTTTTGTTTCATAAGCTCCTGCCATATTTTTCTCCTTCCTCTTTCGGTCAGCCCATGCCAAATTTCCTTTCCGCAAATGGACTGACATGCTCCTCACTGTATTGATATATGATCAGCTCCTGCACCGATACGTTTCTGTCGGTCCAAGATAGGCTTCTGCCGGTTTGTTTCCATGGGGATAGATCACGATCTTCTCAAGAACAAAGCCCGGTGTAACCGGAGTGACCCTGATCGTATTGATTCCCTGTTCCAGCTGCACCGGTACACTCCGGCGCCGGATCTGATCCAGCACACCGCGCGCCCACACAGGCTGATGATCTCCGATCTTAAAATCATCCGTAACGGCATCCAAAATCTGCATTGGAACACCGTTCACGGACACTGCATACTGCAATCGGTTCTCTGTTGTCACAGGATTCGACGGCTGCATATAGAATTCCGCTTCATAATCCCCCGCCTGCTTTGTCACGATGCTGTATTCGATATACGGTGCCCCATTCTCTGCATCTGCGTAGGAATCCGTCGGAAATGCTTTCATCGCAGATAAAGTCTTTCCGTAGCCGGCAAGACATTTCCATTGCATCGGTTGTCCTTCCCGATCAAAACCGTCCTTGCATCTGCTGTAATGTTCCGCCTCGATTGCGATCCATCCCTGTGTATCCACAAACGTATTGTTTCCATATTCATACGTTGACCGGTCGACCGGCACGCTGATCTTGCAGATGCCCGCCGGCAATTCCAGCCGGATCATTCCCTGCGTTCTTCCATCGGTGAGTGCCATCGCAAGCGCACTCTCGTCCACTGTGACATCAATGGTGAGCCTCTTGTGCTCTTCACCGTCAAGCGTTCCGTCCATTGCGGACAGTACGATCCATTCGGGCTTTTCGATCACCCGAAACGATGCTGGAAGTTCGCTTCTGCTGTACAGGCTGATCGAAGCACATTCACATTCCGGATTCAAGAAATCCGAAATCGTCATTCTCTGATTCAGCCACGGACTGCCTTCCACATGCTGCATGGTTCCGTCCACCGTCGCAATGACCGCCTGTTTTTGCAATGGTAACACCTGCATCAGAAGCGGGTTCTTACACTCATCCTCATTCCAATTCGTAAACCCGATATGCTGCGACAGTCCCATTCCGTACCAGCGCGCATCATCTGTCCGATGATACTGCTCTATGATCTTTTGATCGGCATCCAGACATGCCTTTGCCTCTTTCGCATAATCATTGGCACTGAGTGCTCCGATTTCTGCCAGATAATGATTCATTCCGGACAACAGCTGAAGCTTCAGCACATTCATCGTTCCCATTGCCGGATACCAGACGAGCGCAACATAAGCGGGAAGTATTTCGGGCGCAACACGCTCCAGCTCATCGTACAAATCCTGTGCGGTCTGCATCACCCGCCCGACCTCCGCAAGCACCCGTGAACCTTCACGATAATTTGCTGCATGATAGGTTTCCGGTCTTAACGCCTCCGGTCTGCACTTGTGTATCATCCTTGTATAATCCGTCAGGATATCCGCAATCTGCGCCTGCTGCACTTCCGACAGCCTGCCAAATTGCCGCTTTACCCACAGTCTGGTATAGGCATCCGTCGTATTTGGTGCAGTCGTTCCCCAACGCTCAAAATCATAAGCCAGATCCATAAAAAACGATAACGGAAATTCCTGCGTTGCAATGTCTCCCACATTGACGATCCAGAGTTTTTGTACTCCGAAATCATAGGCCTGCGTCATCTGTTCCCAGATTTTCGGAAGATAGGAACTGTTGATCCACTCATAGGAGGTCGGCCACCCATGATAATCGAAATGATAATACATACCGTATCCGCCCGGATGCTTACGCATCTCCTCCGTCGGAAGCGTTCTTAAGTTCCCGTAATTGTCATCGCAAAGCATGAGGATCACATCGCAAAGCTCCTTGGATCCGATCAACCCCTGCGTCGTCTCATCCCCGTAGAAGAAAGCCTCCACCTCCTTGTACAAAGCGATCATTCTCGGAACTTTGGACAGATCTTCATTGACATTCTCCCGGATCAGCTTTCGCTGCGTTCTGAGCACGTCCCTGAGCAGTTCAATATTATCCGCAAGCGTTGCCCCTTTTCCCATGATCGCGGTGTCCGCTTCTCCACGCATACCAACCGTGATCACATTCTCAAATTTACCGCTCCGCTTCAGACCATCTTCCCAGAATCTTATGATTCCTTCCCGGTTCGTCTTGAAATTCCACGCATCTCCGTAAATACTGTCTTTTCCGCGCAGATATTTGTATTCCTCACCCTGCCGCAGACACGGCTCATGATGTGACATTCCCATGATCACGCCGTACTCATCCGCAAGTTCTGCGTTCAGAAGTCCCGGACCGTCATCCTCAAACCGTGCACTCCACATCGCCGGCCAGAGATAATTTCCTTTCAGGCGAAGAAGCAGTTCAAAGATCGGCTCGTATGCCTTCGCATTCGGTCCCCCGAAATGGTACTCACTCCAGGTACCGAAAGCAGGCCACTCATCATTGATAAAGAATCCCCTGTATTCCACCGATGGTTCCTTTGCGATACATGCCATATCCGTGCTCAGCCGGATTTCATCCCGATGCACCGGAACCACATGACACCAGTTCACAAACGGGGATACACCAAAGACCTCCGACAAATGAAACAGTCCGTATATTGTTCCCCGCTTATCGCTTCCGACAATGACAAGCAGTCTCTCCCGCAAGGTTTCATCCGGAAAAACCCAGCCATAACATTCCCGCTTGCCTTTCAACGCTTCCGTCGGGATATTTTTCTGTGCATCCAGCCACCTGCTATGCTCCATCGTTGCGACAATGATCGTCAGTTCACGGGCTGCACTGCTTCTTACCTCTTCATGATCGATCGTTTCGACAACACGGATTTCCGGCAGCGTGCCGGTCACAAGTTCCATGTCATGTGCAACTTTTCCTGCGATCTTCAAAACCCCGGAATACGCACTCTGTTCTATGATAAATTTCATGTTGCGCTCCCTTTTCCCCCTTTTCCACTATTTTTATTCTTATCCGTATAAATCGTGATTACCGGCTGTCCTTCCACAACCATAAGGGTTCCATACATAGATGCCGTTTCCATCCATTTCAGTGCAATACTGTCCGTATAGATGACCGGTCTGGTAATCGTTTCACCGTCATACATGATTCCGTTATTTTCGATAAATATCCGACATCCGCGCCCCGTATGATCGATTCCCTGCACTAGATAACGAGCCGATAATTTTGATGGCTGATCCTTATAATAAATCTGCGTATCCACACCGCCCGGAAGGATCTCTCCTCTGAAATAATCTCCATCGCACCTTCCGTCAAACGAAATCATCTGTACGGTAGCGCATTCAGATTCCACCTTCTCGCAGCCATTCACATGAATATACAATTTCAACACTTCCATTTACTTCTCCCCATCTGCCTGTCCTTTCATTGCTCAGCATAAATAAAAATCCCCATCCGTGTACGATCAAAAATATCGCACTATGAATGAGGATTTTATTTCTATCACTTATATCACATAATTGTCGTATTATTGAAGAATCTGATCCACATGCCTCTGCAGGATATCGAAATAGTCCTGTGGATTGCATTCCTGATATGCAGCCATATATGCATCCCATGTCGATGCAAAGTCATCGCTCATGATCACCTGCGGTAACCAGCTTCTCTTGACCGCGTCTATTTCATCACGAATCATGCCGCCTTTGGATTTTGATGACAAAGACTGTGTATACGAATACATCGGATACCATGCGCCGGGCGCTTCATTTGTTCCCAGCAGCTCGACATAGTTTTGTACACCATACGCTTCAAAACACTCCCGTATGTCGGGCTTTAGGCTTTTCATAAACTCCACCGGCTGATACTCCATCGAAAATGCATTGATTCCGTCGTCAAGCAGACCTTCTACTCGTGGAAAATACGAATAGGGACAAAAATGAGATTCATTCAGCACGCTGTCTCCGTGACGTTTTCCCTGTTCACTATTCATATAGAACATACCGTTTTCGTCCACCGAATAGTCCAGGTCTTTTTCTCCCCAGAATCGAAGCTTCGTAATATCGGAATCCAGCAGATCATTTACAAACTGAAGTGCCCCCTGCACATCTTCACAGGATGTGGTAATCGAAAGTCCGCTCGATGTATCCATCTCTGCATTCCGGCTTGTATGCCACTGGTTTGACGTACCTTTGTCCATTGTAATCGGAAGCGGAACATAATCGCACCCCAGATCACTCAGTCCGTTTGTCTCATAAGGCTCTGCCAGATTGTAATAGAACTGCCACCATTGGTCAACCATTCCGAGAACAGCACCGGTTCCTAATTTATCCAGATATTCTTCGTATGTACTGGTAAACGACTGCGGATCAAAAATACCCTTGCGGTACTCTTCGTTCAGCTTCTGAAAATACCGTCTGGCAGTCTCCGTCGTATTATAATCAATGACCTGATCATTCCCGGGATCAACCATACAACTTCCGTCATTGGGATATCCATCCAGAAACTGCGGCACATTCTCCAGACAGAAGAATCTCCAGTCATCGCACAACATGGTAAACGGAACATTTTTTGTTCCGCCCGGCATGACCGGATTCGCCTGCACATAAGCTTCGATCAGATCAAAATATTCATCCACCGTTGTAATCTTCGGATATCCGGCCCATTTTAAAACGCGCGTCTGTATCCAGAATGCCTCGCCCGTATGCGTCACTTCAACATTCTCTCCCTGAGACACACAAAACGGTGGAATCCAGTAAATATGTCCGTCTTCCTGCCGGAAGTGCTCCCATTGCTCGTCGGAAAGATAATTTCTGAGATTCGGATAATCATCCCAGTATTCATCAATCGGGATCAAAGCATCTGCCTCCAGTAATGCTTTCTCTCCAAGAATAAAATCCGGATATTCTCCCGAAGCAATGTACGAATTGAGCACCTCTTCCTTGGATTGTCCAACCAGCCAGTTCTCCTCGCAGTCTGCTCCGATCTCGTCAGCAATGATTTCCTTTATATCGTTCTGCGTTCCCAGTGGTCTGCCCGTAACACTGAAAAAAGCGGTAAAATGTTTAATTTCCGGTTTCTGCCTATATTGAACGTTGTAACTGTATCCCCCAAGTACAATAAGCAATCCAATCACAACTAAAGTTGATACGATTTTCTTTTTCATATAACTCTACCTTCTCCTCAAAAGCTTTCTTTTATTATAGCTTTTTTTCTGTCAAAGGACAAGCAATCGCATCCGCAAGCACGGTTAAAGTGATATATTCTCTCCTCTTAATCCATTAAATGCACCCTTGATGGCAGCCTCCTCATGTGCGATCAGCCACTTGTTTTTCGCGGTCATAAGTTTGTCCTCACCATCTGCTGCAAGGGTAAAATCAATCGGTGTGTTTGTACCCTTCGGCAAGATCACAACACACTTAAATCCACCGTCTGCTGCGTTGCACGGTGCATAATGAAGTGTCGTCTCATACATTTCAACGACCGTTCCTGCCGGAACCTTAAAAGCCTCGATTTTTGCTGTATCATAAGTAAATTCATCCGTTACATCCGGCAGCCATCCCAATAAAAGGATCATATCCGTTACCGCAATGTTGATTTCGGAATTTCTATGATATTCTACCGCGTTTAACTTGTGATTGTTTCCGTTGCAGTAACCAATCTGGATTGGAAGTCCGCCAAAGACACGCTCGCTGAATGTCTTTGCTTCCGGAACCGCTTCAAGCTCCTCGACTGATGGCACATAAATAACATCCTCCGGAAGCGGTGTGTGCTCCATCCCCTTTATCAGTTTTGTGCATTCGATGTTATTCCAAACCTTACCGTATTTACGGAATTTTTCATCATTAACAGAAAAAATCTCCATGATTACCTCCTCATACTCATTTTTTCTGAGTATAACAGTTTGGTAGCCATGGAGACATGCCTTTCTTTGTCTTTACAATGTCACTTTTTTGTCTTTTTCCAGCAATGCCCGATGATGGGCATATGATTCCCTCTGCTTTTTCTTAACAAGCTGCTTTCGGTATTCACTCGTCAGCATTCCATACCGCTTGCGAAACAGATTGGTAAACGCTTTACTGTTGGCAAATCCATGATCAAATGCAATATCCACGATCTGCTTATCCGTATTTTCCAAATCCTTTACCGCATGTTCCAGCCGGATATTTTGCAGATAATCCTTATAATTGATGCCCGCATAGCGTGCAAACATTTTTGACAGATAAGACGGCGAATATCCAAATATTCCCGCCAGTTTTCCAAGCGAAATATCTTCCATATAATGATCCTTGAGATAGGATGTAATCATACCGAGCTGGTTCAGCTGCTGATTGCTTTTGAGCAATTCATCCTGCACATCCAGCTTCCTGTATTTCTTCACCAGAATATGTAATAGTTGATAAAACATACTTAAAATTTCAAAATCATAGCCATCTGTCTGCATCCGATACACCTTATACATACGAAAGATCAGACATGCCACCTGCTCATCGTATGTCCGTTCACTGTGCGAAAACCAGATAAACTGCTCGCCCGTAAAGTACGACGCGAACTGATTCAGCGGAATCTGCAGCACAATTGTGTGATTCGGCCTGTTCGCATGGATCGCATGCACCTCGTTGCTGTTGACAATGATGAACTCGCCTTCTCCCAGATGATAATGCGTTGTGTCAAGAATAAAATCAAGTTCTCCTTCCTGCACTGCAAAAATCTCAATCGACCGGTGCCAGTGTTTCTCCCTGATATATTTTCCGCTGTGTCCCTCGAATAAAAAAAGTTTAAACGGAAAGCCTTTGTCCGGCACAATAACCTCATGTTGATACTGCTGCTCTGTCATATGCTCCCACATAACTATCACATATTTCTTGACTAGACATTAAATCTGAAAAGAATCACATCGCCGTCTTTAACCACATAATCCTTTCCTTCCATGCCAACGATTCCTTTTTCTCTGGCTGCCGCAAGGCTTCCGTTATCCAGCAGATCCTGATAGTTGACAACCTCTGCCTTGATAAATCCACGTTCAAAATCCGTATGGATCTTTCCGGCTGCCTG
>ERZ780208.1554-NODE-1554-length-18252-cov-5.613837_pt1 | contig 18252 bp, 23 predicted proteins | sample MGYA00511167_ERZ780208 | MGnify/ENA primary metagenome ERZ780208 (study PRJEB29588, sample SAMEA2159202) | human gut metagenome | biome: human gut; feature: human-associated habitat; material: faeces | place: Denmark | collected 2008/2010 ... | reverse complement strand
TAAAAAGGTTGAGAAACCTTGAATTTTCAATAAAAAACACTTGATTATATGAGGAGGTTTCAATCATGATTAGCAGGACTGAGATTAACAATAAGATGAACAATAATTCAGAGGCGCATATCACTTTGACAGAGGTGTTGACTGATCTGCTCACCGATGTTGAATCCGTGGAGTTTAATACGGAGAAAGCTGCCGATGCCAATGATGAAGTGATTGAAGCAGCAAGGAATGAGCTTACAGAAGGCGGCTTTGGAGATGATGAAACGGAAGAAACCATGGAGTTGGATACAGATCTCCTGGAAAACTTCTTCTCCGGTGATGCAAAGAAGAATTATCAGATGCTTGCAAATGCCGATATCTTGATGACGGATGGGAAGGAATACGAAGTGTTCGGAATTTACAGAGAAGAGACGGAAAAGTACTACCTTCTGTCTGATGGTATCAGCTTTAAAGAGGCGGCAGACCAGTTTAATGCGGTTGGGCTGATTGTCTCGAATGATCATTTTACAAAGCTTCTGAATAAGGAAGCTGATATTGAGGGATACGATTTCTTCGGGAGTTTTATCAATGATGGATGGGTATTCTTCAGAACAGATGAGAAACGGTCGCATATCACGCTGAACTTCTTTGATATGGTTACACGACTCTTTTCCAGAAATACAGGTCTTCTTGAATCCTCAGTAATGAACGCTAAATCAGCCCTGATCGTGGGATGTGGCAGCGTTGGATCGTTTATCGCACTTGAACTTGCCAGAGCCGGTATCGGCAGTTTTATTCTGGTTGACAGTGATACGCTCGAGATCCACAACATCTGTCGTCATCAGCTGGGATTCAGAGATCTTGGGCGCTATAAGGTGGATGCCGTTGCGGATGCAATCCGAAATATCAATCCGTCTGCCAGGATTACCAAGTACAGGGGTATTCTTCAGGATATGCCTACTGAGTACCTTGATGGTTTTGAGGACGGTATTGTTATTGGAACCGGCGATAATCGTGAGTCCAGTGCATTTGGTAATGATCTTGCAAAAGCACTGCAGGTGCCCTTCGTATCAACAGGATGCTGGCAGCGTGCACACGCCGGAGAATGTTTCTACTGGTATCCGAACGCAGGTCTTCCTTTGTATAGGGAGGCATTTGCAAATCTGATTTCAGATGAGAGGCCGACTGCGCACCAGAATTATTTCGCTGATGATAATGATGAAGAGACATTAAACTTTGAACCCGGTGTATCTACTGACATTGAGTTTGTAACTCTCGTTGCGGTAAAGATTATCTATGATCTGCTGAACAGAGATACTGACAATTACACTAAGCGTGTAATCGGATACCTCAAGAATTATACACTCGTCTGCAATACGAATGAGACTGTCATTGGCGGAAAGAATGCAAAGATCTTCCCTCATCCGCTCTATATCAGCAATACAATTACTGCCGGAAAGATGAGGAAGGAGGCTGTATGAATGAGAAAGACATGTTCAGAGGCTCATAATCAGCTTCAGAGATGGAATTCTATTCGCAGCGAGTGGGAAGATAAAAAGAGCCGTGAGATAGAAGCTGATTATATCGGACCAATGCAGAACGTTTTAACTCATATGAGCGAAAAGCTTTTCGAGATTAACAGCTTTATCGATGAGACAGAAGAGAGAATAAACAATATTAAGGAGGAGAACTGTTATGGCTAGTGGAAGTGTTGTTGTTCATGATATTGATTCGCTGGAAACCTATATGGGTGTTTTACAGGCTAAAAGAGATGAGCTTGAAGGGCTGTATGGTGTTCTTAGCGCCGAAACGAGTAACCAGGGCGGGAACTGGCAGGATCCCCAGTATGATTACTTGAAAGAACTGATTGATAACTATTCTTCTTCGGCACAGGGACAGCTCAGCGAACTGGATGATTCTATCAACTATATAAGCGGACTGATAGCTAAGCTTAGGGATCTGTAGAGGAGGTGTCGGCATGAGCGATGTCAATGTCATTATTACAGCCGTTGACAAGGGGATGGATATTATAGACGGCTATGAAAGTGAAGTCGAGGATCTCCGCGCTCATGTCGTCTTTGATATTCATTCTGTGATTGCAGCTGTAGAACGTGAAAAATCCTTAGTTGAACAGGAAATGGATGATTTGTGTTATTCATCGTATGAAGATACAGAGGACGATTCCGGGGATAAGGCTGATATGCTGAGCAGACAGAGGGAAATGTATGATAGCTTGCTTTATCAGACAAGCACCAGGGGAGAAGAACTGGAATCAGAGTGGAGAGGTCTCTGCGGACAAACTTTTGATCTTGCCGAGGACAGTAAAAGATTGATGGCGGATTACATAAGAAAACTTAACCGGATAAACTATTCCGTCGGAGCAACATGCTATTCAAGCAGTGGGCATGGACCTGAATACTATGTGGTGATTGTGGATTCTCAAAAATACCCGCAAACTGCTGAGCATATCAAAATGGCGCAGACTATGGGTTTCCCTGAATTCGTGACTTTAGGCAGGGCGGATGCGGCGGAACGGCGCAAGGCCTCTTTGGCAGACGTGAAAGCCAGCCCGATTTATGATCGAGATGAGTGGCCTATGGCTGTATTTGAAGAAGGTGGGCAGGGAGCTGATGTTGCGTATATTGAAGGCCGTGACAATAGAGGTGCTGGCTCGTCAATCGGATGGCAGATGAGAGGATTTCCTGACGGATCCAGAGTAAGAGTCAGAGTGATATAAGGAGAATGGCTATGTCGGAACATACTAATGCAGAATTTCAGATAAATGAATGGTTCAATAACACGCCGGAAGCGATAGAGTTTGTAAAGAATACCAAAAGAGATTCTTATTCTATGGCTAAACTTCATGTGCTTGATGGTTCGTATCTGGGGGAGATTGTGGGGAACTATTCTAAGGTAACATTGTGTGCTGGATATTTCGGTCTCCTTTGTGGTATGGGCGAGAACTCGATCGTTGACATTAATGCGATTAATAAAAATGGAATGCCGGAATTGTTTCCCGGAGCGTTGATTATTGCTTATGACATGAACGGAAATATCTTTGCGCTTAATTCCGGGGCATGTAAGGAAGCCGACATAGGCAGGGTACTTTATCTTCCTAAGGAAAGCTTTGCATGGGAGGATTTGGACTTAAGTTACGCTCAGTTTTTGAAATGGATATCCGGGCTAACAGAAAATGAGATGATAATTAACGGATGGAAACCTGATGATGAGTATAAGCCGATAAGCAATATCTCAGAATATTTAATGGGGAAGGCCGCGGCATATAACATGTTCCTAAGGCAAAGGGGATGATGCAATGAATCAGATAATAGAAATGAATGTATCTACGCCTGAACAATTTATCAGAGCAGTCAGATTATCACAGAATGTTTTTGAAAACCAGACAGTTATCAATGTAATGAATCAAGGAGAAAGCTTTGCCAGAGCATCTGAACTGACATCTGATATACAGTATGGGGTTACTTCGCTTTATAGAAATACGGTCGGTTCTTTTGCAGGAGCACAATTATCTCAATTCTCGATTCAAATGATATCCGATCCGTTTGGGAGATTCTCAAAATTGCTAATAAATGCCAGATATTTCAGCACTCCCAAGGAGCTTAACGATTTGATATGTGTATCAGCTGAAATTGCAGGTCTGCTTAATAAGAAAGTCAGAAACCGCAGTGATGATCTTGAAAAAATATATATGTTTGATCGGTGGGTGAGAAAAAACTTTGAGTATAGGAGTACAAGCCAGATCGAGGATCATACGGCAATAGATCTCTTGAAAAACCGGAGCGGTGTATGCCAGGCGATAGCGGCGATAGCAGTGCTGGTATTGTCATACATGGGGGTTAAAGTCCTTTATGTATCAGGCGAAGGAAAAGGAAACAGAGGATGGGGGCCGCATGCATGGAATTCTGCATATATCAACGGTCAATGGATATATATGGATTTTACATTTTCCATGAATTCCTTAAGATTGCCATGTACAAAATCTGGAATAGAAGAGAAACTTTTTGTTAAAACGCATCGATGGGACAAAAAAGAATATAGCAACCGATCGATGGATGTTAAGTGGAAGAGTATCTGTTGGAATAAAGAGAAAGGGGTAAATATTATTGTTAATGCTGAAAGCTGCTGCATCAACGGAGTCGAGGTAAAGTTTTCTTCTAAATTGCTCGTAAAAGACGGAAACAGGATACTCGTGGATCTTGCCAGCATAATAAGGCTTATGGGCGGGGGCATAGAGTTAATTCCCAATACGGGCACTATAAATGTTTGTGTTTGCAACAAAAGGATTATTCTTAAAGGCGCTCTGAAGCATTTTCATGATGGTTTTTTTGATCAGATTGTGCTCAATCATATCTGGAAGAACGAATGCATCAATGATTCTGAACTTAGAATCGCAATTTAAGGTGGTGATGTTATGGTCAATGTGGTGACAGCGGGAAGGTTTAAGGGAAAAAGAATAAAAGTTGACTGTGAAGGGGTGTTTATTCCGTTTGGGAGAGAGCATCTTGATATAACGCCGGAGATTGTTGACCATATCAGGATGATGAGTGCAACACAAAACAGGAGCTTCCTCAGCGGATTCATCAGAGGTTTTTGTGCTAATTGGCTTGGCAGTACAGCATGGTTATCGGCGATTCAGAGTGCACAGGGCAAAAGCCAATTCCGAATAAGAATAGCCTATAGAGATGGGACGGCGAGTGTTTGCGCTATTGATAGACGTGTACTTGATCAGCTGGCGGTAACATTCGACTTAATCTGAGACCTTCACTTTCAAAAAGTGGAGGTTTTCTTATCTGTATCGTTAATATTAACAAACGGATGGAGGAGGTGCCGGGAATGATATATGTTACGGGAGATACACATGGAGATCAGATCCTTTGGGATGCATGTATAGGTAATTTCCTAAAGGAAGGGGATACCATAATCGTTCTCGGGGACTTTGGAATTGGGTTCTTCGATGGCAGATACTGGCCCGAGGAGATATTTTATGATTACCTTTCAGAACAGAAATATACTGTCCTTTTTGTTGATGGCAATCATGAGAACTTTGAAAAACTCAATTCTTTTCCAGTGAGTCAATGGCACGGTGGACGTGTCCGGTTTATCCGAAGCAATGTGATTCATCTTATGAGAGGCGAAATGTATAACATCGACGGAAAGAAGGTTTTCTGTTTTGGAGGCGGGTACTCATTGGACAAAGATTATCGTGTTCCTGGGAGAACATGGTGGCCGCAGGAGATGCCTGACGATGGAGAATACAGGAATGCAACAAAGAATTTGGAAGAGTGTGGATTTAAGGTTGACTATATCCTGACTCATACCGCTCCGGCAGATACAGTGGAGTATATGTCCAGATTAAGACTTGGAATTAAAAATACTGTTGTTGAGGAACTTCCACTGACCAGTTATCTTCAGTGGATTGTTGAGAAGGCGCAATACGACAAGTGGTTTTTCGGTCACTTTCATATAGACGCTGAGCTTTGGAAAAATCAGTATGCAGTACTTGACGGCATAAGAGAGCTGCATACAGGTAACTTGATTAAAATTAGATGTTAAAGGAGATGATACTATGCCGATTATTTTTATCGCAGAAAACAATGAGTACAATCCATTGGAACTCGAACCATACAAATCGTTCAATAAAAAGTTCGAGGACAGAGAAGATGATCTCGAAGGGGCGCTGATAAAAATCAGTATTCCCAATCATAGAAAAGGGTTTGTTGATGGATTCAGTATTGACCGATATTACTGTGATGATATCACCTTAAAGTTCATGTTCTCACACATCCATGGATCCAGCAACGAGAACAGTATCTTAATACATCATACGATTGAATATGATTTTGATACATCGTTTGTAGAGATTCAGCAGGATATGGCAGAAGAATTTAAATCAAGAGCGGAACATATTTATATTCCAGGTGTCAAGCAGCTTGAATTGTCATATCGCCTGACATCAAAAAGTGTTCAGCTAATATTTGATGTAGTGACGGAAGAAAAAAGTCTTCAAACAATCTGTAATCAGCTGATCAGCCATGATGTAGCGATATTTTCGAGAGGGTGGTAGGAATATGATTTATGAGATGAATCTTAATGCATCGCCATATGAAAAGATCGCTTCTGGGAGTAAGACCGTTGAACTAAGGCTTTTTGATGCGAAGCGCAGAAGAATTGATATAGGAGACAAGATAGTTTTTACGAATCTTGATGAGCCTATGAAGAAGATTGCTGTTATTGTGAGATCTTTACATAGGTATGCCTCTTTTGAGGATTTGTTTGCAGATATTCCTATTGAAAAGTGCGGCAATAGCAGTACAGATACTCCGGATATGGCTACCGCAGGGATGAGTAAATACTATACAGCTGATCAGATTCGGAAATATGGGGTGCTTGGTATCGAGATAGTGATTACGGATACGCCGAAGGTACTGAAACAACTGGAAGAACAGAAAGAACAGAAAGAGGCTGAATTCGATAGGCTTTTCCCGGATGGGATGAAGTAAAAAGTACAAAATATGAAATGGAAGGAGGGCAGCATATGATTTCGATGACAGAGCTTGAAAGGATGCTTTTCCGCTGCCCTGAAGTAAACATTTCAAAATATCCTCAAGCTACATATGAGGAATTCATGCTTATGGATCACGATTTTTCCAGTGAGTCTGTATGTGTATATCCTTTTGTCAGAACAGATGAAGCTGGATATCCATATGTAGAGATTTATCTTTGGGATGTGATGCTTTATCCAGATGCATATGAGAGGTTTGTTGTATGCGATGGATTGCGGCTTCCATGCGATTTAGAAGAAAAGCTGTTTGCTTATTGCACTGAGCTTCTTCTTTATATCGATAATCAGAGTATGGAAAGATTTACTTCTGCTTTGCTGGAAAGCTTCCCGCAATGGCACTGTATTGAATATTCTGCTGAGAATATCGGAAGATGTATTGAACATATTTATTATGCAAGCCATCGTTCTGGTCCTCGGGAAATACTATACAAGGCCGGTCTGGAAAATATAGCATATAACATAAATCAATTGCCGCGGGTTAATCTTATTGGAACGACTGTATCAGCAATCGTAGGTCATAATCTGTCAATTAAACTCTTGCGCATCTTGAATCAAACAGAGCTGATTGATGTCCTGTATGAAGAAGATAGTACGGAACATGCGCTTGGAGTGTATAGAGCCTACGCAAGTCATATGGGAAAGGCTATTCCAACAGTCAATCAGTGGAGATATCTGGATGAACTATATTCTAATAACGGAAAATTCGCAGGTATGGCTTTCAATCGTTCTTTATATAAACGATTGGGCCATACTGATAACAAATATATTCTCGAACGGTACAAGAGATATTTTGAGTTATATGAAGCGTTAAAAATAGAAAGACGGATGAGAATACCAAAAGAAGATGAATTATGGGCTGCTACTGAAAGGCTTGAGAACCTTCAGGAATACTGCGCCGAAAGAGGTGCCCTGGATGCAAAATATAGAAGCAGAAAGCGCTTTGGAAGACCCATATATGAGTATTCAGATAACGCCTATATGGTTGTCTTGCCGGAATCGTGTGCTGATATGTGCAGAGAAGCAATTTCCCAAGAGAATTGTCTGATGGATTATATCTGCAGGCATGCTGCAGGAGAAACAACAATCTTGTTCTTGAGGAAGAAAGATAGACCTGACGAGCCTTTTGTGACAATGGAAGTGAAGAATTGGCAGATCAAGCAGGTATATGGATGCTGTAATATAATACCGGGAAAAGATGTTTTTCAGTTTCTTGTTGAAAAGTATTCAAAAAAGAAAGCTTTATTCATGGATTTGGAGTCGATGATAGATAACTATCTGGACGAAGAGGATGAACCTGATGAGGAGTTAATGGAATACTTAAGTAGTTTTCTGAGAAGCAATGCAAATAGCATGGCGGCATGCAATCAAGATGAGAATGAATACATACAGCTTACATTGGCAGATGTGTTTCCTGATGTTTTTGATGTTTGAAAATGGATATCGTGGCAGTCTCATCGTTTGTAAGAGTATAGATATAAGGAGGTGCAGAGCATGGGTTATTTTTCTGAATTGGATATAAATAGTGCCTGTTATGAGGATCACAGTTATCCATCTCCTGAAATGAAATTGAGATGGAGAATAGAAGATCTGAGAAACAGATTAGATGAAATAACAAACGGCGAGTATGGGATTACTGCACACTACTTCATGGGATGTCAGTTTTTTAAAGATGATCTGGAATCTATCCCACCGGAATACTTTTCCAGAGCATCAGATGTTTTAGATGCTATTGCTATTACAGAGGAAGAACTAGCCTTGTCTGATTGCGAAGAGCGTGAAAACGCAATTAAGGATATTTCAATCGAGATTGGCATTGAAGAGATTCCAGGGCAGCTAACTATTTGGGATATTCCTATAGACGACTCTATAGATTGTCCTGAAGAGAGAATGGAAGCTGCTGCGTAGAGAAATTTAGGGATTCCGCTGAAACAAAATATTTCTTGCGCAAAAATGGAGATTCGGCTTGGCTTATCGTTTATATACATAGAAATCCAAAAGAAACGGAGGGCGAAGCCATGAAGAGAAATACATTGTGTAAAAGAGATTATGTTTTGGAAACTGTATTCTGGGGCATCATTGCATTCATTTGGTATCAGAATTTGTTCTTTATTAACATTCCCGGGAGGACGGTGCCGGAATCAAACCTGATTCTAATCGCAATGGTTGGTGTAAGCGTTACCGTTAATCTTGTCCTCACAATCCGATGGAGCAGAAATACAGTTTCTGCAATTACAACAACCCTGCTTCCGTATGGTGCTTATGCATATATTACATATGCAAAATACATGGCTAAAACCTATAGAATTGTCTTGTGGGCGGCGATTGGAATCTGCGTGCTGACAGCGCTTTATATTGCTGTTGTAAAAATGAATGTGAGGAGTAAGCGCAGACTTGTCTTTAGAAAAGTAAGAATGACATACTCAGCCGTCAGATTTGTAGAAGCCGCTGCAAGTGTCACCCTTATAATCTGCCTGTTTTGCAGATCATATATAGGAGGGGCGTTGATTACACCGGGTGAAAAAGCAGCATCTTCGTATGGAGAGCAATATACAATAGCGGCAAATATCGATACAGTTCTCTTACTTCAGGAAGAAGAGTGGAAAAAACTCAATCTTGATGAACGCATGGATGTTCTGCAATGTATATGCAATATCGAAGGGAACTATCTCGGGCTGGATCGCGGAGTACATATATATGTTTCCAAATTAGATGATAATCTTTTGGGCTATTACAATGACTCGGCATCATCTATACAGATTTCAATTGATTTAGTTGAGTCAGGAGATCCATATGAAACTCTTGATTGCGTCTGCCATGAAATGTTTCATGCCGGTCAGGCTAGATATGTTGAGATATATGAAGGGTTAGATGATGAGGCTAAGAGGTCGTACTTCCTTTATAACGCCTCCGTTTATGCAGAAGAGTTCCGTGATTACAAGAATGCAAGAATGAGTGATGATGTGTCAGATTATCTTGAGTATTATGGCCAATGGTGCGAACAGGATGCCAGAGAGTACGCTTACAAAGCAGTCTTGGACTATTACGAAAGAATAGATGAGTATCTCGAACAACACGGTAATAGTTTGGATGAGTAGAGGTGAGAACATGAAATATCCCTTTTTTTCAAATTGGATAGCCCATAAAAGAATACCAGATCAGGATGCGTATTACGTCAAGGATTTTGTTCTGGATACTGAAAGCATTATTACGTCAGAAATGATGGCGTTTGCAAAAAAGCTGGATGGAAAAACGGATCCTTATTCTATCAGAGGTAAGAGAAGTTTATCAGAGACTAGGAAGCTGATTGATGAACTTGATTATATGGGTGTTATCAGAAAGGATCATGGCATTGTCTCAGATGGTGAAGGGTTCTATATGAGGACGCTGATCAGAACGAGGAATACAAAAGTCAAAAGGGTTTTATCGAAAATCCTAAATGCTATTCTGGTGGTTGCGTTCGTTCCGATTCTGGTTTCCGGTATACTTGTTTATTTACATGCTGATGAGTTTGGGTATTGTGAACTGAATATGCTTGGAAAAATTGTGTATGATCATCCTGTGTTTTGTGTCTGGATTTTTAACATCTTTTCGCTGATTTGCGGTGGAGCAATTCACGAAGTATGTCATGGTATTGCTTGCAGAGCTTATGGCGGGCGTGTATTTGAGTATGGAGCCATGATTAATATACTGCCAGGATTTTATACGTTGATGGATGAATCAAAAGTTCAAGCAAGGTTAAAGAAAATACAGATTCTTGCGGCCGGTGTAGAAGGAAATCTGTTCTTTGCAGGTTGTCTGCTGCTTCTTACTGGTGCCCTTCCGGAATTGAAATCTGTTTTTTCTTTAGGGGCACTTATAAATATCATAATGACGCTCATTAATATGCTGGCAATTGACGGAACGGATGGCATGAAAATACTCCTTCTTTTGATAGGTATGGAATCGAAGAATATTGATGATATCAAATGTATGACAAAGGGAGAAAATAAGAGGGAAATACTTGCAAACGACGGTTATTATGGGGTGGCGAAGCTGACAGCATGTTATATGATTATCTGGCTTCAGCGGATATATCCAATAGTTATTTTATTAGATGTCATAGCAGTGATAGGAGCTTTTTTATGAAAGATGGAATTAAGACAAAACTGATATTGTTAAGTCCCGTAATAACAACTATGTTTTCATGGTGTGCGAACAGGTTTCTGTTGACATTGCTTTCACTTGCAGCGGTTTTCTTCTGTATAAGTATATGCTCTCCGTGCAGAAGACATGAAAATCTTTGGTTGTTTGTTCTTGTTGGTATTTCAATGATCCCAGCAAATATAGAAATAAGCATATATGCTTGCGGCTATTTTTCTTATCTGTGGGGAGAAGCCCTTGTACTTAGGATAATATACTTTCCGTTGGCATATGCCATTTTGCTCTGCATAGAAGAAATATTACTTGGTATTATCGGAAGGGTTATCTGGAAAAATCAAGATCCATTATTTGTTGAAGAGTGAAGATTTTTTATGGAGAAATATTACTGGGCTTCGTTAATATAATCAAGAAGAAAACCTACCTGATGAGTGTCGTTTGGTAATCGATCGAAACAGTACAGAGTATACTGTCGTGGGAAACCGCAAATATAAGAATAGGAGGTGACGAGTATGGGGTTCTTTGATCCAAGAAGCAGATCAGATGAGGATTATCAGAAGGATGTGGACAGCGGGAAGTATGATGCTTTTAGTCGATCCGATGTCGGTGGTGTTTATACCTACCAGACAACGTCAGACGGTGCCACATTGATTAAGGATGTCGAACCTGCAGACAATGACAAGGGGCATCAGCAGACAGATTTCTTGGTTGAAAATGGCTACATTACGTCAATTCATTCTCATAATGATTGATATGACATCAGCAGCAAAAAATCTGAACAATATCCGGTGGCTGCTTGAGACGAAGCTCCGAGTGGTCGCTGGATTATCTGCTTTTGTTCGATAGAAAATAGATAACTGAGGGCGGTGATAATATGATTGATACACATATCCATTTATCTTGTAAATGTTATAATCAGACTTTTCCGTATATCGATTATGACGGAAATGAATTCATGATAGCTGCAGACGGGCGACGTGAAGCATTGATTGAAAAGATGAAAAGCCGCGGTATATCATGCTATATAGAGCCTGCTATAGATGTTGATTCAAATGAACTGATTCTTAAGCTGAGCAAAGAAAACGGCGGATTCATTTATCCAGCGGTAGGAAATCACCCTACTCGCTGTATTCACTCTAAGCTTCGGGATTTCAAACGGGTAAGGAAATTCTCTGAAGGAGATGGAATCATTGCAATCGGTGAAACAGGGCTTGATTATCACTATGAAAGAAAAGATCAGCATCGCTTAAAGCAGAAGGTCTGGTTTCAATGGCAAATCAATCTGGCAGATAAACTGGGCCTGCCGCTGATTCTGCATATCAGGCAGGCTGATGAAGATGCTGTTAAGATTCTTCGCAAAAACCAGAAAAAAATACATGGTGGTGTTTGTCATTGTTTCTGTGGCGGAGCGGATATCGCCAAGATGTACACGGAAGAGTTTGGGCTGTGTCTGGGTATCGGAGGAACATTGCTTATGAAGCCTGAGTATAGGAAACAGTTGGAAGAGGTTGTGATTGCAACTCCTATAGAATACCTGATTCTTGAGACTGACGGTCCATATGTTAAACCGGAAAGACCGGATGATGTCATACGAAAAAGGTGGACCAAGGCTCGCAATACGAGTTTGATTCTTCCGGCTGTTGCGGAGAAGATAGCATACCTGAAAGGGATTTCCGTTGAAGAAGTTTTGAGAATAACAGAAGAGAATACAAAGAGAGTATTTAAAATTGAATGAGCTGTGGAGACATGATGAGCACAAAACTATAAAGGAAAAAGATAGTACCACAGAATGATTAAACAGCATTAAAAGGAGAAGTTGGTTTTATGAAGAGATATAATATTGTCATGGTTTATGATCAGAAATTCAGGAAGCTTCTTTTTTGTAAGCGTAAGAAGCGGCCGTATATCGGCAAACTAAACTTTCCAGGCGGCAAGTGGGAAGAAGGAGAAACCTATGTTGATGCGGCTTACAGAGAATGTCTGGAAGAGACGGGAATAACTAAAGATGCAATTTCTCCGATGTTTCATTTGATGGATTATATATATTACGATACTGGAAGTATATTGGAACTCTATGTATGTAGACTTCTTCATGATGTCGAACTTACTCCTGAACCAGATGAGAACGAATTAATATGGGTTTCGACAGATTGTATTGATTATGCTGATACAGAAATTTTTGGTGGGGATGGAAATATACTGCATTGTTATTTGATGGCAGAAAGAAACAAGAAATTGATTTTTATGAATGAATAGCTGTGTGATAGAAGTTATCTTCAACATTTTATAAATTAGGGGTTTAAAAGCACGGATTTTCTTTGACTGGGATGTGAGAGGAAGAGTCACATCCGGGTTAAGAGCATCCGTTTTGTTTTGGCTCTGTCTCTGAATTTTGAGATGGAGGTGCCATATGACTGTTGAAGAAATGAAGGCTGTGGATATAAGGACAGTAAGCAGGGATGATCTTGTGGATATCTGGGATGTGGTGATCGACCAGGACGCGCCTAAGGAAGAGAGAATCAAGAGCTTCCTTAGGCAGATTAAGAATCCGTACTGCTTCAAGGTGGGAAATGTGGTCGTGAAGACAACCTTTGCGGATACGGATGTGACGCTGGATGACCGGCTGGAGCATTATTTCAGAAATACATGAAAAAGGGCGCTGACAATAAGGAAAATCCGCGTTAGGATATTTGACAGGTCAAAAACATATGGAAAAGGTCTGGAAGCCAGGCTTCTTTTGACGGTCACATATACGTGCGGTCAGAAGCATTCTGGTGATATGTCAAGAACTTTTTGAAAAGGATTTTGATATGTATTTCAGAAAAAATCTGCCTGCTGTCATCCTGGGTAGCCTTTTCCATAACAATCTCTTCCAATGCATATTGTATAAACTCATCTGGATTGGAAGAGGGGTTGATCCACTCATCTATCCTTTCGCCGGGGAGCATGAAGGGCATTCGGTCGTGGATTTTTCTTAAAGCATATGTTGGCTCTTTAGTTAGGACTACAAAGACAGGATAGCCTTCCTCTATGCGATATAGCCCGCATAGCCATGTGACAGTCTGTCCCTTTGGCTGGATGGCATATTTGTTTCCCGTCTTGGTCTTGCCGTCTGGACTGATAAAATGCTGCCACTCAAAATAATAAGAAGCAGGAACGATACACCTGTGGGATTTCCACGAATCCCTGAAGGTGGGCTTTGTTCCTGCTGCCTCTATGCGTGCATTGAAGTGGCTGGTATTATGCTCTTTATTTGTAAATCCCCATTGCATGGGGAAAACCGACTTTATCCCCTTTTGGTTGGGTGCTATGACAGGCACGATATCGGTAGGACGCATCTCTCCCGAGGTGATGATTGGTCTGCCGTGTGTTCTGATGAATTTGTCGGCAAGGGATGAGCCTATGACTGCACTCAATATGTCTTTAAGCTCCGGGGCATCCTGTTCTATAAAATATCTCGTACACATATGACAAATCTCCAATCATATCTTTATTGAAGTACCTTTCCGAATACCTTGAATGATGCATCTGGCTGTATCGGTATAGGATCATACTTAGGATTAAGTGAAATGAGGAAATTACCGTCAGGGGTGCTCCTCATTTTCTTTATATAGGATTTTCCCTCAAGTCCGAAAATCCCGATATCTCCATTTTCAACTGCATCCTGCTGTCTGACATACACGGTTTGTCCATCCATGAATTGCGGCTGCATACTGTCTCCCTGTATTCTGATCATGAAATCGGTATCGTCCGGGGCAGTCTGGGGAAGTGTGATCATCTCAAAATCATCGCTCGACTCCAGAAACTCACCGGGTCCGGCTGAAGCAGGCAGATAAAAGAGTTTGACTTCTCTCGAAATAAACTCGATGATCTCTGCCTTCTGCTTGGCATATTTGCCTGAATTGACCAGGAGTTCTATATATTCATCGGCTTTTGCCTTGCCCTCGTCATTCAGAAGGGTGTACGGGTGCTCAGGTGTGTCACCGTAGTATCTGTCGTAGATATCCGTTATTCCAAGAATCTTGGATAGAGCCATGAGTGTGGTGAAGTTCGGCTCGGCAAGTCCTTTCTCCCATGCAGACACGGTTTTATGTGACTTGCTTACACCATATTTCTCAAGTTCTGAGGAAATATCGTGCTGTGAGAGCTTCCTTGCCTTGCGTGCTTCTGACAGAATCGTACCTATGGAATTCATAAGACACCTCCGTTCATTGCGTGTTGGTATAGTTTCTATACAGGCATTGTACTACATTCAAAGCAAGAAATCAAGAAAAATCTCAAAAATTAAGAAAACAATTTCAAATTAATCATTGACATCTCAAATATTTAGACATATAATCTTTATCAGAGCAAAGGTCATTGGTGTGATGGCATAAGCTTATATAAATTCAGAAGCTCACGATTCTGGTGAATGTCTGATGAAGCGAGACAGGATTCATTATGTGACAGATAGCACAGCTTCAGTGTGTCGGAACTTATCTGTCTGTACTCATGAGCGGTTGACTTTCCCTTTCCCGCTCAGGTGATGATTTGATTGTTACTTGGGAGGTATGCTGATGAGCAGAAAGAGCAGAAATAAGAAACGCTGCGTGTGTTGTCCCGCATGTGGCAGTATTGTATTTAAGGGGATACTGGCAGAGTCCGAACACATTTGCCCGAATTGTAACACGCCTATTGTGGCTTTGGTGAAGGACGGCGTTGTGGTCGTATATGATGCATCGGACGAGATCAGGGAGGAATCCACGGCGCATAGATTATATACATATCTTGATTCGCTGAGTAGTGCCAGAGAGTAAATATGCATGTTGATCTTAAGGCAGGGGAGTTTGACTGTCCATGAGATTGATAGATATGATGGGAATATTCCACGCCCATAACAATAGAGGGGATATGGTATTTGACAATCGAATATATTGAGATATCGGATGAATCATGCGAACTGGGCGAAGTCAGCTGTTCCGCCGTGCGGTCACAGATATTAGAGGCTGTGATGCCAGTTGCGGTGTAAAAGAGGCTGATGGGAATCCTTAGGGCAGGCGTCGGTATCAAGAGTTTGTGATGAGTTGGACTTGACGTGTCGGTAGTAGAAGCGACCTGTTATAACAGGTGTTAACCCGACTGGAATCATTAAGGACCGGGCAAAACGGAAGCAATTTTACCCAAGGGTAGAAGTGTGTCCACTTGCGGTTATTCGTGTTAAATCGAGTAGTCCGTCTATAGGATAACTATACCTTACTGGGAATATGCTTTATGTTTTGCCCGGTCTTTTTTGCGTGTGAGAAGTCTGATGGAGATTTTGATTTTCGCAGATTGTGTGACAGCATAACACAAACCACATTTTTTTTAATTGCTTCCGTTTTGACGGTTCCGGAAAGGAATCGGATATGCGAAAGCAATTTTTTATTTACATGGATTAGAGTGTCAAAAGGTTTATAACCTTTGATATAAATTTGTACCTTGAAAACTTAACATGATGTGTAAAAACATTGGATTTTCTGGTAAAATATAGATAAGATTTTGCGAGGTGATCCATATGTCTTTTGTGAAAAATGATAATCAACAACTTACTCTTTTAGATAGTACTTTCAATCTTACAGAACGGGAAAAACGAATGTTAGAGAAATCATGGGCAAAAACTTTTGCAGATAAGGTTTTTCCAGCTATTGATGAAAATATTTTTTCTGTTCTTTATAGTGAAAAAGCGTCCAGACCTAATACTCCGGTGAATGTGATTGTTGGGGCACTGATCCTTAAGGAAGCTCTTAACGTTACTGACGATGAGATTGTTGAGGCCATGGCATTTGATATCCGCTATCAGTACGATTTGCATACAACCAGTTTTGAAGAGCAGCCAATTAGTGACAGAACTCTCAGCCGTTTTAGAGCAAGAGTACTCTCTTATGAAACAGAACATGATGTTGATCTTATTCATGAATGCGTTGTAAAAATGGCAAAAGAAATATCTGAATTTATGAATATCACTCCAGATAAACAACGTATGGACAGTTTAATGGTTGCTGCAAATATCAGAAATCTGTCGTTGCTTGAATTGTTTTACACCTGTGTTGCTAACCTTTGTAAAATAATGGGTGAGCGTGGGAACAAGATTCCAGATGAACAACACCATTACATTGAAAAAGAAGATTATAATAAATGCATTTATCACAAGCGGGATATGGATGCCACTGAAAGAACCATTGTTGTAATGAAAGATGCAGATGCTTTGATAAAAATTTGTGATTCGACAGGTGATATGGATGATACGAGTGAATATCAACTTCTTATCCGCCTTCTAAAAGAACGCACCATCATTGATGGTGATGGCTCAAGGCGGCTTCGCCAAAAAGAGGAAGTTGAAAATCCTTCAGAAGTATTACTGAATCCCTCTGATCCGGAAGCTACTTTTCGATATAAGGCAGGCAACAAACATCTTGGATATGTCGGAAACGTAGTTGAATCTGTCGGAGAAAACGGTAGTCTGGTGATTGATTACGATTACCAGCAAAACACATATGCAGATAACCAGTTTATGAAAGACTATCTTGAAGGAAAAAATGAGTTTTCTGACGGCTCCTTTATTGTTGCTGATGGAGCATATAGCGGAGAAGCAAACTCACGTTTAGCCTCAGGACATAATCTAAAGCTTGTTACAACCAATTTTACAGGTCGCAAGCCCGATGAAATATATGCTGATTTTGTGTTTACAGATGATGGCAAATATCTCATTAAATGCAAGAATGATTGTGTACCCGAAGAATGTATCTATGACCCGTGTAATGACCGTTCTGTTGCATATTTTCAGATGAGTGATTGTGAAAAATGTCCTTACAAAGAAAAATGTCGACCACGTTTTCTAAAAAAGCGAATCCGAAAGGAAGTATCCTGGAAATCTGTTGGCCGTGCAAAACAATTACAGTACATACAAACGGAGGAATTTTCTAAATACGCAAGATTTAGAAATGGGGTTGAGGCAATACCTTCTCTTCTTCGTCGAAGATATCATGTAGATAAAATACCTGTGCATGGTAAAAAACGTACTCGATTATTCTTCGGATTTAAAATAGCAGCATTGGATTTTCAAAAGCTATTAGATTATACAAATAGCTTGAATCCGTATGCCTTAAATAATAAAATAGCATAGAAACAATGAGTCACCGTTCCCAATCTTCATGAATCATAGGGACAAAAACTATATTTTTCACCAGTTCGTTAAATTTTCAAGGTACAAACAAAATCAAATATTAAGATGGGCTTTTGACACCCTAATCTTACATGATTAGGTCTCCACCTTATATATCTCTGAAATTCTTTAATTTTTTATGAATTAGGGAGTTTTTAAGAGGATTGAAACGTTTAGAGCGAGGGATGGACATGTCCTAGAAAGGTGGAGATTATATGAGTATAAATCAGAAAGATATTGGAATGAGAGTTAAATCATTAAGGAAAACAAAGGGTCTTACGCAGGCGAAGCTTGCTGAGGATTGTTTTTTAGGGGAAGTGGTCCTATGTCAAGATTTAGTACAAGTTAAAATGAGTTTTTCTCATTCTAACCT
>ERZ780208.1553-NODE-1553-length-18253-cov-4.298769_pt1 | contig 18253 bp, 16 predicted proteins | sample MGYA00511167_ERZ780208 | MGnify/ENA primary metagenome ERZ780208 (study PRJEB29588, sample SAMEA2159202) | human gut metagenome | biome: human gut; feature: human-associated habitat; material: faeces | place: Denmark | collected 2008/2010 ... | reverse complement strand
TGGGTTTCGGAAGCTTTGAACAGCGGCGGTTCTGCCTTCTTGTCGATGACCATGGCGAAGCGGTTGCGTGCGGCAAAGGCATCGCCGACCGGTTCATGCAGGAGGTTGGGCGGACTGCCCGGAATGGAGTACAAGCGGTCATCAGCCGTCTCCAAATCCGGCATGGCGGACAAAAGACCCCATGTGTAGGGATGGCATGGCTCGTAGAAGATTTCCTCCACATTGCCCACTTCGACGATTTTCCCAGCGTACATCACATTCACATAATCCGCCACCTTCGCGACGACGCCAAGGTCATGCGTGATGTAAATGACGGACAGGTGCATTTTCTGCTGAATCTGTTTGATGAGGTCGAGAATTTTGCTTTGGATTGTCACGTCCAGTGCGGTGGTGGGTTCGTCGCAGATAAGAATGTCCGGTTCGGCGGAGAGCGCAATGGCGATAACGACGCGCTGCCGCATACCGCCGGAAAGCTGGTGCGGATAGTTGCGGAAGCGCTTTTCGGCATCGGTGATGCCCACCAGTTCCAGCAGCTGCAGGGCTTTCGTGCGCGCCTCGTCCTTCGGCATGTGCTTGTGCAGCAGCATGCCCTCCATAATCTGCTTGCCGATGGTCATCGTGGGGTCAAGGCTCGTCATGGGGTCTTGGAATACCATCGCGAGGCGCTGACCGTTGTATTCCGTGCGCAGCTGCTTTTTGCTCAATTTCAGCAAATCAACGGTTTTGTCCTGTCCGTGCCCGTCATCGTATGTATACAGGATTTCGCCGCTGTTGATGGTGGCGTTGCTGTCCAGCAAGCCGACGGCGGCTTTCATCGTTACGGATTTTCCCGAACCGGATTCGCCCACGATGGCGACGGTTTCGCCCTTTTGCAAATCCAGATTGATGCCGCGGATGGCATGTACCACGCCGGCGTCCGTGCCGAAGAGAAACGTTTTATCGGCATAAATGTCGTCGTAAGGTTCGCCCGTCACCATCTCGTGGATGGCAGGTACACGCGGGCTGATGCCGACGGCGGCCTTCTTGCGTCCCTTGGCATTGAGCGCTGTGACGATTTCGTCATACGCATATCCGCTGAAAAGCGGCGCGACGAACGCCAGAAAAATCATCAGCAGTACCAGAATCAGCCCAATTATGGCGCGCTTGTTGCGGACAAAGTGCGTTGCGACACCCTTCCAGTAGCCTTGGGAAGCATAGTTGGTGTCGGTCGCAATGTCTGCCTGCTCCAACTGCGCAAAGTCCCCGGCAACCGGGACGTATTCCGCTGCCTGCACCGGCGGGCAGGTTTCTAACTGTTTCATTCGTTTGTTTCCAGATGCAAGAGGCAGAGCGGCCTGCCTGAGGAGAACCGCTCTGCCTGAAGATTTCGATACGATTTTAGATTGGCTCAGCCTCTTCTAAAAGCGCACACGACTGATTACTTGATGACGGCACTCTTATACACGCGGTTCAGCGCGACAGGATGGAAATCAATCCCCTCAACGCCCTCAGTAATCAGGTTTGCATTTGCCTTGGTGAACAGCGGCGCAATGACAGCTTCCTGCATGACGAGGGTTTCCGCCTTGAACAGCGCCTCCCAGCCACTTTTTCATCCGGGTTTCACCCTTTCTATATTTTGAAATGCAGGAACGATACACGAAACTTGCATTTCATGGACGAATCACACCATCGTTTCAAGAAAAAGTAAAGGGGCGATGAACGAAAAAACATGAAATATGCAAAGTGGAGTGCACAGAGGGAAAATAAGAACAAGGGAAAAACAAAGAAATGTCCCAAATGGTGCGGAGAAAAGCAAACGCCGAAAAGTTCGAGAAGCCGTTTGAATACCATATACCTGAATCGGCAGTGAAAACATCTGGTATCACATGGTTCCTAAATGCTTGACTTTTCTTGCTGCCTATGTTATCTTCCTATTGTAGCGTTTGCTTTTTCTGCAGCCCCTTGCATCTCCGCAAAGGGAAGGTTATGCCACACTCCCCACCACCGTTAGGAGGTATCACAATGGATGACATTCTGTTTACCTGTGCAGGAACGAGCGACCCTGTTCGCGGCAATCGCGACGGCGGCATTCTGCATATCATGCGCTATTATCACCCGAAGCGAGTATATCTCTTCCTCAGCCAGCAAATCGCCGACTTGGAAGCACAAGATCACCGCTTTGAAAAGACTTTCCAGCACATGCAGGAAGTCTGTGCAGCGCAAGGCATCGTTTATCAGCCCAGTCTTTTTATGCATAATAGCCAGCTGTGTGACGCCTCCAAGATAGACCTCGTCGAAAAGCCGCTGCTGGAGTATTTCACCTCTGTTGCCGCAGAAAATCCGAATTGCCGCATTCTGCTGAACCTGAGTTCTGGCACGCCTCAAATGAAAACGCTGATGCAGTTCCTTGCGGTTGATTCTCCTTACCATGTGTTAGGGGTTCAGGTTGATGGCCCGCAGCAAAACAAAAAAGATCAGTCGCGCACGGACAACGAAACATATAACGTTGACTACGAATTGGAAACAAACTTTGATGATGAGCCGGATTGTCTGCCGGAAGGCGAACGGCGCAACAGAACGTCCGAGCCGGAAATGTTTGCCATCAAACATCAGCGCCATCGCCATCAGCTGCTGAAGCTGCTGGAGCGGCAGGACTATGACGCCATGCTGGATATGTCGCAGAATTTACCCAAACAGCTGCAAACGCTGCTCCAGCATTTGAATGCAAGAAACAACTTGCAAAGCGAGGAAGCCTACAAGCTGTCAAAGGAGCTGACGGATTTAGGCTTTCCGCTGTATCCGGCAATGAAAAGTGATTCGCATTACCGCGATTTAAGCGAGTACTACCTGCTGCTGCGCAATCTGCAAAAACTGGGGCGGTATTCGGAATTTGTGCTGCGGCTGAATCCGTTTTTGACGGAGCTGCTATATACCCTGCTTATGCAGACGGAATTTGCTGGCTATCTGAAAAAGAGCAACGGTCGAATTGATGTCGCGACGGATGTGCTGAACAGCAAGCAACCAGAACTGATGAAAAGGCTTCAAGCCGAAGCGCAGAGAACGCTGCTTGATTACAAAAATTTTAGCATCTTTCTTGGCATTTCTATGCTGCTTGTCACAGATAAACTCTCCGACGCGCATCGGAATTTCCTTCGTGCCTGCAATGCGCTCAACACAGCGCAGCGTAACACAGCCGCGCATCAGCTTCATGCTGTGCTGGAAGAGGACATCAAGCACGATTGCTTCTTCGGCATCAAGCACTATGGTTCTGCTGAAATTGTGCAGAAATTAGGCGAACTGCTGGCACAGGCATACCCGGATGTGTGCGACAAGTCGCTTTTCAGGATTTACGACCGCTGCAACGACTACATCAAGGCGCATTTACAGCTGGGCGCTGCGAACCTCTAATTTTTGTGCGCCAAATCGGCAGCTTTTTCAGAGGTTCGCTCCGCTTTGGGGATTGTTTTGACCAGTTTTGGATGTTATTTTGTCGAACTTTCGCTTGACTTTTTCTGCTGTTTGTGCTATTCTTCCATTATCAGCACAGCTTCTTTTGTGGGGGTTTGCTGATGCAGCTTAGCCCCGCGAGGGGACGGTTACAGATTCGAGGCGGAATAAAGTCCGCAATGCGCTCATGATGCAGCTTAGCCCCGCGAGGGGACGGTTACCATCCGTCGAACATGTCATTCGCGATGTCCAAACGATGCAGCTTATCCCCGCGAGGGGACGGTTACGCTAAGCTGTACAAACTGGGGAGGAAAAACAATGATGCAGCTTAGCCCCGCGAGGGGACGGTTACCGGACGGTTGCCAGAAAAGAATTGATGTTTGGAGATGCAGCTTAGCCCCGCGAGGGGACGGTTACCACACGAATGTGCGGCATGAAATAGTGGTAGGGGATGCAGCTTAGCCCCGCGAGGGGACGGTTACATACCCTTCAGTATCGCAAGAAAGTCTGATGCAACTCACCCCCGCGAGGGGACGGCTACATACCCTTCATTATACAACTTGCAATTTTCGATGATGCAGCTTATCCCCGCGAGGGGACTCCGTCCATATGTTTCCTCCGGCAAATTTCCGTCATTTTATTGACAATTCGCACATTCTCTGCTATACTTCATGGTGAACTTTTCCTTCTTGTTAACGGAGGTGGTTTTTTGAACGAATTAACTTTACAGGCAACCTTCGCCGGTCTGCTGCATGACATCGGCAAACTTGTCTGGCGCGCTGGACTGGGGAAACGCACGCACGCGTTCGCAGGCGCGGAATACTTGAAAGCACATTTTGCTGATCCCAAAGCGCAGAATTTCCTCGCCTGTGTGCAGTATCATCACGAGAAGGAGCTGCGTGCGGCTTCCTTGCCGGCAAATCATCCCGCCTATATCACCTGTGCAGCCGACTCGATTGCCGCCTCCATCGACCGCCGCGGCATCGAATCGGGCAATCAGGATTATGACGCTTCACAGCCGCTGCTGTCCATTTTCTCGCATCTCAATGGCGAACATCCCAAACAGTTTGTCGCTCCTATTCAGCCAAGCGGCAGCGTTCCGTTCCCCGTTTCCAGCGCGTCCGCTGCGAAAAGCGACTATGAGCAGCTCCTCCACCATTTTGAGCAGGGTTTATCGCACATCGGCTATGGCGCGGAATGGCTGAATGCGCTGCTTGCCTTGCTGGAAGAATGCACGTCCACTGTTCCTGCCAGTACCTATCGCGCACAAAGCGAGGATGTTTCGCTGTATGACCATCTGAAAGTTACCGCTGCCGTCAGCGCCTGCATCAGCGAATATCTGCTGGCACAGGGGATTGACAATTGGCGGGACTATTTGCAGTCTCCCACCTCTGATTTCCGCAAAACCAACGTTTTTCTTTTGTACACCGCTGATATTTCCGGCATTCAGAAGTTCATTTACACCGTCGCCACCCGCGGCGCACAGCGCGCACTCCGCAGCCGTTCCTTCTTTCTGGAGCTGTTCATGGAGAATTACATCGACCTTGTGCTGGATGCGTGCGGTCTCAGCCGTGCGAATCTGCTTTACAGCGGCGGCGGTCATTGCTATCTGCTGCTGCCCAACACGGATGCCGTCAGAGCCACAGTGCGTGAAGTCAATCGAAAGACAAATGACTGGCTGATTGCGCAGTTCGGCATCCAGCTTTTCCTTGCCAACGGCTGGTGTCCGTGCAGTGCTGATGCGCTGTGCAATCGCCCCGCGGAAGAATCCCCCTACAAGGAGATTTTCGCCAAGGCTTCCGCTGTCCTCAGTCAGCATAAGCTGCAGCGTTATTCCGTTGCGCAAATCAAGCGCTTGAATCAGTTTGCCGATGCGCTTTCCGGGCGCGAATGCACCGTCTGCGGGCGCGTGGACAATTTGCAGGAGAATCGCTGCCCGTGGTGCCGCGCATTCGAGAACATTTCGCGGAAATTGCAGAATCCGCAGTATACCGCTTTTTGCATCACCCGCGATTCATCCGCATACGACTTGACCCTGCCTGACCGCAATGGTCAGGATGTTTCCCTGCTTTTGCTGACGGAGGACGAAGCCGCCAAGCAAATTGCGCAAGACCGGCAGATGATTCGCTTGTACGGCAAAAATCGCACCATTCTCGGCGCGCAGATCTGCACACGGCTCGATTTGTGCGATTATTATGCCAGCAATCTGAACACATCGTTGGCGGCGCAGTCCGAGGGAATTCGCCGCCTTGCCATCTGCCGCATGGATGTGGACAATCTGGGCGAAGCGTTTGTTTCCGGCTTTGAGCAGAAGGACAAGCCGCTGCCGAAGGAACGGTATCATTTCGTCACACTCTCCCGAACGACCTCGTTTTCTCGGCAAATGTCGCTCTTCTTCAAGCGCTATATGAACCTTGTGCTAACGCAGAATGAACAAAAGCCGCTGCAAATTGCCGTCATTTATTCCGGCGGCGACGATGTGTTTCTGCTGGGCGCGTGGAATGACGTCATCACCGCGGCAACGCGGATTGCGGATGCTTTCCATGCTTATACATCCGGCGCATTGACCATCAGCGCAGGCATTGGGATGTACGATGCGAAATATCCCATCCGCATGGCTGCCGAAGAAACGGCCGCCTTGGAGCAGCGCGCCAAAAACGAGCCCGGCAAAAATGCGATTGCCTTGTTTGATCCGCAGGAACATCACACCTATTCGTGGCCTGTCTTTACCAGCGCCGTCTTGGGCGAAAAATATCAGGCGTTGAAAACCTTTTTCGATGGGCAGGATGAGCGCAGGATGGCTTTCCTGTACAACATCACGCAGCTGCTTCGTCTCGCATCCACAGACAAGCTGAATCTGGCACGGTTAGCCTATCTGCTGGCACGCCTGAAGCCAAGCAGCTTTGATAAGGAAAAAAGTGCGCAGTACGACGCATTCTCCAAGGCGGTGTACCGCTGGGCAGCCATTCCGCAAGAGCGCGACCAGCTCATCACTGCCATCTACCTATATGTCTACTTGAACAGAAAGGTGGAAGATTCAAATGGCTTACAACAATAACTACAATAGCTATAACAATCAGCGGCAGCCATCCAGAGGCGGCTTCATACCTGCGCCTGCCGCTCCGGTTGAACCCAAGGCAATCCCGGCAAACTATGTTGATCTTGCAGAAACGCTGATGAGCGCAAATTCAAAAAGCATCACAACATCCAAGCTGCGCAACTGGTTCAGCATTGCCAACGATATCTATAATGTAGAAAGCCGCAGCAGCGAAATCGGCCTGAAGCCGGAAAGCTGCACAAAACTGCTGAATTTGCGCGTGCGCATTGTCTACGATGCCGGTAAGGATTCCAAGATTAAGGATTTTGTCACCAGCGCGAATTTGCTTTCGTATATCAAAGGCATCGGCAGCAGCCGCGAGCAGATGATTCGTTTTGCGCAGTACATGGAAGCCTTGGTTGCCTATCATAAATACTTCGGCGGGAGGGAAGCATAACAATGTACGGAAAAATTATCATCCACTGCGTTTTGACCGTCAAAACAGGATTGCATATTGGGGATTCCTCTGCCTTTTCTGCCATTGGCGCAGTGGACAGCCCGGTTGTTCGCGACCCTTACACCAATCGGCCCATTATTCCCGGCAGCAGTTTGAAGGGAAAAATCCGCACGCTGCTTGTTCGCAGCAAATGCAAGGATATTGAACATATGCCCGACCACAAGGATGACGACTCCGCCATTCTGCGGCTTTTCGGTTCCGCTGCGCCTGTCAAACGTTCCCGGCTTCAGTTTGCTGACTGCTTTGTATCCAATGCCAGCGATTTTGCAAGCATTGGTTTGACGGAAGTAAAGGCGGAAAACACCATTAACCGTCAAACCAGCCAAGCTAATCCGCGGCAAATTGAACGCGTTACAGCAGGCGTTCAGTTTGGCTGCACCATTGTGTACGATATTGAAAATTCCAGTGAGCTGACCCCCGATTTGCAGCTGCTGGCGCTTGGCATGAAGCTTCTTCAGATGGACTATCTGGGCGGTCATGGTTCGCGCGGCAGCGGGCGGGTCGGCTTTTCCGATTTTTCTTTCCAGCATTTTCAGGATGAAACCTCCGACCAAACGTTGATGGACATTTTCAAGGAGGCCGAGAACTATGAATTATTCCCTAATTCGTTTGCGATTTGATGGCCTTGCTCACTTCGGCACTTCCGATTCCGCGCTTTCCTTATTCACATCAGAAGATCATTTCTATGCCGATACGCTCTTTTCCGCACTTTGCCACACTGCATTGTCTCTCCACGGCATTGATGGACTCCATTCGCTCCTTCAGCAGGCTGCGGATGGTTCATTGCTGCTCAGTGACAGTATGCCGTGGCATCGTACCGCGCACGGTGTTGATTACTACCTGCCCAAGCCTTGCAGGACTTTTTCTCGTCTCCCGCAGAAACAGGACATGCCGCAGGGCAGCCGCAAAGCAATGAAAAAGCTTGCATGGATTCCCGTTCGCAGCTTTTCTGATTTCTGGCGTTCTATTGCCGGAGAAGCCTCTTATCAGCCGCAGCCGGATGCTTTCGGGACACTTGCAGGCAGAACGCAGGCCGCCGTGTCCGACGAAACGGATGCCGTTCCCTATCAGGTGGGCGCATATCGCTTCTTTCCTGATTGCGGTTTGTATGTGCTGATTGGCTGCAAGGAGCAGCGTCAGCTGGATTATTGCGCCGAATTGTTTACGGTGCTTGGTTTGTCCGGCATTGGCGGAAAGACCAGCGTCGGCTACGGGCGTTTTACCGTCGAAGAGCAGATTCGTTTGGACGATTCTGATGATTCCCAGCTGGTATTCCTCCAACATGCACTGGCGGACGCATCTGCGCCCTATCAATTGCTGCTGACAACCAGTTTGCCGCGCGATGATGAGCTGGAACAAACCATGCAGCACGCGCAGTATCGGCTGATTCGCCGGAGTGGTTTCATCCAATCAAACACATTTAATGCAGAGCCATTCAAAAAGCAAACGCAGTATTACCTTGCCGCCGGCGCAACTTGTACGCAGCGTTATCACGGGGATTTGTACACCGTTGCCGAATCGGGCAATCACCCCGTTTACCGCTATTCCAAGCCGATGTTTCTGGGGGTGAAGGCATGATTGAATCAGGAACGCTCCAATGCTTTGACTTGACGCTGACAACGCAAGGGCTGCTCCACGTTGGGGACGGCAAAATCATCCCGAAAAAATTTTACATGCTGAACGGCAATACCATCTCCTACATTGATGAAGAACGGCTGTTTGCCATCCTTCTCCGCCGAAATCAGTTGGAGCGTTTTGAAGCCTATTGCCTTGGTGCGGACACAGATTTAGGACGCTTCTTCAAGAGCATTGCGCTTTCTCCCGCTGAGCAGCATGCGCTTGTGCGCTGCACCTTCCGCAGTGCCGATGCACTTGATGAAAACCATTCGTGCAAGGAAATTCGTCCGTTTATCCGCAACACGGCCAATCAGGTTTACGTTCCCGGCAGCAGTATCAAAGGCGCGCTGCGCACAGCCCTGCTTTTTTCCATGATTCAGCAGGATGGCAGCAAAAAAGCCCCTCTTGATTGGCAGAAGCCAAGGGGCGCTTTTGAAGCACGTTATCTCCATCAATTGTATCCGCAGATTGAGCGCGATACACCGCAGAAAGACATTCTACGCGGACTTTCTGTTTCCGACAGTCAAGTCATCGCAGACAGTGCCATGTGTTTAAGCTGCAAGTGCGATGCCAGCGTCAGCGGCGCTGTCCGCAAACTGCCCCTCTGCCGTGAGTGCATTGCGCCGGGGCAGCTGATTCATACTACGCTGACGTTGGACCAGTCCATCCTGCGCGGCAGAATTACCAAGGAATCCTTGCTGCGTGCCATCCAAACCTTTGCCGCATACCATCAAAAAACGTACGCTGAACATTTTACCGTGCCTGACCATGCGCATTATCAGCTTGCAGCGTCAACGCTCTTTCTTGGCGGCGGCGCCGGCTTTTTCAGCAAAACGCTGTCGTACCCCTGTGAGGGAAAGCAGCTTGCTTTGCAGCATGTTTCTGCGTTCATGTGCAAGTCTTTCCGTGCGCATCATCATGAAAAAGACCCTGCACTGGGCATCTCCCCGCATACTATGAAATATGGACTGTATCATCAGGAGTTATTCCCGTTCGGTCCATGCAAGGTGGATATTCTATGATAAAACAATACCGAATCAGCTTGGAAAGCAAGCAAGCTGGGCTCAATGCGTCGATTGCCTATCCGCTTTACGCATGGCTGTTGTCACAAGTGCCGACGGAAGTTGGTACGGCGCTTCACGAGCAAGCGACCCGTCCAATCAATCAGTATATTCTTTGGAATGCTGCTGCCAATCGCGGCGAATGGGTGGTTAACCTCATGACCGACGAGATGGTCGAAATATTTTCGCCTGTCTTGAATGCACTTTCCGTCATTGCTCTGCGAAGCGGCACATTGCTTGCTACCGCAGGAAGCACCGTGGAAGTCCCAAATTTCCAGCATCTGTTGAAGTGCAGCGAATCACTGTCAAACGTTCAGCTTTTTCCAATTCACTTTCTAACGCCCACAACGTTCAAGCAGGATAAGCGTTATGTGATTTTCCCGCAGGAATCGTTGATTTTACAGTCCCTGATCTCCCGCTGGAATGTCAGTTTTCCTGAAGCTCCGATGGATGACGAAGATGCTTTTCAGGCACTTCTGCGCGGCATTCACATTGTGGATTACAATTTGCACACCACACGCTATCCAATGAAGCAAGTGTGGCTTCCTGCATTTCAGGGGCGGATTAGCGTCGAAACGCGCCTGCCTGCGCCCATGATGGCGCTGTGGACAACGCTGTACAGCTTTGCCCCTTATGCCGGGATTGGTGTCAAGACGACGCTGGGGATGGGCGGCGTATCAATGATGAAGGCATCCAATCTGCCTGTGTGACCCCTCTATTTAATGATATATTTCGGATGGTGCCACACAGAAGCGACAGGCGTTCCCCGATGGAAAGCCCCTGTGATTAACCCAGCCACCTCCTATGCGAGTAGAAGAATCGCATGGGAGGATTTTTGGTGCGCCCGGCATGGTCAACAACTAATACTATTTCCAGATTCAACCGCGCCATCGGCTTGCGCCTTTTCCGCTCTGTCGTCCGGTCGTTCCACTTAGCGTATATTGATTTTTCTTGCCAACCCTTGCGCTTTCCATCCTGAACGTCAGCCGAAACACGCTGTCATCCACCTGCGGTTCATGAATCTTGCCATCAGTCGTCTGTGCTGGCTGTCCATCCCGGATGCTGTGCAGGAAATGCCGATGCTGCAGCTGATGTGGAATTTAGCGTGCGACATGGCGGTGGAGGGGGTCATCAACGACTTGAATCTGCCGATGCTCACGAACGCGCAGACGGCGGGGCAGGTGCAAGTCCTCCAGCAGATTGCGCCGAGGGTCAACAACCTGCTGACGGCGGAGAAAATCTACGCGTATCTGCGGATGAATCCGCCGAGCGAAACGGAATTTGCCCGCCTGAAGCGCCTGTTTTCGCCGGATAATCACGCACTTTGGTATGCACCGACTGCGCGCGTTGCTATGGCGGAGGAACAAGCAACGTTGGATAACGGTGGCGGTACATCAGGTACATCACAGCGCGATCGGCCGGACGACGATCGGCCGAACGACGGTCAGCAGGAGGATGCCAGCACGGCGCAGGCACAAGCGGCGCTATCCGCCCTCTTGCAGGACTGGCAGCACATTGCCGAGCAGATGCAGACCGACTTGTGGAGACGTTCCACAAGCAGCGCGGCGACGAGGCAGGCGGCATGATGCAGAATCTCCGCACCGTCAACCGGGAAAAGTACGACTACACGGCGTTCCTGAAGAAATTCGCCGTGATGGGCGAGGCCATGCGCATCAATGACGATGAGTTCGACTATGTGTTTTACAGCTACGGGATGCAGCTTTTCCCCGAAAGCGGATGCCGCTCATTGAGCCGCTGGAATACAAGGACGTGAAGCGCATCCGCGAGTTCGTCATCGCGATTGACACGTCTGGGTCGGTGATGGGAGAACAGGTGCAGGCGTTTTTGCAGAAGACGTACAACATCCTGCAAAGCACGGAGAGCTTTTTCAGCCACATCAACGTCCACATCATCCAGTGCGACGCGGACATTCAGGAGGACATCAAAATCACCTCGCGGGAGGAGTTTGACCACTATCTGCAAACGATGGCCATCGAGGGGCTTGGCGGAACGGACTTCCGCCCGGTATTCCAGCGGGTGGATGAGATGATTCGGGACGGGGAGTTTGCCAACCTGAAAGGGCTGATTTACTTCACGGATGGCTGCGAGATTCCCGAAGTGCCGGTGTGGGCGATGAAGCTGCTGCTGACGAGAGAAGAGGTGGAGGAGATGGCTGAAAGTACCAATAAATGACGCGGAGGAAAAGCAGATGGATACAGCCTTATCCGTTGCCGCGCTTGTAGTATCCTTGTTTTCGGCGGGGTTCACGCTGTATATGTTCATCTGGACGAAAGTCCGAGACCGAAAACAGGCGACGCTGGAAGCATACAATCGGCTGCAAGAGCAGGTGCTGGATCATTTGAACGTGTACATGCCCAAACAAATTGCGGAGATTGCGAAGAACACACGTTCCGAAGAGTACAAGCAGATAAGCGCCTATGTTGCGCGAATCGAGCATTTCTGCGTTGGTGTCAACCAGAAGATTTATGATCGAAACGTGGTTTACGAACTGGCGCAGGGGTACTTGGACGGCACGATAAAGAGCCGAATTGAGCCGATGATTGAGAAGAAGAACCGTTTTGGACACGATTATTACGCCAATATTCATCAATTTTACGATTGGATGGAGAAGGAGCGAAAAGAAAAGGAGCGTAAAGGAAAATGAGCGACTTTCAGATTGAAAATGGCGTGCTGGTGAAGTATACGGGGAAGGGTGGGGATGTAGTAATTCCTGATTCGGTCACTTCCATCAGGGATAGTGCGTTCGATTGGTGCGGCAGCCTGACGAGTGTAGTGATACCTGACAGCGTCACGTCCATCGGGAACGATGCGTTCAGTGTCTGCAGCAGTCTGACGAGTATAACGATACCTGATAGCGTCACATCCATCGGGAGGTGTGCGTTCGAATACTGCCGCAGCCTGACGAGTATAACGATACCAGACAGCGTCACTTCCATCGGGCAGGCAGCATTCCGTGGCTGTACGGGGATTGCCGATGAAGCAGGATTGGTTATTATTCGTAATGTTCTGTACAGTTATGAAGGCAATGCAACAAGCGTAGTAATTCCTGATTCGGTCACATCTATCGGGGAGCGTGCGTTCAGTGACTGCAGGCGCCTAACGAGAATAACGATACCTGATAGCGTCACTTCTGTCGGGCAGGAAGCATTCCGTGGCTGTAAGAAGCTTGCTGATAAAACAGGATTGGTTATTATTCGTAATCTTCTGTACAGTTATGAAGGTAATGCAACAAGCGTAGTAATTCCTGCTTCGGTCACATCCATCGGGAAGAGTGCGTTCGAGGGTTGCAGCAGCTTGACGAGTGTAATGATACCAGACAGCGTCACATCCATCGGGGGTGGTGCGTTCGAGGGTTGCCGCAGCCTGACGAGCATAGCGATACCAGACAGCGTCACATCCATCGGGTTTAGTGCGTTCTGGAAGTGCAGCAGCCTGACGAGTGTAATGATACCAGACAGCGTCACATCCATCGAGAATGGGGCGTTCCATGGTTGCAGTAGCCTGACGAGTATAACAATACCAGACAGCGTCACTTCCATCGAGGGTAGTGCGTTTTTCGGCTGCAGCAGCCTGACGAGTGTAGCGATACCAGACGGCGTCACTTTCATCGGGGATTTTGCGTTCAGTGGCTGCAGCAGTCTGACGAGTATAACGATACCAGACAGCGTCACATCCATCGGGAAGGAAGCGTTCAGAGGTTGCAGCAGTCTGACGAGTATAACGATACCGGATGGTGTCACCTCCATCGGGGAGGAGGCGTTTGGACAGTGCAAGGGTTTAGCTGATCAAACGGGCATGGTTATTGTTCACAATGTACTTTACTTTTATAACGGGAACGAAACAAATGTAACTATTCCAAACACCGTTATTTCCATTAGTGACCGGGCATTTGGATGCTGCGAGAAATTGACAAGCGTAACAATGCCTGATACGGTCGTGTCTATCGGAAATGCCGCGTTCAAGGATTGTAGCAGTCTGACGAGTATAACGATACCAGACAGCGTCACATCCATCGGAAATGCCGCGTTCAAGGATTGCAGCAGTCTGACGAGTATAACGATACCAGACAGCGTCACTTTCATCGGGGCGTGTGCGTTCAATGGTTGCAGCAGCCTGACGAGTATAACGATACCAGACAGCGTCACATCCATCGGGGCGGAGGCGTTCCGTTACTGTAGCAGCCTGACGAATATAACGATACCAGACGGCGTCACTTCCATCGGGGAGTTTGCGTTCTTCGGCTGCAGCAGCCTGACGAGTATCACCATTCCCGATTCCGTTACTTCTATCGGAAAGGAGGCGTTCTCTGGATGTGCAAATCTAAAAGAGTTCACCTGTCCTTCTTCTTTTGCCAAGCAGTTGCAAACCATACTGCCCAAAGCAGAAACGCCTATCATCCTTCACATCCCCGATATTTCCGACATCAGCACCAAATTCCGCCCCGGCGCAGCAGTCGGCTTTGCGGAGGACAACCGCGACTGCACCGACGAAAACGGCAAGAAGTACATTAAGTACATCAAGGCCAACGCCGCAAAGCTGGCAGGTATGGCGATTGAGCACCCCGATTTGTTCTACCTGATGCTTCGTGAAAAGCTGATTTTCGCCAAGGATTTGGACGCATTCACAAAAGCCGTGCAGGACAGCGGCAATACGGAGCTGATTGCGGCGATTCTGGACTACGCCAACAGCGGCGTTTCTGAAGAAGACAAGGCAAAAGTTCAGCAGAAGAAAGAAACGCTCGACACGAATGTGACGAATTTCCTGTTTGATGCGGAACAAATTGAGCAAATCAGCGGGATAACGTTCGCTGTCACAGGCAGGCTCAAGACGTTCGCCAACCGCAACGAGCTGCAAGCCTGCTTGGAAGCGTGCGGTGCAACGCTGACGGAGAGGCTTTCGCGCGACGTGAATTACCTCATCACGAACACGCCGGATTCAGGCACGGCGAAGAATCGGGAGGCCGAATCGCTGGGAATTTCGCGCATCACCGAGGCGTAATTCAACGAAATGGTTGGAAGAAAAGTGTAAAAAATGCCCTCCGCCGGTTACTCACAACCGCGGAGGGCATTTCTATATCCTCATTTCGTCCTCTGAAAAGTGCGAATTTGATATTTTGATACACAAAAGGTGGGAACTTGTTGAGGAGATTAGCACCTTCACCTCTTGAACCCCATGAAAAGCATTCGACGACCCGCAAACCCTTGCGCCACAAGGCTTTGCGGCACTTTCACAAGTACCTAATAACCCCGAAATAACCCCGAACTCATGAACGGAACGATTTTACCCTCCCTGTGCTGTGTGTGCGGTTCAATGTCAAGGCGACAATAAGCACAGGAGGTTTTTTTCAATGAAAACGACGACGACAAACGAACTGCCTGCCGAAATTATGGAGAACGGCATTCACTACACCCTTGTGGGCGACTACTACTTTCCTACTTGTATGCTGGGGGATAAGTCGCCCAATGGCCAGTGGGCATCCCTGTATGAGCGCTATTTGCAGGAGAAGCATCCACACGAGTATGTTAGGCTGATTTGGGCGGATGAACTGGCGGCGCTGCTGGAATCCGTGCAGAAGGAGTGCGAGGAGCGGGTAGCAGTGCTTGTTCGGGAGATGGCGGAGATGGAAGGCGTGGATGAGGAGATGAAGGAAAATGAGCAGATGGAGTGGGTGCGGAGGATGGAGATGATTCAAGGCAGGGCGGAAGAGGTCGTGCAAGAGGAAATTATGGGGTAAGTGAAGAGAGGAGCGGCAGCAGGGACGCGACCGGGGTGACGGGCTACCCGTTCTTCGGCGATTTGATTCTGGACAGCCTGAACCGCACGGAAAACGCGATGACGCAGGCGCGCGCCTTCAAGGCGGTGGAACTGTGCCTGATTGCGCAGAAGCAGACGGAAATGGTGTATCAAGCGAAATAATGCAAGAAAGCAAGCCCATCGGCTGCCTGTGATTTGTACAGGCGGTCAGTGGGCTTGCTTGGTTGTATACAATTTCGCTTACGCTCGAATGCCGCTTACGCCTCGGCTTTACGGATTTCCTCTTCGCGCGTTTCCGGGTTCCAAATGAGAATGCGCCAAGACACGAGCAGATGTGCAGGTGAATTTGAAAATAGTATTATGCCCGGATGCAAAAAAATGCGGCGGCTTCCGGGGGGAAAGTCGCCGTGAGAAAGTATGCAGTTTTCATCAATTGCTCATCTGCTGTTTCTTGATGCCGTAATGTGCAGCCCCATTTGCTCCAGCTCATCAGAAGTGGTCACAAGCACCGTTGCAGAAAGCCACTTGATTTTCTTCTCAAGTTCCTCCCGCAGCCGTCGTCTGATGGTATGCTCATCGCGGCTCGCACAGGCAAACTTCCCGTCAAGCACCAGTACCACCACGATTTTTCGCTGACCGTTTGCAATCTCTTGACTGCACAATGCTCGCGCGAACGCATCACACGATGCATGCTTCGTCGCAGGCATTGGATTGCTGAATGCACCCAACATGCCCGCCAGCGTCATCGCCGTTTTCTGGGCAACTTCAATGTCAAGGCTGTCTCTTGTGGATACGTCGCGTCCATCAGCGCCCGCCGTGTTGCGCTTCTGGTTATTCGGAGCAATCCGCCAGCGGTTGCCCGACTCATCACCAATGCAGTTTTTCACCTCAATCAGCACATAGTGCTTATCCGATACCGCAATAAAATCCACAGCTTTCGCGCCGGGCTGTGCGTTGAACCGCTCGGTATAATACGGCGTATCATCATACTTCAGCACCAAATTGCCATATTGCTCGCCGAACGTAAATTCGATATCACTCTCTGATACGATCATAGATGAATCCCTGCTCTCTGTTGTATATCGCATCAAATTCTTCCATGATGCTGTTGTGCTGAAGTTCGCTGATGGTATCCGCCATTTCCGCCTTTATGGCGCCGTCCTCAAAGAAAAGGGAGAAGAAACGGATGTCAATCTGGTCGGTATTGGATTCCGGGAATGCCATATACATGTTCAGATACTGCTGGAGGAAATAATCATGTGTTGTGATGAAAATCTGCACCTTGAGTTTTGCAAGCTGCATCATAGCATCCACCAGCGGGCGAATCATGCCGGGATTCATGTTCGTCTCCGGCTCATCCCAGAACAGCACCGAATTGGCATTCAGGCAGCCGTTCCGAATGAGATAGGTGATGGTCGCCAGCTTGCGATAGCCTTCGGAAACAAGCCCCATTTCAAATTCTCCGCCATTTTCTGCATTGAGATAAAATTTTTTATCATGCTGCACCGTTGTCCCGTGGAGAATTTCATCCAAACTGGCTAACACCTGATTCTGCTCATCGGAATTTTTCCTGCGCTTCAGCGGACGATCCAGCAGCTTTGCAAGGTCATAATACGTTTCCTCAAACGCAATATGGTATTCCTCATACAGCGACGTGAAATTCTCCGTTGCCGAAATGATTTCCTTCGGCGGAAAATACACCGCCGTATGGTCAGGCGATGCCGTATGCTCCATCTTCGGCAAGATAAGCGTGGCAATTTTGCTTGCTCGATTTCCGAAATTCACATCAATGCTCGTGCCGTTTTCATAGCCCATCGAGGCTGTCATTTGGGCATTGCCCTGCTTTCGCCGCACGAGTCTGCCCACTTTCCCGTTGTCCGGGCGAAATACGCCGCACAGCTTTTCGGAAAACCTGTTCACCGCTGCTTCCCTTGTCTCTGTGGAGTTCCACTGTTCATAGGACTTATGCAGGCTGTACATCAGCTTTATCAGCGCCGTTTTGCCCGTGCTGTTTGTGCCACAAATCACATTGATTCCCGGCGACCACTGAAAATCGGCTTGCTGAAACAGCATAAAATCAGACAGATGCAATTGGCTGATTTTCACACTCATCCATTCCTTTCCCAAAGCAGTTTCATGTCTGCTTTGCGCAAGAAGCACAGCTTCTCTCCGATATTGTTGCAGGTATGAAACAGATTATCCGCTGCGTCGGATTGCGATTTGCTTCCGCACAACTCGGCGCACGTTGCTTGTACGTCAATCACTATAACATTGATTCCTGCTATTGTCAACGGTTATTGTCAGAATTTCCGCCCAATTGCAAAAACGCGGCAATGGCTTCTTCATATTGTCCATTTTCGCGCAGCATCACTGCTTGCTGGTATTTTAATTCCATTATGCCCGCAATCTGCGCCTTCGCGCCGCTCTAATCTCCCAACTCCGCAAACGCTGCAATTGCCTCGTCATATAGTAGTAGAACCATCTGGAATGACATAGTTCCCCATGAAAAGCATCAGACGAACCGCAAGTTCTTGCGTCACAAGGCTTTTCGGTACTATCACAAGTGCCTAATACCCCGTCATCATGAACAGAACGATTTACCCCCCTGCGCTGTGTACGCGATTCAATGGCAAGGCGACAAAAAGCGCAGGAGGTTTTTCTTTGATGAAAGCGACGATGTGTCAGAATTTCCGCCCAATTGCAAAAACATGGCAATGGCTTCTTCATATTGTCCATTTTCGCGCAGCATTACTGCTTGCTGGTACTTTAATTCCATTATGCCCGCAATCTGCGCCTTCGCGCCGCTCTAATCTCCCAACT
>ERZ780208.1551-NODE-1551-length-18262-cov-12.577690_pt1 | contig 18262 bp, 15 predicted proteins | sample MGYA00511167_ERZ780208 | MGnify/ENA primary metagenome ERZ780208 (study PRJEB29588, sample SAMEA2159202) | human gut metagenome | biome: human gut; feature: human-associated habitat; material: faeces | place: Denmark | collected 2008/2010 ... | reverse complement strand
ATTATGGCTATAGCTTTTGCAAAGAAACTTCATATGACAAAAAAAAGACTCTTCTTTTGGGCTGAGGCAAACTATACGGCAGAATGGACTAAAAAACATAACAATAGAATCAAGTGGTGGTTTAAACGATTAGTATTTAGTACTGTAGATGGAGCACTCATCATTCCTGGGAAAATGTCGGAAATAACTTTTGAGAAGTGGAATATTCAAGCTGAAAGATTTATATATTTACCAAATACAATTGATGATTCAAATCTAAAGTATGTTTCAGGTCTAAGAAATGAAAGTGATTTACCAGTTTTCTTGATGCCAATTCGCATAATAGAAAAAGTAAAAGGTGGTCTAAATTTCTTTCGGTCAATTGGAGAAGAAAATATACGAAAGGCTAAATTCATTATAGCTGGAGAAGGTGAAGACAAAGAGATATACGCAAAGTTTATTCGAGATAACCACTATGAAGAAAATATCGTTCTTGAAGGATTTTGTGATTCAGAAAAGATGATGGATTTATATAATAAAGTGAATGCATTAGTTCTTCCTTCTTTTTCCGATCCTTCACCTTTGAGTCTTGTAGAGGCATGTCTTTTCCATCTGCCAATACTGTGTTCAAATCATTGTGGCAATCATTACGAAGCCGTAGAGGAGGGTAAGAACGGGTACACGTTTTCCCCTCTGAATCCAGATGATATCAAACAGACTTTCGAGAAGTTCATAGATTGCCAAGATCAATGGAAAATAATGGGAGAGACTAGTGGGTATATCTACAAGGATAAGTTTGAAACGGAGAAGGTAATACAACGTTTTGTTCAACAGTATTCTGCTGTAAAACAATAGCATACACAAATAGCTTTTTACATTTAAAATGAAATTCGTTTCATGGAATAATATATAAATACTAAGATATAAATATGCCAAAATTAGTGCAAATAAATGTGGTAAGTAATGTTTTGAGCACGGGGAAAATATGTGAGGATATTGGTAAGGTCGCTATATCAAATGGTTGGGAGAGCTTTGTAGCCTATGGTCGTAACGCAAAGCCAAGTACCAGTAAGGAGCTCAAAATAGGTTCTATGTCCGATGTTTATCGGCATTACATAGCCCATAGACTTTTTGATAGAGAAGGTCTTTGTTCAGAGGTCCCAACAAGAAAACTTGTGGAACAGTTGAAACAGATATCCCCAGACATTATAGTACTTCATAATATACATGACCACTACCTAAACTATCCTATACTGTTTAGATACTTAGCTTCTGTTAATACTCCCGTGGTATGGGTGCAACATGATTGTTGGGCGTTTACTGGTGGATGCATGTACTTCGATATGCTGGAATGTAATCTATGGAAGAATAGTTGTGGCAAGTGTCCTGAAAATAGAGCACTTTTTCTCAATAAGAGTAGCTATCAGTTTGCATTAAAAAAGGAGTTGATCAGCAAAATAAGGAATCTGACATTTGTCCCTGTATCTAATTGGTTAGCAGGATTGCTTAGTCAGTCTTATTTGGGAGAAAGGCCAATCAAAGTGATACACAATGGTACGGATATCTCTGTTTTCAAACCTCATGAAAAGGCTCTCCATGGGCCATTTAGAATTCTTGGTGTTGCTGCCGACTGGATTCAGCGAAAGGGGTTATTTGAGTTTTATAAGTTGAGAAAGCTATTAGATCAAAGTTACTCAATTACACTTGTAGGATTGACCAGAAAGCAAATTAAGGATCTACCCGATGGTATAGTCGGAATAGAACGCACTACATCCCTTATAGAGTTAGTGAAGCTCTATTCGGATTCAGATGTTTTTGTAAATCCCACTTTTTCAGACAATTTCCCCACAACCAATATTGAGGCATTGGCTTGTGGAACCCCAGTGATTACATACAATACGGGAGGTAGTCCTGAGGCTATTGACGTGAAAACAGGGGTGGTCGTTGAGCAAGGGGACGTCAATGCCCTGGCGGAAGCTATTGTTAAAATGAAAGAATCACCCTTGTTGCCTGAGGATTGCCGCAATCGAGCAATTCTGCATTTTGATAAGGAAAAATGCTTCCTGAAATATATTGAATTGTTCAATCATCTTTTGACAGATAATTCGTAATAAAAAATGAATATACGCAAAGCAACAATAAACGATGTAGATATTATCGTTAAGATTCACACCGATGCCTTTAAGGATTTCTTCCTGACAAGCCTTGGCCCCAAATTTCTGACATTCTACTACTCCTGTTTTGTTAAGAGTGACGAGACTGTTACCATGATAGCAGAAGAGGAGGGCAAGGTGTATGGTTTCTCAGCATCTACCAGAGCTTGCAAAGGATTTAATAGCAGACTGATAAAAAATAATCTTTCGTCTTTCACTATTGTATCTTTGAAAATGCTTTTCACCTCTCCTTTTGCTCTTCTTCGATTGGCAAAAAACCTTACTAAAAAAGGTGACGGTATTAATGATGAGGAGGATTATGCGGAGCTATACTCGATAGGTGTAAGCAAGTTGGCACAAGGAAAAGGTATTGGCAAGCAATTGTTGGCTGCTTCAGAAGAGGCGTTGAAACTGAAAGGTGTTAAACGTGTATCTCTGACCACAGATTATGAACATAATGAACAGGCTTTAGGATTCTATCGCTCGATGGGATATGATACCCTGTATGAGTTTGTTACATTTCCCAATAGAAAGATGTATCGATTAATAAAGACATTGTGATGAAACTACTATTGTTACCACCATACTTTACTCCGGAATGCCAGTCTAGTAGTCTCTTAGACCATCACCGATATGAGGCATTTGCGAATGCAAATATAGAGATGATACTATATACGCCAACTCCAACTAGAGGCGTCACAGAGGATGTGCGCAATGAGTATAAGAGTCGTAAACGCGAGAGCATGTATGACCAAAAAATGTCTGTGGTGCGCTATTCATTAATGCATGAAGGGAAAAATCCTATTTGTAGGGCTTTGAGATATTTTTTAGGTTTTGTCAAGCAGTATTATTATGGGCGTAGTCAGAAACATATAGATTGTATCTTCTTGGTTAGTACTCCACCAATTCAAGGATTATTAGGCGGTTTCTTGAAGAATAAACATAACGTGCCATTTGTGTATAATGTGCAGGACATTTTTCCAGATTCGCTTGTGGGAACAGGTTTTGCAAAAAAAGGAGGTATTCTGTGGAAAATTGGTTCTGTAATATCAAATTATGCATATAGAAAAGCTGACCGAATAATAGTTATATCGCAAGATTTCAAAAAAAACCTTATTGCGAAAGGTGTTCCTGAAGGCAAAATAGAGGTGGTCTACAATTGGGTGGATGAGAATGCTGTTGTTCCTGTAGCGAAGGAGGATAATCCGCTTTTTGAGGAGTTTGGCATAAGTCGTGATAAGTTTCATGTGGTGTATGCCGGCAATTTGGGGAACGCTCAGAATATTGATGTGATAATTGATGCCGCCGATGTGCTGAAAGATGAAAAGAACGTTGAGTTCTTGATTTTTGGCACAGGTGGGCTTAAAGATCAATATGTGGAAAAGGTGAAGGACTTGCAGCTTGATAATGTGAAGTTCTTTCCCTTGCAGCCTATGGAAAGGGTGTCGCAGGTGTATGGCTTGGGCGATGTTTGCGTGGTGAGTTGCAAGCCTGGACTTGGTGGCGCAGCTATGCCAAGCAAGATGCTTTCAATCATGTCGGCAGGACGTGCCGTAGTGGCAAGCTTTGATAAGGGTGAGCTGACCTATATATTGGAGAATCATAAGTGTGGTATGTTTGCTCCCGCGGGCGATGCTACTGCTTTTGCTGAGCTGATAAAGCATTTGTCGCAAAACGTGGATGAATGCAAGATGATGGGTGAGAATGCCCGAAAACTGATTCTTCAGAAATTCACAAAAGCATATGGCACTGCGAGGTATGTTGAAATCATAAAGAGTGTTGTAAATAATAAGTAAAACGATATAAACATAAATTTATATTATGACAATGAAATTGCGTAATGTGCCTTTCTCTCCGCCGGATATGACGGAGGCTGAGGCGGCAGAAGTGCGTGATGCCATTTTGTCTGGCTGGATAACAACCGGACCGCGCACAAAGAAGTTGGAAAAGGAAGTGGCCGAATATGTGGGTGTGAACAAGGCAGTATGCCTGAACTCGCAGACGGCTTGTGCTGAAATGGCGCTGAGGCTGTTGGGCGTAGGCGAAGGTGATGAGGTGATAGTGCCTGCCTATACCTATACGGCAAGTGCTTCGGTGGTAGAACATGTTGGGGCTACGCTCGTCTTTGTCGATGTGCAGAAGGATTGCCTCGAGATGGATTATGACGCTGTGGAGAAGGCCGTGACTCCTAATACCAAGGCTATTATCCCTGTAGATTTGGCCGGTATTCCCTGTGACTACGACCGTCTGTTCGAGATAGTGGAGCGCAAGAAGGACATCTTCACTCCTAAGACTGACTTGCAGAAGATGATAGGTCGTGTTGCCATCTGTTGCGATGCAGCTCATGCCTTTGGCGCTTCGCGCAAGGGAAAGATGGTGGGCTCGATAGCAGACTTCTCATCGTTCTCTTTTCATGCGGTGAAGAATCTGACTACTGCTGAGGGTGGTGCACTGTCGTGGAATCTGCCGTTCGGCAATGAGCTGGTGGTGAAAGATTTGGACAAGAATGAGGACAATACCTTCAGCGGTGTGCCTGAGATAGCGGGCGAGACCTGGAATGAGAACCTTTACCGCAAGGCGCAGCTGTTGAGTCTGCATGGTCAGAACAAGGATGCGTTGGCGAAGACCAAGCTCGGTGCCTGGGAGTATGACATCATCGGTACGTGGTATAAGTGTAATATGACTGACGTGGTGGCTGCTATCGGACTGGTGCAGATGGACCGCTATGAGGGTATGCTGGCGCGTCGCCGCCAGATGATAGCCCGTTATGATGAGGCTTTTGCGGGACTTGATGTGGCTGTGCTGAAGCATTATACTGAGGACTATACATCGTCTGGCCATCTGTATCTGGTGCGTCTGCTCGGCAAGACGCGTGAGGAAGCAAACCTGGTAATAGAAAAGATGGCTGAGCGGGGCATTGCAACCAATGTACACTATAAGCCTCTGCCTATGATGACGGCCTATAAGAAGTTGGGCTTTGATATCAAGGACTTCCCCAATGCTTTTCATGCGTTTGAGAACGAGATTACGCTACCGCTGAACACCAAAATGAATGATGAGGATGTGGAGTATGTAATCAGTAACTTCGTGGAGATCGTAAAGGGATTATAGTCTGCGCAGCTACGTTTTGGGGATGGGGCGCATCAGCCCCGCCGCCCTTACGAATCAATGCAGAGCTATATACCTTATTATATATATAGGCGTCTGCATGGAAGGAAGCCAAGACGTAGCTTTATAAAGAATAGGAACCGATGATTACTGCCGAAGAAAGACTCTTGCTGCGCCTTGTCCGAATGGGGTTAGGCAATGGTGGAGTCTGTGACCTTGTGGAAAGAATAGAATGGAACGCTCTGCTGGACCTGGCTGTTCAGCAGGGCGTTCCTGCTATTGTGCTGGACGGGGTAAAGGATGTGTCTCCATCGCCGTTTGCGGCCAGTGACAGGCTGTGTAAAATGCAGTGGGTCGGAATGGTCATGAACATGGAGCGGCAGTATGCTGCTTATGAGAAGGTGATAGGAGAGTTGGCTGCGTTCTACCAGCAGAATGGCATAAACATGATGTTGCTCAAGGGGTATGGGTTGTCTAAGTATTGGCCTGTACCAAATCATAGACCTGTCGGCGACATAGATATCTATCTGATGGGTGATGGCAATAAGGTGTGGAAGAAGGCTGACCAGCTGCTGCATGAGCGGTTGGGTATCGAGGTGGACAATGGGCACCATCATCATTCGGTGTTCACCTATAGGGGAGTAATGGTTGAAAATCATTATGATTTTGTAAACGTACATTCGCATCGTTCGAGCAGATGGATAGAACGGCTGTTCAAGCGATTGGCTGCATCCGGGCATGAGACATATATGCTGGATAACGGTGCCAGAATCATATTGCCCTCACCTCTGCTGAATATGCTTTTTGTGGCTCGTCATTCGGCTTGCCATTTCGCGGCAGAGGGGATGACGCTTAGGATGTTGTGTGACTGGGTGCTGCTGGCAAGGCTGCGGAAGGATGATATAGATTGGGACGAGTTTTGGAAGATATGTGTGGCTATGGGCATGGCGAAATTCGTATTGTGCATGGCTCATATAGCCCATCGCTATCTGGGGTTCGCGCTTGATGTTTTTCATATCCCAGCGGTATACTCTAACTTCGGAACAGAAGAAGCTGAACTGATAGAACGCGTGCTGGAAGACTGCTTCTCGTCGCGACACAAGGTAAAAGAGCCTGCCGGGGTGGGGTATATCATTGCACGGTATAAGTTGTGGAAGAGTAATCTCTGGAAACATCGTATAGTATATACAGACAGTGTGATTTCCACCTTTTTGGCCCAAATTAAAAGCCATCTGATGAAACCGGCGACGATAATAGGGAATTGATAATTATGGAAGAATTGGTAAAACGGGTAAACGATTTTGTAGAAATGGAGCATCGTTCTGGAGCCATGCAATTGATAAGTGCTGAGTATGTGGCTCGTTGTATGCAGATTGCCAAAGAGGATGCGGCAGCTGCTCTCGAAGTGCTAAAGAAATAATTGCGTTGTAGTGATGAGCGGTTGCAGATAATTCGTGCTACATATATAAATAGGTGGCCGGTATATTTGGCGGTGTCAATGGAACTTGTTACTTTTGCTGTGTTAAAGCAGAGATTATGGAGAATATGACAAAGCGTGAGGCCAATTGGCAGGAAAGCTACAAGGAACTATTGGCTTATGTTGAGGAACATGGACAACTGCCCAACAAGAAGAATGCGGATAAGCGTGGCCTTTTGAACTGGTGGAAGTATAACAAGAAACAGATGAAGGCCGGCAAACTGGATGATGAGCACATGCAGCTTCTGATAGAATTGAGCGATAAGCGGCGGGTGCATCTGCTGTTTGCGGATGAGTCGGGTGACGACGAATAGTTGTTGCCGTATATGTGTCCAATAGAATGGTGCATAGAGCCGGATTTCCATAGTAGGGGAGTCCGGCTCTATGCGTTTATGTGGGGCGCAAAACGTTGGGAATCATCCGAATTTCCGCGCTTTTTCTTGGCTTCGCTGTAAGTGTTGAGATTTATAGATGAAACAGCAGGTCAACTGCGGGTGACATCTTCGGCTAAACGCAACGACATTATCTTTCCGCGTCGTACAGCGTCGGTGACCTTCGGTTCTGAGTGGCTGCTGCTTGTGGGCGTCCGAAAGGCATAGTGGAACGTTCCCGCGGAAACTGGTTGAGGGAAAAGTCTCTTGCCATTTGTTCTCTATTTGCTACATCTATTAAAGGATGTGATAGACACAAAAAGCCGTTGTAGTTGTTGGCGGCTTCGCCTTGTTGGAGTTGTTGGTGACGCCTGACGGGAAACGAGTTTTCCTCTTTGTCGTCACCAATACCTCCAACGCTATGCTTCGCATGCCGACAACAGCCGTCACGGTTCAAAAAGCGGCCGTCGGCCGTCCAAAAAGTCCGCCTTTGGCGGTTAAAAAAGCCTAATACCAAAATTTATTTTGCCAAATTACCGCCTGATACCAAAATCTTTTTTTGTAGAATCATGTCCTAATACCGAAATCTTTTGTAGCGAAATTCGGTCTGATACCGAAATCTTTGGGTTGTTTGCCCACTGTGGGTAACGCCTTCGGCTAAGCGCAACACTTACAGTGTAGCCATGATGGTGGGGGCGTGTACCCAGGGTAGCGTGCTTTCGCCCGCAACCCTGGGCTGGGGAAACGCAACACCTACAGCGTTGCAGCTGCTTGTGGAAGCCCCTCTCTAACTCTCCCCAAGGGGCGAGAATGCTAACCTGGTGAGTTACGCATAGTTATTGGTGAAATGATGGGGTGGGTGGCGTGATAGAGCTCCGTTCTGGCGACAACGCTGTAAATGGTGGTGCTTGTGGGAGAGTTTCCATGTTTTTTACCTCTGTTTGCTTTAACTATTAAGGGATGGAGATAAAGACAAAAAGCCGTGGTGGCTGTTGTCGGCTTCGCCTTATTGGGGCTGATGGTGACGCCAGTCAGAAAACAAGTTTTCCTTCTTGTCATCACCGTCATCACCAATGTCATGCATTGCATGACGACAACAGCCATCATGGTTCAAAAAAGCGGCCGTCGGCCGTTCAAAAAGTCCGCCTTTGGCGGTGAAAAAACAGCTGCTTGCGGAAGCCCCTCTCTAACTCTCCCCAAGGGGCGAGAATGCCAACCTGTTGTGGTCCTTCCCCAAAGTGGCCGCTCTCACCTTCTGTTCGGCGTTGATTATATTGGAATTTTAGCTTTATAGCAATGGGGTCATATAAACTGGTACTAACAGCACGTTCCCGTCTTTATGAAAATCTTTCGTATAAAGTAGATATGGCTGGTTTATTCTATCTGAATATTTGAGGCAGAAAGCATCTAACGATGCATGAGTCTTATATCCAGACGATTTTACTTCAATGGGGCAAAGTTTGTTGCCTCTTGACAAGAGAAAGTCTACCTCATAAGAATGGGTGTCGTCTTTGGGGAAGGTATAGTAAAACAGTTTGTTGCCAGATGCACGAAGCATTTGTGCAATTAGATTTTCATATACATATCCCAGATTGGCTGACAATTTGTCGTTGAGCAGTTTCTGGTATATGATATTTTCCGTAAAATCCTTATCCCAAAATGCCATTGTCACAAACAATCCTGTATCACCTATATATAATTTATATTTTCCATAATCGGCTGTCAATGACATTCCAACATTGGGGTCATCTGCATGATAAGCCACGTTGACAGTCTTGCTGTCTTCCAGGCAAAGAATCATCTCGTCGATTTTGTCAGCGCCCGTTTTTCCAATTACAGGTGTAGGTTGGTAGCGCAACAGATTACGGCTTAGCTGTGAGGGTATAGCCATAAATAGTTTCGAAATTTTCCCCGTAGGGTCTATTTTTCTAAAATCATCTGCATACAGTTGTATAATCTGTCGTTTTACCATATCAACTTGCTGCAAATTGTTTGTATCTAAATAGGCGTTGATAGCTTGTGGCATTCCTCCAACCAACAGATACAATCTCAATTCGCGCATTTTCTGACGATTTAATCCATCGCCTAATGGCATTTTCTTTTCAAAGAACTTGCGCATCAGTGGCATTGTTGTCTCATCATTCATTGCCCATCGAAACTCTTCATAGTCCATTGGGAACATCTCAAGTCGATATTCCTCACTGGGTATGCTAATATCTTTGGTATTCTTTCGAATACTAATAAGGGAACCTGTTTCAATATAATCGTATCTGCCATCCTTTACCAAGTATTTGATTGCTTGTCGGGCTTTAGGGCATTGTTGTACTTCGTCAAAGATTATTACAGACTCTCTTTCGTACAATGTGGCCTTATAAATATTCTGCAAGAACAAAAAAATATAATCCATGTCCATCAAGTTGTCAAAGAGTCCCTTGACTTCTTTTGAGGCTTCATTGAAGTCTATCAAAATGTATGAACGGTATTCCTTTTGAGCGAATTCTTCCACAATGGTAGACTTACCTATACGCCTTGCTCCCTCTAAAAGCAAGGCTGTTTTGCCTTTAGATGTCTCTTTCCATTCTTTTAGTTTGGAATAGATTTTACGCTTGAATATTACATCTGACATAATTCCCTTTTTGCCCTCAAAGTTACATGAAAAAAAACTGATACCAAAATTTATTATGGCAAAATACGGTCTGATACCAAAATCTTTTTTGTGGATTTATGCCCTAATACCAAAATCTTTTGTAGCGAAATTCGGTCTGATACCGAAATCTTTGGGTTGTTTGCCCACTGTGGGTAACGCCTTCGGCTAAGCGCAACACTTACAGTGTAGCCATGATGGTGGGGGCGTGTACCCAGGGTAGCGTGCTTTCGCCCGCAACCCTGGGCTGGGGAAACGCAACACCTACAGCGTTGCAGCTGCTTGTGGAAGCCCCTCTCTAACTCTCCCCAAGGGGCGAGAATGCTAACCTGGTGAGTTACGCATAGTTATTGGTGAAATGATGGGGTGGGTGGCGTGATAGAGCTCCGTTCTGGCGACAACGCTGTAAATGGTGGTGCTTGTGGGAGAGTTTCCATGTTTTTTACCTCTGTTTGCTTTAACTATTAAGGGATGGAGATAAAGACAAAAAGCCGTGGTGGCTGTTGTCGGCTTCGCCTTATTGGGGCTGATGGTGACTCCAGTCAGAAAACAAGTTTTCGTTCTTGTCATCACCGTCATCACTAATGTCATGCATTGCATGACGCCAACAGCCATCACGGTTCAAAAAGCGGCCGTCAGCCGTTCAAAAAGTCCGCCTTTGGCGGTGAAAAACAGCTGCTTGTGGTGTCCCTATTTAACTCTCCCCAAGGGGCGAGAATGCCAACCAGTTGTGGTTCACCTTCTGGATGTGTGGGGTGGATGGAGCATGAGTCTCGTCGTATTCTGAACCTGTGTAGATGCTCTATATACCTTATTATATATGTGTCTCTCTGCATGGGTGGGGGAATCTATGGTGTGTCCTTGTAAAGTGCAGGTGGTGAAAGATATCGTAGAAGGTATACTCTTATGGGGTTTATCTTGTCTGGGTATGAGTGGCTCGTGAGGGGCTGGTGGTTCGGGCTCTTGTGGCGTGAAAAGAAAAACTCCCAAAGTCCTAATGGGCCTTGGGAGTTGTCATCATATTCATGATATGGGTTCTGTCATTAGAATGGCAGGTCATCATCGCTGTTGCTCTGCTCGGGCTGGGGTGGGAATGGGGCATTGGCGGGCTGCTGAGGCGCAGCGGGAGCGGCCTGGGCTGTAGGGGCTGCGCTAACGGTGTTGGGGTCGACCAAGCGAACGTCGAATGCGCGGATATTGTTGAACCAACGGCCATTATACTCGTGAGCATCAATGTCGAAAGAAACATTGACCTCCTGGCCTAACTGTATGTTGAAACGAGTGAGACGCTCTTCGCCAAATACATCGAATACCATCTTGCGAGGGAAGCTGTCGTGGGTTTCGATTACAAAACTCTGACTCTTCCACTCTCCACGTGCTGAAACGCCGCTGCGTGCGGGCAGCACTGCGATTACCTTACCTTGTAGTTCCATTTTATAATTATATATTTGTTTTCGAGATTATTATCTTCCGCGAAATTACTAAATTTTATGAGAAAGACGAAAATATTTGCCTATTTTTTTGCACCGCAAGCAGCTTTTTTGTATTTTTGTGCCTATATTCAATTAAAAACCATATAAATAATATAGGCATGGAATTTACAATATCAAGCAACGCTCTTAGCAGCCGTTTACAAACCTTGGCAAAGGTTATCAGTAGTAAAAACTCACTCCCTATACTGGAATGTTTCTTGTTTGAGGTGAACAATGGTTCGCTGACGATTACTTCGTCGGACAGCGAAAACATGATGAAGTCTACTGTGGCACTGGACAGTAACTCTGGAGAAGGGGCTTTTGCCATTCAGAGCCAGACCATGCTTGACGCTGTGAGAGAGCTGCCCGAGCAGCCTCTGACTGTAGTCGTTGATACCGAACTGGCTACAATCAAGGTGATATATCAAGGCGGTGAATATAACTTTACCATCATGGGCGCTGCAGAATATCCCAAGATGCTGACGATGCCTGAGAATGTCAATGTAATCACGATTGATTCGGGCGTGCTGGCTGCCAACATAAACCGTTCGATATTTGCTACTGCGCAGGATGAGCTGCGTCCGGTGATGAATGGTATCTACTTTGACCTGACTCCGGATGCGTTGGCTATCGTAGCCAGTGATGGACACAAGCTGGTGCGTAACAAGAACTTCATGGTGAAGAGTGATTCTCCTGCCGCCTTTATTCTCCCGAAAAAGCCAGCCAACCTGTTGAGAAGTGTGCTGGGCAAGGATGGCAGTGATGTCGTCATCAAGTTTGATGGACGAAATGCCGAGGTAACCTTCGACGAGGGCGTGCTGACATGCAGACTGATAGAGGGACGTTACCCCAACTACAACTCGGTGATACCTGTAGCCAACCCCAATCAGCTTACGATAGATAGAAAGGCTCTGCTGAGTGCTCTCAAGCGCGTATTGCCTTTTGGTAGCAAGAGCAGCCAGTTGGTGAAGTTCAAGTTGGACGCAGGCAGTCTGGTAATCTCGTCAGAGGATATAGACTATGCAACCAAGGCTCGTGAGACTATCCTCTGTGACTATGCAGGACAGAAGATGAGCATAGGATTCAAGGGCAGTTCGCTGACAGAGATTTTGAGCAATCTGGACAGTGAGCAGGTTACGGTGGAACTCGCTGATCCCAGCCGTGCCGGTATCATTGTACCTACAGAACAGCCCGAGAATGAGGATGTGCTGATGCTGCTCATGCCGATGTTGTTGAACGATGCAAACTAATAGTCAGAACCCACTATAATATATAGTAATAGTGAAACTTAATATCACAAAACCGCTGGTAGTCTTTGATTTGGAGACTACCGGCTTGGATATTGTAAAAGACCGTGTCATCCAGATATCGTATATCAAGGTGATGCCGGACGGACGGGAAGAACGAAATAATATCTTTGTCAATCCTCAGCGGGTAATCCCTGATGAGGTGGTAGCGCTTACGGGCATTACCAATGAGATGGTGAAGGATGCCAAGACATTCAAGGAGATTGCAGCCAATCTGAAAGACGCGTTTGCGGGATGTGACTTTGCCGGATTCAACTCAAACTTTTTTGATATTCCCATGCTTGCCGAGGAGTTCCTTCGTGCGGGCGTGGACTTTGACTTCTCCAAGGTCCGTCTGATAGATGCGCACAGCATCTTCTGCAGAATGGAGCGTAGGAGTCTGGCTGCTGCCTATCAGTTCTATTGCGGTCGCAAGATGGAGGATGATTTCCCTCCGCATCGTGCCGATAATGACACCGAGGCTACCTATCGGGTGCTGATGGCTCAGTTGGACAAGTATAATCCAGAGACGGCCGATGACCCTGAGAAGGTGTTGCACAACGATATGGATGAGTTGGCAGCCCTGTCAAAATCGAATGACAATGTGGACTTTGCAGGCAGAATCGTGTGGAAGGACATGGTCGATGCCAATGGCAAGCCGCTGCTCGATGGTGAAGGCAATCCGCGCAAGCAGGAGGCTTTCAATTTTGGTAAATACAAGGGTTGGTATGTGACAGATGTCCTGCGCAAGGACCCTGGTTATTACAGTTGGATGCTGTCGTCTGATTTTACGAACAACACCAAGCAAGTGCTCACGCGTATCCGTATGCGTGAATTTATGAACAAGAAAGGATAGTGGGCAGTAATCTCGGCATATTGATACGGACATTTACGCGGAGAAATCGCTTCTGGATGAAAGGCGTGATGGTGATGGGCTACATCATGATAATGCTGGCGGCAATGCCGGCAAAGGCTCAGGAACTCAATGCCAAGATAACCATCAACCGTTCGCAGATACAGGGAACGGATGCCAGCGTGTTTGATGAATTGCAGAAGCAGTTGGAGCAATTTGTCAATGAGCGGCAATGGACCAATCTGCATTTTCAGAAGAATGAGCGTATCGTATGCAATTTTAACATCACTGTAACCAAATATGACGCTTCGTCGAATATCTTCACTTGCAAGGCGCTGATACAAGCCAATCGTCCGGTATATAATTCGGCTTACACTACCACTCTTTATAACAACACTGACAACAACTTCAACTTCGAATATACCCAGTTTGATCAAATTGTCTTCACTCCAGACAATATTGACAATCAGCTTACTGCGCTGTTTGCCTATTATGCTTATCTGATTATCGGCATCAATCTCGACAGTTTTGCTGCCATGGGTGGTGACGAGGTGCTGCAACAGTGTATGAATGTTGCCAACAGTGCGCAAAATCTGAATTATCCCGGATGGAAAGCCTTTGATGACAGTCGAAACAGGTATGCCTTTATCAATGATTATCTGGATGGAGGTATGCGCCCGTTCCGACAGTTTCAGTATGACTATTACCGTACCGGGCTTGACGAGATGGCTGGCAATGCGGAGCGAGGGCGTGCCAATATAACTAAGGCGATGGAGCTGTTGAAGAACAGTCATGATAACAAGCCGCTGAGTCTTGTTCCGCAGATATGGACGGACTACAAGCGGGATGAAATTGCCAATATATATAAAGGTAAGGGAACGCCCAAGGAGAAGGAAACAGTATATGACATTCTGTTTGGTATCAACGCCAGTCAGAATGCGGCATGGGATAAAATTAAGGAATAATGTTAAGACATTTATATATAAAGGATTTTACGCTGATAGACCAGCTTGACATTGATTTCTTTCCAGGTTTCTCGGTAATCACTGGAGAAACGGGAGCGGGAAAGAGTATTATCTTAGGCGCATTGGGTCTGCTCTTGGGTAATCGTGCTGATGTCAAGCAGATAAAGAACGGCGAAAAGAAGTGTGTCATTGAGGCACATTTTGATTTGGCTGACAGTCATCTGGAGCGTCTGTTCTCTGACAATGATATAGACTATGATGCACAGGACTGCATCCTGAGAAGGGAAATCAATGCCAATGGCAAGAGCAGGGCTTTTGTCAATGATTCACCTGTATCGATTGCTGTTCTCAAGGAATTGGGCGAGCACCTGATAGACATACACAGTCAGCACCAGAACCTGCTCTTGCAGAAGGATGATTTTATGCTCGGCATTGTGGACGTGGTGGCCAAGAATGGCGAGGTGCGTCGTGCGTTTGCCGAGGCATACGAAGAGCAGAAAACGTGCAAGCGTGAATTGGATGACTTGACGCAGCAGATAGAAAGAGATAGACAGAATGAAGATTTTCTGCGTTTCCAATATCAGGAGCTATCCAAGGATGAATTCAAAGAAGGCGAGCAGGAGCAGTTGGAACAAGACAGTGAGATACTGGCTCATGCAGAAGAGATAAAGCAGGTGCTCTTTGATGCGAATAACGTGCTGGCTGACGAAGACAACAATGTGGCGTCTATCCTGAAGAACATCGCTTCCAATCTGAATTCGATAGAATCGGTATATGCGCCAGCTCGGGAACTGGCTGCGCGTGTGGAAAGTGCTTATATCGAAATCAAAGATATTGCCGACGAAATCAATGGGGGAGGAGAGAAGATTGAGTTCAATCCTGCCTTGTTGGAGGAAATCAACGGCAGGCTGGATAGATTGTATGCTCTGCAACAGAAGTATCACCTCGGTTCGATAGAAGAACTGAATGAACTCAAGCAGAAAATCGCTGACCAACTGGGTCTTATTGACAATGGTTCGGATGAGTTGGATGCGCTTAAGGAGCGATATGAGCGGGCATACATGGAATGTCTGGTAAAGGCGAAACAGTTGACGCAGACACGCGAGAAAGCGGCGAGAACTGTGGAAAAGGAACTTAAGCAACGTCTGGTACCATTAGGAATCCCCAACGTAAGATTTGAGGTATCGATGGAGGAAAAGCCCTTGAGTGCTGATGGCGCCGACAAGTTGCAGTTTATGTTCAGTGCGAACAAAAACAGTCTGTTGCAGCCCATATCGCAGATAGCCTCGGGCGGCGAAATCGCCCGCGTGATGCTCTCGTTGAAGGCGATGATTTCGGGAGTAGTCAAATTGCCCACCATCATCTTTGACGAGATTGATACGGGCGTGAGCGGTCGCGTGGCCGAGCAGATGGCTTCGATTATGAAGGAGATGGGCGACAAGGACCGTCAGGTCATCAGCATTACCCATCTGCCACAGATTGCTGCCATGGGAACGACTCATTATAAGGTTTCCAAAGAGGATTATCGTGATGTGACGTTGAGTAGGATGACAAAACTTACAGATGACGAGCGAATCAAGGAAATCGCTCAGATGTTGAGCGGCAGTGACATAACTCCGGCCGCAATAGAAAATGCAAAATCCCTATTAAGAATATGAAGAAAATCATTTATATAGCTTTTGCACTCTTGGTTGCAACCAATTGTAGTGCGCAGATAGAGAGTGCCGCCAAATCGGTTTTCTCTCTGACAACCTTTAAGAAAGATGGTACCTTGCTTGCATCAACCCATGGCGTGTTTGTGGGAGATAAGGGCGAAGCGATAAGTTCTTGGAAGCCGTTTGTGGGTGCCGACAGTGCGGTGGTAATCGATGCCAATGGCAAGCAATCGGTAGTAAGTGCGCTGATAGGTGCCAACGAGTTGTATAATGTCTGCAAGTTTAAGGTGGATGGAAACACGCAGCCTGCTTCTGTAGCAACCGCAGCCAGCAAGAAGGGTGAAAAGGTATGGATATTGCAGTATTCGGTCAACAAGCCCCTCATAGACCAGCGCAATGTGCAGAGCGTGGAGCCGTTTATGGAGAAGTATGCCTATTATCTCTTCTCGTCTAATATCGATGAGAGTGCTGATGGATGTCCTGTTGTCAATTCCAAAGGTCAGGTGATTGGTGTCATCCAGATTTCCAAGGATGGACAGCAGATTGTGGCTACTGATGCCAATTTCATGAACGATATGACTGTGGAGAACGGTCTGGCCATAGCCAATCCTGTGCTCAGACAATCATTTATCCCTATCGACTTTCCCAAGAACCATGAGCAGGCTGCGGTGATGTTGACTCTCACAGCAGAACAGAGAGATACGCTGATGTATAACAAGTACGTAAAGGCTTTCATCCAGCGTTTCCCTGGTTATGTGGAAGGCTATAATGCGCTGGCCAACAGACAGCTGGCTAAGGCTGATTTTTCTGGAGTAGATGCTACCATCAAGACTGCCCTTGAGAAAGTTGCCAAGAAGGAGGATGTACATTCGGCCTATTCCCGTCTGATATATAACAAGGTTTCCAATCTTCCAGACAGCATCTATCCTTCCTGGAATGCGGATAAGGCGCTGGAGGAAGCCAATAAGGCGTATGATATAGACCACCAGCCTCTCTATGTGCATCAGCAGGCTTTGGCTTATTTTGTGAAGAAAGACTACGCTACTGCCTACGACAAGTTTATGGAACTCACCAAGACCCCTATTCGCAATGGCGACCTCTTCTATAGTGCAGCTCAGTGCAAAACACAGATGAAGGCTCCCGATGCAGAGATCGTAGCCCTCTTGGACAGTGCTATAGCTGTCTCTCCCCAGCCGCTGAATTTTGTGGGTGCGCCTTATGTTCTTGCTCGTGCTACACATTATTATAATATAGGAGAGTATCGTAAAGCGGTGATAGATTTCAATCAGTATGACTCGTTGATGCAGGGTAGGCCCATTACCAGCAATTTCTACTATATCCGTCATAAGGCAGAAATGGAAATCCATCAGTATCAGCAGGCGCTCAACGATATGGACCGTGCCATATTGCTGCAGCGTGATTCTCCAACCCTGTGGGCAGAGAAGGCTTCGCTGCATTTGCGCTTCAGCCAGACCGACAAGGCAATCCGTAGTGCAGAAATCTGTACACAACTTGCACCTGAGTATGCCGATGGATATATCTTGTTGGGCGTGGCCAATATGGTGGCAAAGAATAAGGAAGAAGGAACCAAAGCTCTCATGAAAGCCAAGGAATTGGGAGATGAAAGAGCTGATGAGTATTTGAAGAAATATAAGTAAATATTTGGAAATACCAAGCAAATTTATTAACTTTGCAGCCGCAAAAAGGATGGTTCCGTAGCTCAGTTGGATTAGAGCAACAGCCTTCTAAGCTGTGGGTCTTGGGTTCGAACCCCAACGGAATCACGAAAAAACTGAAGAAAGAGGACTTTTACATAACGTAAAGTCCTCTTTTCGTGTATATGCTTATATGTTTCGCCTTGCTTCTTAGCTTCAGGAAACAAACTGAATAGCCCATTTAAATTGAGGTGATTTCCATATTTATACGCAACATAGCACCGATAACTCTGAGGAGTTTAACCTTATCTTTGGTTGTGTTAGGCACGATAATCCATCGCTCATTGTCTATCCGTACTTGTCCGTTAAACATCTTTGATGTTGTTATAAGTGGTTTGCCACACCAAGTTAGTTCTTTTTGCTTGATTTTATCTATACCAATTTCCCTGATTAATTCAAGGAACGTATTTGTTATTGAATTATTGGCAAAACATTGCCCATCTGGTAATTTTACGAGTATTTCGCCTTTTGTTCTAGTGCGCTTTTCTTTGTTAGGGTTGTCTTGTGCTATAAAGTCTTCTCCCAACTCTATACCCCAATTCGGGATAAGATAGCGATTAGTTGCATGTTAAGAGAGATACATG